>Ga0181536_10003433_pt1 | contig 17271 bp, 13 predicted proteins | sample PEATcosm2014_Bin_41_FD_121105 | JGI IMG/M metagenome (GOLD analysis project Ga0181536, IMG submission 121105) | Peatland microbial communities from MTU Mesocosm Facility, Houghton, MI, USA - PEATcosm2014_Bin17_60_metaG | ecosystem: Environmental > Terrestrial > Soil > Wetlands > Peat | place... | reverse complement strand
CTTCAGAAGCACTTCCAGACAAAAAACTCGCCAAACTCAGAAAAATTACCACGCGCGCCTAACTCGCTGAGGTCGCCTGCTGTCAAAGATTCCCCCGGAAAGTTTTTACACAACCAAGACCCATCTCGACCGTTGACGGCGAGACTTCGGTGCAACGCAGCACACGCTGAGGTCTACAACGGATCATTATTGACGTTTGGGCCGTGGTCCTGCCACTTCCGGTTCGGCCCCGATTGTGCAAAATCATTCCATTGCTCGCGACTGACTCTTGCGTTTAGGATATCCTGCCGTGCGGTCGTTGGGTGTCGGATGCAATTTGAATTGAAACGGCGCGAGTTCATCACCCTGCTCGGCGCTGCGGCGGTCGGATCGGTTCTCGCCCCGCAATGCTCCGCTGCGCTCCTGGCATCGCCCGCCGCCGCGACGACCATTTCCGCTTCGCTTGACGCCGCGAAATTCTACCGCGGCAAGACCGTCCGCATTCTGGTCGGCTCTCCGCCGGGCGGCGGCTACGATATCTATGCACGGCTGGTGGCGCCGGCGCTCGCTACCAAGCTCGGCGCGACTGTGCTGGTCGAGAATAAGGACGGCAATGGTGGCCTTGCCGCCCTCGCGACGCTGCTCGTGCGTCCCGCCGACGGGCTCACGATCATGAGCGGTAGCGCCGAGGCGGCGATCCTCAGCCAGATGCTCGCCCGGCCGGGCGTGATCTGGGACGTGACCAAGCTGAACTGGCTGGCAAAGATGGCGGCGGCGCCGAAGCTGTGGTTTGTCGGCGCCAATGCGCGCTATCCGTCCATTGCGGACGCCAAGAAGGCCGACCCGCTGACCTGGTCGGCGACCGGGCCGGCCGACGACATCAGCGACGTCCAGGCCGTCATTTCCTACGTGCTCGGCCTGAAGTCCAAAATCGTTGTCGGCTATCGTGGCTCCGGCGACATGTCGCTCGCGGTCATTCGCAACGAAGCCGATTCGGGTCTGCTATCCGCGGACTCGGCGTTGCCCCATATCGATTCGATCAAACCGCTCGCGCTGTTCGGAGCACGGCGATGGCGCCATTTGCCGGACGTGCCGACCTTGAACGAAGCCGCCACGCTGCCCGCTGACAAAACCTGGATCGTCGAGCTGCGCCAGCAGATCGGCGAGGCCCAACGCGCCATGATCGCCGCGCCGGAAGTGCCGCCGGATCGCGTCGAATACCTGCGTAGTGTTTTTGCCGAAATCCTCACCGATCCCACCGTGATCGAGGTGGGCGAAAGGACCAATCGCGAGATCGAATACATGTCCGGCGGTGACTTGCAGCACCTGGTCGGAGAACTGATGAAAGCTGCTGGACCACGATTGCCGGAATTCCACAAGATCGTGCTCGATACCTATTTCTGAGGACGTACGGCGTCGATCAAATCCGGTAGCCGAAAATGCCGCAACCGGTCATGCCTTCGACATGGCGGCCGAAGCGAAGTTTCAGCTCGGGGCCGTCGAACGGCGGCTGATCGAGCTTTTGTTCGGCCTCCCATGCGAGATTGTCGCTCGTTAGTTTTGTGAGGAAAAAAACCGAAGGAAAACGCAATGAAGACGTTCTATGACGAATGGCTGAATGCACAGAGTCAAATCCAGGATGATCTTCGGGCGTCGTCCTTTGTCGCACGCGACAAGGATATTCCGTGGGTGAAAACACCACAGGATGTGAAGGTCAAGCTGATGATCGCCAATGACCTCGGCTTTACGACAATGGGCAGCAACGTGCTCAAGGCGGAAATTCCTGTGGGGTGGCACACCGGCAAGCATCGTCACGGCGAAGAGTCCATGCATATCCTCGAAGGCGAAGGCTTCAGTATTATTGCGGGTCAGCGCTTCGACTGGCGCAAAAGCAGCACCCTGCAGATTCCGTATTGGGCCGAGCATCAGCATTTCAACACCGGGAATGTGCCTGTGTTGTATATTTCCGCCATGGCGTTCGATCTCGAGCGTTTTGTGCGCCTGGCGCGGCTCGAGCAAATCGAGACATGCGGTCCCAATGATCCAGCGATACTTGGGTCGCTTCCCCCCGCCACGACGCAGTATTATTCAGATAGGACTCGCGCGATTATCCACATCGAGGATGCGCCGACCAACGACGACTCCTACGAGCCGCAGGGCAACATCGCCGCGCTGAAGAATCAGCACGATTTCCTTCAGTACCTCGTCGTGCCGAGGAACGGATTCCGGGCAATCAGCGTATCGATCACCCATCAGTGGGTTGAGCCGCCGTACCACCATAGCGGGCGCCACAAGCACCTGGAGGCCGTCGTCTACGCCGTCGAGGGCGAGGGCTATACAGAAATGGAGGGCAGGCGGGTGCCGTGGGAGGCGGGCGATGTGCTGTACGTGCCGCCCGCCATGTGGGAGCACGAGCACATGAACGATAATCCCAAACCCATCAAGCAACTGCGCATCGCGTTTGGGATTCGGAGCTGGTTCACGGAAGTATGGCCGCAGGGATTCACCAACACACGGATCTACGACGAGTACGGCAAGCCAATCGAGGCCGGCCGTATCGTGCGTCACCGCGAGCGCATCTTGTAGCCGGCTTGGACGCTTCGCACGGCCGTCCTATGACGCAGGCAGACTCGTCGTTTGCGCAAGCGATGGCGTTCCAAGCAGATCCTTGATGTATTGCTGGATCACGACGCGTTGGGCGTCGCGCATGCTGCGGACGGACTTGGATCGCATCGCATCCCGGATGCGCCCTTCCAATCGGGCGAGCTGCTCCGGCGGAAACTGTTGCAGTGAAGCAAGGTTGATGGCGATCTCGACGAGGGTCTCGGGATCCGGATAGTCCATGTGATAGGTGAGGAACCTGTCACGGATCGCGTCATCGACGAGATCGGGACGGTTGCTGGTAAGGACGACGACCGAGCGACTTGTGTCCAGTTCGTCAATCGCGTGGAAGAACACGCTGTCCTGGGAGAAATGCCATTCCTTGGCGTGCTCACTGCCACGCGCCATGAAGATGGACTCGACATCATCAAACAGGATCACCGAGCGCTGCTCGGCGGCGGTGAACCCTGCCTTGGCATGCGCAAAGAGATCCATGATGCGTTCTTCACTTTCGCCGTAGCGGGAACGCGCAACCTCACCGCCATCGACGAACGCCAATACGACCGACGCGGCTGCGGCAGGCTGGTGAAACCGCAGACAGAGTTCGTAAGCCAATCTCCTTGCCAAGGTGGTCTTTCCAGTTCCCGGGGGACCGCTCAGCAGGAACCCCTTAATCAGACCGCGCCGTAAACCCGATCGCCATTGATGTTCGACGATTTGCGCAAGTTCGGCCAAAAGGTGAATGTAGTGCTGCCCAAGAATATCGCGGTGGCCCTCTGATTCTTGCTGACCCGGTTCGCCGAACTGCTCCCGCAAATCGTCAAAGTGAAGAATGTTCTTGGGAGCAACATGGTGGTGGCTGCCCATTCCAAACTCCGCCCATACTAGCCGGGCTGTCGCTGATACGAGTAACGATCAATCAGGCGTTAAATGCCCAGCCAAGGGTTTGCCAGATTTAACCGCACACGGGCAGGAGTCAAGAAACGGCGGCCAATGCGTGGCGTATTCGACAGCACCGGTCCGTGTTACCGTGGGCTGGGGGCGTCGACGTCGTGCAGTATCTATTAGTTCTTTCAGCGTGCGAGGCAATACAGCACAACTGAAGTTCGCCCGTTGAGGTTACCGCCGCGCGGTGACCTCCCAGCGACGCATAATCAGCAGTGAATAATTCGCTGGGAATTGCTGCACTGCATGAGTCTGAAAGAGGCCCTTATCGGACTTGCACAGCCGCCGATCCGAGTCTGCTTTCAAGGCAATAGCGGACATTGCAAATAGCGGACATTGCACCTGGGCGCTGGCGCTGCAGGCGGGACGCGACCGTCGAGATATGCCGCCACCCTGGTGGCCGCCATTATTTTGACGGTCGCGAACTGCACTCGGCCTACGAACTGCGGCGTTCCGCGGTCCACGTGCCCGAACACTCGCCGCCGCTCCACAAACCCTCGCCGATGCTGCCGGCAAGGCGGCCGGAGCCGCTCGCGCTCGACCTGCCGTGGCTCACCGTCACGGTAATGCTGCCGGTCGGCGCGACCTTGCCGGTGATCGTGAACCCGGCATCGCCGGCATTCGCCAGCACGCCCTTTTCGATGCGGATCGGATAGCGATAGCCGCGGTCGCAGGCACCCTTCTCGGTGACGATCGACACGCTCCACACGCCATCGTAGCCCGGCAGCGTGGAGCTTGAGGAGCTTGACGTGGCGGCGAAGCCGGCGGAAGCGGCGAACGTAGCGGATGCGGCCACGAGCGCGCAGACGGCGCGTCGGCCGATGCGGTTTCTCAAGGTCATCATAGCGGCCATCCCTGTTGTTATTTATGTAGGTATTTGCAATTCAAAAACTACTTTGATCTTGCGATCCGCGATGTGATGGGCAGCACAAATCTTTTCTTTTCCAATAACCCCATATCTTTTCCAATAACCCCATGGAATTGCGAGACTTCTTCAGAATTTCCGAGCTGTCTCGCGGCGCTGTCCGCGGGGAACAGTGACCGGCTTTACAGTGCGCCGGAAGGCTGGCGGGGCAACTTACTACGCCGCGCGCCCATTCCTAATACTTCCCCGACCGCTTTCGTTCCGACGCAAATAGAAGAGCGTCGTCCAGGCGATCGTTGCCCCAGAACATCGCTGTGCCGATGAAGAAGGTGGGAGCGCCAAATATTCCTCTGACACGCGCCTGTTCCGTTTGTTCCCGCAACAGGGTCTTCGTGGGCTCAGCCTGGGCCTGACCCAGAATGTCCGCGGCCGGAAGACCTAGCTCCATCAATATCCGAGCCAAGCGGTCAGGTTGGTTGATGTCTTCGTCCAGCACAAAGTTGAGTTCCATCACCTGACGGCAGAAGGCCCCGATCCAAAGCTGTTCGGCCCCCAGCAGCGCTACGCGCAAGGGAAGCACTCCAAGTCGCGGGAACGTGCTGGGTTGCACCCATCGCAGCCCGTACTTGCGGCACTGACGCACCATGTCCTGCCACACATAGGCGCCCTTCTCCTTTTGCAGCACGAAGGGCGACGTTTCCATGCCTAGAGCCCGGAAAATCGGTCCCAGCAAAAACGGCTTCCAGACAATCCGGACGCCGTGTCGTTGCGCTGCATCCTCAATGCGCATGACGCTCAGGTAACTGTAGTTGCTGCCGAATTCGAACCAAAACTCGATTTCCGGCCACGGTTCGAACATCCCTGTCACGCCAGTCATCGCCGAGTGCTCCGAAACATGCTTGTGCGATTTTAACAAATGAAAGCCGCCCTGCGGCACAAACGAGAAAAACTATCCATCAGGTTAGAAATTCTCGTTTGGTCGATCCTGGTTCGCGCCTTAGGGTTCGCCCCCAATTTTGTGACTCACTCCGTCACGGAGGCGACAATGACAAGCATCAACACCCGGCTCACCCCCGCGCAATCCGGCGCCGTGGCGGGCACCGTGGCCCGCACTTGGCGCACGCCGTTGCTGATCATCGGCTTCGGCTGCCTGATCTCGCTGATGTCCTTTGGGCCGCGTTCATCGCTCGGCTTTTTTCTCACCCCGATGTCGGCCGCCAATCACTGGGGCCGCGACGTATTCGCCTTCGCATTGGCGTTGCAGAACCTGCTATGGGGCATCGGCCAACCTATCGCCGGCATCATCGCCGACCGGTTCGGCACGGGTCGGGTGTTCTGCGCCGGCGGATTGATGTTTGCCGCCGGCCTCGCGCTGATGTCGCATGCGACCAGCGCCCCGATGCTCGATGTTTCGGCCGGCGTGCTGGTTGGATTTGGCCTGTCCGGCACTTCGTTCATGGTCATTCTGGCGGCCTTCGCAAAGCTGTTGCCGCCGGAGTGGCGCTCGCTCGCCTTCGGATTCGGCACGGCAGCCGGTTCGTTCGGGCAATTCCTCTACTCGCCCGTTGCCGTCGTGCTCATGGACACGTTCGGCTGGCAACAGACGCTCATGATCTTCGCCGTGAGCATGCTCGCCGTGCTGCCGCTGTCGCTGGCGCTGGTAACGCCGACAACCGAAGGAATGAGGGAGGCCGCGCCGCAATCGCTGCGGCAAGCGCTTTCCGAAGCGTTCGCCCACCGTTCCTACGTCATGCTGGTGCTCGGCTTTTTCACCTGCGGGTTCCAGCTTGCGTTCATCACGGTGCATTTGCCGGCTTATCTGGTCGACCGCGGTCTCTCCGCGACAGTGGGCGGCTGGACGCTGGCGACGATCGGGCTCTTCAACATCGTCGGATCGGTCGGCTGCGGCTGGCTGTGCGACTACGTGCCGAAGCGCTACCTGCTCTCGATCATCTATTTCACCCGCGCGGCGGCCATTTTAGCCTTCATCTCGTTTCCAGTGACGGCATTCAGCTGTATCGCGTTCGGCGCGACCATGGGCCTGATGTGGCTGTCAACCGTGCCGCCGACCAACGGCATCATTGCCCTCATGTTCGGCACGCGATGGCTGGGCACGCTGGCGGGCTTTGCCTTCTTCAGCCACCAGATCGGCGGCTTCCTCGGCGCCTGGCTCGGCGGCATCGTGTTCGATCGTACCGGTTCCTACGACATAGTGTGGTGGCTATCGATCCTGTTCGGTGTCCTGTCGGCGCTGATCAACATGCCGATCGTCGAGAAGCCGGTTTCGCGCGCCGCCGCGGTGCCGGCGTGATGAGCTTGGGTGGCGTGCCGTCGCCCGTGGCCGCCCAGCGAAAGACGAGCGGCAGCGGTATCCGTGCCGATCCAGAAGGTTTCGAGCGCATGCTGTCCAGCGCGAAGATCCATCGTGTCGGTCATGCGCTATCGGAACTGGCGGTCAGATGGCGGCATAAACTCGGCGACTGGCGCCGCAGAGACCGTGAACGCATGGAACTGCGTCGGATGTCCGATAGAGAACTCCGGGATATCGGCGTGACACGCGCGGACATTTGGGAAGAATCCCAAAAGCCATTTTGGCGCCGATAAAGCTGTCATGCCCGACTTGGCCATGGAAATTAAAAATGGCACATTAGAATCGGGAGAGTTGGCATGGCGACCTTCAAGGGGATCGTTGTCGACAGAGCGGGATGCGGCCCGACGTCACGGCCGCCCATTTTGGCAGGTGCCGCGATTGTGATTGCGCTCGCGGGCACGGTCTGGCTTTGGGCCTATTACGGCGCGACAGTGTTCTTCGAGACCGTCCGCGCCGGCTTTGTCGCTTGCTTCGGCTAACAGACCGCCGTCGTCTGACCGACTTCGAACGCCAGCTCCACTGTCCAAGCGGATAGCTCTCGCGGCACATAGCCGATTTTCGCTGCCAACCGCAGCATCGGGCGATTTTCCCGAAGCACTAATCCACTCAGCGTCTTCAGGCCCTGTCTCGCCGACCGCGACAGCATTTGTCGCAGCAGAAATTCACCAATTCCGACGCGCTTCAAATCGGATCGAACAATCAAGCCAATCTCTGCCTCCGATCGTGACACCATGACTCGGTGGGAAATTCCGGCGATCGCCGCTGATTCATCCAGCACCCATGCAATTTCTCCGATTCCGGTTTTAACATCGATGAACCGCCGCAAGGTAACTTCATCCTCAAAGTCGAAGGGATGGCCAAAGCGCCGGCGAAGATCTTGGCGCTCCATGCGCCGCACAAACGCCCGTACCATGGTCCATTCGGCCTCGACCAAAGGCCTGTCAAGAACCGTAATTCGCTCGGCGCCAGACGAATGGCGGTACGAAGAATTTTCCGGCTCGGAAGGCGCTGCCGGCCGGCGCGAATTGGTCGGGGCTGTCCAGGTCTGACGGTTTGCAATCGACTCCGGCCGCATCGACCCGATAAAGCGCCAAGGCTGACCTGGCGCACGGGCGATTTTCTCATTTGCAGTCGAGTTTCGCTCAACCACGAACCGGATGGCGCCGCTAAACCAACCGGATGAACGACGCTTGCCGTCTCCTGAAAACAATTCAGTGGTGCGACGCGCCGGACATTGTGCGGGTCGATGACGTTCGACCAAAAAGGCCGCCGGCTATCGGGTGAGGCCTGGTACGGTGCGCGAGCCTGAACCCGCGGGCTTGCGATGCGCGGTCCCAACGCCGAACTCGGACAACAGCCAGTGCCGGAACAGTTTGACTTCGGGCTTCTGAAATTCCGTCTGCGACGTGACCAGCCAATAGCCGCTGCCGCTCGGGATTGTCTGGCCGACCAGCGGCACCAGACGGCCGCTCGCGATATCGTCGTCGGCGAGCGGCGACCGCCCCAATACGACACCCAGGCCGCGCTTGGCGGCGTCCAACGCCAGCTGCATTCTGTCGACCCGCAGCCCGCTGTCGATTGACGAGGGGACCTCCATTCCAGTTGCCCGAAACCAGTGGCTCCAATCGGCCGAGACCGACGTGACGTGGATTAGCGGCGCTCGCGACAGCAGGCTGGCATCCGATGAGGTGCCGAATTGCTCCTTCAGGCTCGGGCTGCAAACCGGCATCAGCGTCTCCACCCACAGCAAGGTCCAGTTCGACGCTGGTTTCTTTGTCGATGTGAAGCGGATGGCGATATCGAAATCGTCGAGCGTGAGGTCCACCAGGCGATGCGAGGTATCGATCGTCACGCGGATATCCGGAAATTGAGCGATAAACTTCTCGAGGCGCGGCAGCAGAATCTTGTTGGCAAATGTCGGTGCGCTGCTGACCGACAGCGTCCCGGTCGCCTTGCGGCCGGGGAGCTGTTCGGTAGCCTTGGCGAGAACGCTGAGGGCTTGATTGACCAAAGGCGCATAAATTTCGCCGGCGCCTGTAAGCCGCAACCCCCGCGATTCGCGATAGAAAAGCTCGACGCCGAGCCAGTTCTCAAGGGTCTGGATGCCGTGACTGACGGCGCTTGCCGTGAGGTTCAGCTCGTCGGCCGCTTTCCGGAAGCTGTTGTGACGGGCAGCAGCCTCGAAGACCCGAAGTGAACTCAATGGTGGAAGCCGGAAGGCCATGGACCTGACCCGAATTCAACGTGACAGCCAGGCATTATAGCCGGCCTCAATAGCGGGCCAATGCGGCCGGGCGGCCGGAGCCGCATCGCGGGAGCGAGGATTGTGAATTTAGCGATCCCTTTGCACCGAGAAAATTTCATCCATGGTTGAACGATTTTCAATTCGAGGGAAGCAACCGCGGCGATGAACGGCTTTCACTCGCGACCCTGTATTAATCGTTTGCCGACGGGAAGCCTGAGTTGCAATTTCTACCTCAAGGACGGAACGACGGTGCCAAATGTTGCCGTTTGATCTTCATCCGCAGCGCAGCAACGCCGTGTGGCTCGCAAACAAGAAAACGCGCAAGCCGCATCCGATTCGCCGAATCGATCGCGCATGCAGCGTGTGGTTCGCTGCGACTTTGCAGACGCTTGTAACTTGGACCGACCGATCGAAGCAGCGTCGGGCGCTGGCGCGGCGGTCGGAACGCGAACGAAGAGAGCTGCCGCCCCTGTGGTGGCCGCCGTTGTTTTGACGGGCGCCGGCACGGTGAGGTTTGTTGTTGGCCCGTTAGCTGATATTGTGCGGCTGGGATCGAAAGCCCCGCTTTTGAGGGCAAAGCGGACGGCGACCAACAGTTGCGCACGACTCGCGATTTATGAGTACGCGTGCCAATCCAGCCGCACGGCCTGCCCCGGCCGCGACCGCGCGCTCGATGGTGAGCGTCATGCGGCTTATGCCACTTTTCCAGCGGCGAATTCCTGCGCCCAGCGCCGCACGCGGCGCTCGTCGACCTCGATGCCGAGCCCGGGTCGGTCCAGAACCGCCGCATGGCCGTCCTCGATGCGAAGCGGATCGATGACGACATCCTCGGCAAGGCCGGGGCTGGTCACCGTCAGGCCCCAGGCGATCGACGGAATGACGGCGGCGAGATGCAACGCCGCCGCCGTCGCGATGCTCGTCTCGCCGGTCTTGCAGGAGATGTTGACCTTCATGCCGAGCCGGTCGCACAGGCGGCTTGCGTCCAGCACCGGGCACAGGCCGCCGAGCTTGATCGCCTTCAGGCTCACGCCATGAGCGGCCTTGCGTTCATGATGACGCTGAATATCGTCGCGCGAATGGATACCCTCATCGGCGCCGATCAACACGCGGCTCGCGGCGGCGACGCGCGCCATGCCCGCCAGATCGTGGGCGTGGACCGGCTGTTCGAAAAAACCGAGCCCCGAATCGGCGACCGCGCGCACGTAGCTGAGCGCCTCCTCGACGTTCCAACCTTGATTGGCGTCGGCCGAGACCAGGCAGTCCTTCCCGAGCGCCCGGCAAATGAGTTGCGTCCGCTCGGCGTCGGCCTCGGGCGAACCGATGCCGACCTTGATTTTGTAGATGACATAGCCGGCGCTGCGGCGCTGTTGCGCTTCGCGCAGATCGGCTGCGGCATCGGCGCTCCCGATGACCGCCAGGACTGCAATCCGGTCGCGCTGTTTGGCGCCGAGCAGCGCATGCAGCGGTCGTCCCGTGGCGCGGCCAACAAGGTCGTGCAGCGCGATCTCGATGGCGGCTTTGGCGCCGCTGTTGCCGTACATCTGCGCGTCCATCGCCGCCGCAGCACCGGCAATGTCGTCGGCAGGCCGCTTGAGCAGGCCTGGCGCCATATGGCCCACCGCCGCCATCATGCTGGCGATGGTTTCGCCGGTCATGGTCGGCGCCGAAGCGGCTTCGCCCCAGCCGACGACGCCGTCGTCGGATTCGACGCGGAGGAGAACATTGTCGGCGCGCGCCACCGTCTCGCCGGCCATCTTCACCGGCTTCGTCATCGGCAGGCTCACCGCGATGGGCTCGATGGCTTTGATCCGCACGCTGCTCCTCGATCGCGATTGCCACGCCCAATCTACCGTGCCGGTGAAGTGTACCGGGACGAGCCGCATCGCGACAAGCCGCGCGCATGGCGCCGGCGCGCGCGTGCCGACGCGGCACAGCGCGGCTCAGCTTAACCGATCAGCAAGCCCGCCACGCTGGGCGATCGGCGGCGCGGCGCGTGATCATCACTCCGCGGCGATGCGGTGCTCGAAGTCGGGACTCGCATTGTCATTCGATGCGTGGCCGCGGTCGCCGGTCACAGCGTCGACCATGGGCTTCATGGCACTGCAAATGTAGTAGGAGCCGAACATGCATTCGCTCATCTCGATACGTTCGGTGATGGCGGCAAGTTCCTCCCACGGGTGAATGAGCGGATTGCCGAGCATCGTGTGCTTCATCAGCCACAGGCTGAACGGCAGGATCAGTTTTGCGCCCGGCCCGGAGGGTAACTTGGCGTCCATGATGACGAGACGACCGCCCGGACGAAGCTGCTCCCACGCCTTGCGCAGCACGGCAAAGTGATGCGGCATGGTGTTGTACGACAGGCTGAACAGCACGCCGTCGAGCGGCTCCGGCGCCACATAGTCGGCGGCGTCGCATTCGCTCAGCTCGATATTGCGCCAATGATTGGTAGCGCACAGATCCCCGGCCTTGCGCAGCATCCCGGGTGAAATGTCGACGCCGTAGATGCGCCCTGCCGGTCCGACCGCCTCACTCAGATAGGGAAAATTCCTGCCGGTGCCGCAGCCGATCTCGAGCACGCTGTCGCCGCGGCTCAATCCCAGATGATCGACAGCCTTCCTGCGCAAATCCCGCGGCAGAAAAAGCACCCATTCGAAAAAGGGAATCAAGTCTGCGATGCGATCATAACGTTTGCTGACCAGATTGCGGTCGCAATCCACCCATTGATATGCCACGACTTCGCCCCCAACGCCCGCTTTGGACGTCCCCCCGTTGCGGCGGCCAAGTTCTTGCCCGCGCAACGTCACGCTTTTCCTAATCGCACCAATATTCTGCCGTTATTTTTGACCTTTATCAACGGGCTTTCTTCTCATATCGGTTCAGCTGATCGCGCGTCTCACGAGCTCCGATCTTGTTTTCAATTACGACAAGCGCATATCGGCTTCTGCCCCTAATCTCAATCCACAGGTCTATATTCCGGAAGCCTCACGCGCCGCCGGCGAAGGCGGGCAGCCGCTGCTTGATCGTTAGGCTCCAGCGCTAAACGCGCCACTCATCAGGTTTGGAAACAAAAGCCCGGGATTTTCGCCCCGGGCTGAAACCGTTAGGACGCCCCTACGATCAGTACCTCGTTGAGATGGGTCCGGGCCAGTTGAAGCGCCAGACAAGCGAGGTTGTAATCGTCTGCACCTGCCCCTGTGTGTGCGCTGCCAAGCCGCTTAACGCCCCTGTGGCGATGACGACGATCGGATCATTGGCTGCCTGATAGCTCGCGTAGCGATATTCATTGCGCCAGAATAGACCGTGGATTGGCAGCCAAGCGAAATCCAACGCATATTCATCGCCGGCGCCAAGGAACCAGCCGTTATGGGTGGCGGCCGCGACATCAAAGCCAGTAGCTACGGGTGGAATAGCGGCAGTAAAAAGATTCACTTGACTGGTGCGAGACGCGGTGTAGCCGCCGTCAAAATACGTCAGCAACTCCGGGGTGATCAGATAACCGATCCGGCCGCCAGCTGCCCAGGCTGCCGTCTCTGTTCCGCTGCCTTGAGTTCCAAACAACGGGTCGCCGACCGTGCCCTTGAGATTCATGGCATCGTAATCGGCAAAGACGCCGATGACCCAGCGCGAGCCGGCCTGATAGTCGCAGCCGCCACCGACCCTGCCAAGCCAGCCTCGGCCGCCAGCGGTGGTGGTTGGCTCCAATGCGACAAGACCTGGAAAGGTCTCTGCGTAGTGGTCCTGATTCCCCACGCCGTAGCCGGCCCCGCCATCAATGTAGCAGCCGGTCCAGCTATAGACCGGCGGAGGTGCGAGCGGGGCCTTGACCGCCATGTCGGCCGCCAATGCTGATCCTGACGCCAGCGCAAAGCCGACTGAAGAAGCAAGCAAAAGTCTTTTCATGACGTCCCCCATGGAATCGAGATCGTGTCAGCGACCCCTTCACCGACCCCCCCCAGATGGAATGCCTTCTCGGTGTCATGATGCCTCCCGGGCCACATTTGTAAATGCGGACCGTGGGTAACCGTGGGTAAAACGCGGGACAGAGAAATGATTTTCGGCGGGTGTAGCGGTTTTGCCACAATAAGCACCGCAAACCTTAGCTTTTTCCGGCATCAAGACGCACGTCTCCTGTCGTTTGCTTTCGAACACGATACCGCCTCACGTTGGCGCTGGCGGCGCGTTATCCGGGGAATGCGGGATCAAATCCATTGGGCGAGGCGTCATATGGCCGCATGGGCATGACCGAAGGTCGAATATCGGCCTGGAGCAACCTGTGAAATCGACATCGAGCGAATCCACGATGGGATCGATTGAATTGCCATCGGATCGAATGGTTGGCGTCGGTGCACGAAATGACCATGTTCGACGCGTATTGAATCTATTCTCTCGATACTACTGTTCCGATTCTATGGGTTGCGCCGTTCAACTCCGGAGGTCCGACCATGCGAACAAACCTTCTGACTTTGGTCGCGGCGCTCACGTCGCTCATCGTCCCCATTCACGCCTTGAGCGCGGAGCCGACGCCAGTCGGTCTTTGGCAGGCGGTCGATGCCGACACCAAGCAACCTACCGGCTGGTTCCTCATCAGCGACCACGACGGCGTCTACGACGGAATTATCGCGAAGATGTTTTTCAAGCCCGGCGAGGATGCCAATGCACTGTGCGACCAGTGCAAGGATGACCGCTACAACCATCCGTGGCTGGGACTCGAGATCATCCGCGGCATGAAGCCGGAGGGCGACAAATACGTGGACGGGACGATCCTCGATCCGCGCGACGGCAAAGTGTACAAGGCCATGATGACGGTTTCGCCCGATGGCCAGACGCTGATCGTGCGTGGCTATATCGGATTTTCGCTGTTGGGACAAAATCAATATTGGACGCGCTTGCCGGATTCCGCCTACAGCGTGCTCGATCCGTCGATCAATCCGAACCCTGCCGTCGCTCCGACCGTCGCTCCGACGCATCTCCCGTCCGCGCGCAAATCGGCACCCATGCCGCAGTCGGAAAATGCCGCGCGGCGTTAGAGCATGATCCCGAAAAAGCTTGCCCCGAACTTGATCCGGGGCGGCAGCCGGTTTCCCGCCTTCGCGAAGCCCGCTTCGGCGGGCGAAGGAAGGTCGGAAAAGATCATGCTCAAAAGAAAAATCTAGACGTCACGAGCCGCCTTGGTGTTGGCGTGGCTTGCCCATCAGGATGGGCTGGAACAGCGCCGCCGCCGCCATCGTCGTCATCAGCGAGATCGCCAGCAGCTTGCCCATGCTGGATGTCCCCGGGTGGCTGGAAAACCACAGACTGCCGAAGGCGGTCGCCGTCGTACACGCACTGAACGTGACGGCCCGCGTGAGCACCGACTGCAGCAGGTTCGTCTGCCCTTCGCGCCAGGCCATGATGTAATAGATCTTAAATGCCACGCCGACGCCGAGCAGCAGCGGCAGCGCGATGATGTTGGCGAAATTCAGCGGCATACCGATCAATACGCAGATTTCGAGCGTGACGACGCCGGCCAAGAGCAGCGGAATAAGCGTCAATAGCACATCGCTTATCCGCCGCAGCGTAATCCACAGAATGATGCTGATTGAAATGAGCGCGCATGCGCCCGCTTCGAGGAAGGCGGTGACGACCGTGCGCCGCGCTTCAAGGATCGAAATCGGTCCCTCGGTCGCGTCGGGCGCAACGGCCTGAACGGCATGCGCAAATGTGCTCAACACTTCATTATCGTTGGAATCGCCCTTCGGTGCGACATCCACGCGCGCTTGGCCGTCCGGCGTCACCCAGTCGCGCGCGAGGTCGCTTGGAAGGCTGTCACGGGTGATCTCCTTCGCCTTGAGCAGATTGCGCAGGTCATCGAGCGTCGTCTGCAACGGTTGGACGAACACCACTGCGGCCCGCTGCCGCGTCGCCTGATCCGCCCCGGCGAGCGCGGTCATAGCTGCGGCGACACGCCTTGCCGCAACGGCGCCGGTGCCCGTGCCGGTGCCGGCAAGGCGATTGAGGGCATCGACCGTGGAATTGATCATGCTGACGATCTGTGCATCCGAGGTCGGCGCAGCCGGTTTGGTCGGATTGAGGACGGGGTCCAGCGTCTTTGCCGCGTTTTGGATGAGCGAGAGCTTTTCGCTCTGTTGGTCGGGAATGAAGCTCGACAGCGTCACGACCCGCGCCACCTGAGGCACTGCCCGCAGCTTGGCGGCCATCTGATCGGCTTGTGCGAGCGTTGGTTGCAGCACTTCGATGTCGTTGGCGCCGCTTTCCGGATCGCTCTTGAGCTCAAGATAGGTCGCGACCGACTCGACCGTTTTGCTGCGCAGATTCATCGGATTGAAATCGAACTGCAGCCAATGCAACAGCGGCAATCCGCCCGCGATGACGAGGAGGGTGACGATAAGGATCGGCATGCGATGCCGTTCGAGGAAGCGGTCGACCGGCGCGAGGAACGCGTAGCCGAGCGGATTCGGCTCGCTCGGCGGTTTGAGCCGGCTCAACAGGGCCGGCAGCAAAGTGATGCTAGTGAAGAACGCGATCAGCATGCCGACGCCGGCAATAAGGCCGAGCTCGGACACACCCTTGTAAGCCGTCGGCATGAACGACAGGAAACCTGCCGCGGTGGCGAGCGCCGCGAGCGTCAGCGGGGCGCCGGCGCGTCTGCCGGCTTGCAGCAAAGCCTCGTGCAAATCGTCGATTTCGTGCCGCTCGGCCCGATAGCGGACGCTGAACTGGAGTCCGAAATCGACCCCGAGGCCGACAAACAGCACCGCGAAATAGACGGATATCAGGTTGAGCGTGCCGACCATCAGCAAGCCAAGGGCCGCCGTGATGGAAAGCCCGACGACGAGGTTGACGAACACCGCAAAAATAATCCGCACCCAACGCAGCGCCAGCCACAGGATGACGAGCACGATCGCAACGGTCACGGTGGCGTTGAGCCCGGCGTTCTCTTTGATCGTGGCGAATTCCTCATCGGCCATGGGTACCGGGCCGGTCAGGCGCACGCGCGCCTGGTAATCGGATGCGAAATTGAGATCGGCGGCGGCATGGCGAATGGCCTCGCTCGCCTTTTGCCCGGGCTCGAGCTCGGAGTAGTCGAGGACCGCCTGGATGCTGAGGAACCGTCGCAGCTCGCCGGGGGTAGACGCGCTGCCCCGAACCAGGTCGTGCCAGGAGAAGCTCGCCGGCCGTCCCGCGTTCACCTTGTCGAGCACATTGGCGCCGAGCGTCATCGGCCACGTCATGTTGTCGAGCGTGATTTGGCCGCCCTGAACGCCGAGAAGCCCGAATTGGAGCGCCTGGACCACGCCGCGCAGGCTCGGGTCGCTCGCCAAGACCTGAATCAGACGTTGCGCCTGCGCCAGCATTTTGAGCTGCGGCTCGAGCTGATCGGTCGGCTCGAACAAGAAGCCGTTCTGCGCGAAGAATGCGCCGCCTTGCGGCTGTTGGATGGAGCGGAACAAATCCTTCTGCTGCGATAGCCGCTGCACCAATGCATCGGTTGCCGCATCGGCGAGCTCCGGCGTCGGCGCGTCGATCACGGCGTCAAGCAATTCGTATTGCGGAAAGGCCTTTTCGAATGCAGCTTCGTGCTGCCGCCACGGCATGTTGGTGGAGATGAGCTGATTGATGTCGGTCGTCATGGCAAAATGCGTCGCGGCAAACCACGACGATGCGACTGCAAGCAGTAGCGCCGCGCCAATGACCGGCCAGGCATATTGCGCGCAAAAATCAATCGCGCGGACAACGAGGGCAGTGATCATCTTCATGGGGTCAGCAGAATGGGGTCAGCAGAATGGGGTCAGCAGAATGGGGATGGTCGGCGGGATGGATGGATCGTCAGCAGGGCTAACTCTCGTCTGAGGCGTCAAGAGAAAGGCAAAATAGAGGCACTCTGTTCCGCTTCCTCACCTCCGAGCATCCGCCGGGCGCTTCGGCTGCCGGCCATCCATGCGACATCCTGGGCCTAACGGCGACCCTAGATGCCCTGAAATGCCGCAAAAGTGAAATCATGGATATTTTCCTAAACCGCCATCGGCAGGGCCTCGGACCGCGCGCCGTTGCGGGTCCCGGCGTTGGGCCCGGAATAGCCCGCTGGACAACGCGCGCATTTCCGCTCAATGGTCCCCGGAGAAAGGTCCATGATTGATCGGCTGCCCGGCACCCGGTAGCGATTAAGTCCGGGCTTGATTGTCACCGAGACGTTGCCGAAATATCCGGGACGTACATCATGCGGGCGACCGCCGGGCGCTGTTGCGGCGCATCGCCGCAGTCCGG
>Ga0181536_10003426_pt1 | contig 17280 bp, 14 predicted proteins | sample PEATcosm2014_Bin_41_FD_121105 | JGI IMG/M metagenome (GOLD analysis project Ga0181536, IMG submission 121105) | Peatland microbial communities from MTU Mesocosm Facility, Houghton, MI, USA - PEATcosm2014_Bin17_60_metaG | ecosystem: Environmental > Terrestrial > Soil > Wetlands > Peat | place... | reverse complement strand
TAACCCTGGAGCAACTTGCCAAAACGGTGCGAGAGGTACTTGATCTAAGAGTGGAATGAGCAGGAGAGCATGATCTAATGGACATAAGAAAAATTCTGGTCGTAGATGATGACGAAGCGATGTGTAATATGGTCACAAGCTTTTTGGCCATGATCGGCTATCCCTGTCAAAGCACCACCGACCCTGCTCAGGCTTTGGCTATACTGGAACATGATGACTTTGACCTGGTGATTTCCGATATAAGAATGGGCGGCATGGATGGTCTCGACCTTGTTCGAGAGATTCAAAGGAAATACCCTGCAATCGATACCATTATAATGTCCGGATTCACTGGTGATTACACATACGGCGAGGTTATCGAAGCCGGCGCGGTTGATTTTATTGCCAAACCGATCGCACTGCCGGAGTTTGAGGCAAAAATAACTCGGGTCAATCGAGAGCGCAAAGCACTGGCGGAATTGAAGGACGCACATGAAGCGATTAGGCGCTCATTTGCCGATATGAAAAAGGCAAACGAAAAATTATCGAGTGAAATTGCCGACAGGGAGAAGGCCGAAGCCGAACTCCAGGCTGTCAATGACCGCTTGGAAGGGGAGATTGAAACGCGAAAAAAGGTTGAGGGCGCCCTTAGCGAAAGCGAACAACGTTTCCGCTCGCTCTTTGAACACCATCGAGCCACCATGCTCATCACTGACCCGGATTCGTGTGCGATTTTGGATGTCAATGCGGCGGCGGAGCAATTCTACGGCTTTTCCAGGGCTGAGTTGTGCGCAATGCACATAGCCGAAATCAATCAATTACCCAGGGCGGAAATTGCTGAGGCGCTCCAGAGCACTGTGAAAGGAGAGAGGAATCGTTTCGTTTTCCCCCACCGGGTCCGCAGTGGTGAAATACGGACGGTCGAAGCTTATTCCTCACCTATTGAGGTGGGGGGCCGGACGGTGCTCTTTTCAATCGTGCACGACATCACGGAGCGAAAACGCGCCGAGGAGTTGATTCGCATACGGCTGAGTCTGTTGGAATTTGCCGCCTCGCATTCCCTCGAAGAGTTGCTCCAAAAGACACTGGATGAAGTCGGCGCTTTGACCGGGAGCCCCATTGGATTCTACCACTTTGTGGAGAGAGACCAGAAAACCCTTTCCCTCCAGGCATGGTCTACGCAGACAATGAAGGAATTCTGTAAGGCGGAAGGCAAAGGGTTACACTACAGCATAGACCAGGCGGGTGTATGGGTGGACTGTGTCCATGAGGGAAGACCGGTAATCCATAATGATTACTCGGCATTGTCCCATCGCAAAGGTATGCCCGCAGGACATGCCCCCGTCATCCGGGAGCTTGTCGTGCCCATCTTGAGATCGGACCAAATAGTGGCCATCCTTGGCATTGGCAACAAACCCACCGATTACAACGACAAGGACGTTGAAGTCGTCTCCTACCTGGCGGACGTAGCATGGGAAATCACAGAGCGCAAGTTGATGGAAGAAAAGATCAGGCAAACTAATGCCTACCTTGAGAACATCTTGCAAAAATCGCCCGACGCCATCGGCATCGTGGACCGACATGGAAAGTTCATCAAATGGAATAGAGCGGCGGCCGAGCAATACGGGTACCAGTTTGAAGAACTTGGAGGGATGTCCGCTTTTAGTCTCTACGCAGACAAAGATGAATTCGAGAGCATGCTGGCGGAATTGCGGCGTGAGGGTACCGTCAAGAATCATGAAATTAGCATGAAGAAAAAGGACGGTACCGTCGCCGTTTTCGGCATCTCTATCAGCCTGCTCAGAAACGAAGCGAACGAAATTATCGGCAGCGTTTCCATGTCAAGAGATTTGAGCGACATAAAGAAGGCCCTGACGGCCCTCGAAGCTTCCCATGAGCAGTTGCAACAGGAAATCACCGTGCGGCTACAGGCTGAGGCGGCGCTCAATGAATCCCGGCAGGAACTGGTAAACATTATCGACTTCCTGCCCGATGCGACCTTAGTGATCAATAATGAAGGAAAAGTTATCGCCTGGAACAAAGCGATCGAGGAATTAACAGGGGTTAGGGCATCGGATATGCTCGGCAAAGGCGATTACGAATACTCCCTGCCCTTCTACGGGGAAAGAAGGCCCATACTCATCGATCTTACCCTTAAACCTCAAGAAGAAATAGAAACGAAGTATCTGAGCGTGGAAAGATGCGACTGCGTCCTCACCGGTGAAACGTACACCCCCGCACTAAAGAAAGAAAAAGCCTGCCTTGTCGGGAGGGCGACCGTTTTGCGCGGCTCGGATGGGAGTATCAAAGGGGCAGTCGAATCCATACGCGACATTACCGAGCTCAGAAAGACCCAGGATGAGCTATGCGAGACAAATGTCGAGATGACGCAGTTGCTTGCTTCCATTCCATCCTTCCTGATTGGCTTGACCCCGGAGCAACGAATAACAAGGTGGAACCCCGCAGCGGAGAAGATATTTGGAATAAGCAGTGAAGTGGTCTTGGGCGAGCGGCTTGATCGTTGCGGAGTCAAGTGGGACCAGCTAAAAGTATCTGAAGCCATTTCCTTATGCCAAAAAAATAATGCGGCAATAAGACTGGATGGCATCCGTTTCCTGCGGCCGGACGGCAAAGAAGGTTTCCTGACCGTTTTGGTGAGTTCCATTGAAGGAGAAGGCACTGGGTCCACAGGCATGCTTTTGTTAGGCAACGACGTTACCGAGCGAAAAATCATGGAGAGCCAACTGGTTCAGGCGCAGAAGCTGGAGTCAATCGGGCAGCTCGCGGCCGGAATTGCTCACGAGATAAACACCCCCGCGCAGTACGTGGGAGATAACGCCCGTTTTCTCCAGGAGGCCTACGGCGATCTGGAACGCGTTCACGATCTTTATGATCAGCTCCTCAGGGAGGTCAGGTCCGGAAACCCAACGGAGGAACTGGTCAGAAAGATTGACGCGGCGGTCGAAGAGGCCGATTTGGAATATATCAGGCAGGAAGCCCCAAAGGCTGTCCAGCAGTCTCTTGAGGGAATCGAGCGCATAAGCAGGATCGTCCGGGCGATGAAAGAGTTTTCGCACCCCGGAACCGATGCGAAAACCAACATAGATCTGAACAGGGCAATCGAGAGCACTATCACGGTCGCCAGAAACGAATGGAAGTATGTTGCGGAAATGGTGACCGACTTCGATCCCGGCATGCCGCTTGTCCCCTGCCTTCCCTCGGAGATCAACCAGGTTGTTTTGAACATGATAATCAATGCCAGTCATGCGGTCGCAGACGCACTCAAGCAAAACGGATCGGATAAAAAGGGAACCATAACCATAGCGACCCGTGCCCTGGACGGACATGTCGAAATCCGCATAAGCGACACCGGGACCGGAATTCCGGAGAATATCAGGTCCAAAATCTTCGATCCCTTCTTTACGACCAAGGAGGTGGGAAAAGGGACCGGCCAGGGTCTGGCTATTTCTCATTCGGTAATTGTCGATAAGCACCGTGGAACGATCACTCTTGATCCCGAGGTGGACAGGGGCGCTTCCTTTATTATCAGACTGCCGCTGCAAAGCGATTCGGAGAAGTGATGAAGAGAGTACTTTTTGTCGATGATGAGCCTATGGTGCTCGACGGTCTCCGGAGAATGCTGCGGGGAATGCGAAACGAATGGGAGATGGAGTTTGCCGCAAGCGGGCCTGAGGCGCTGAAAATCCTGGATAACAAACAATTCAACGTTGTAGTTACTGATATGCGCATGCCGGGCATGGATGGCTGCCAACTGCTCAATCTCGTCAAAGAACTGCATCCCCAAGTCGTGCGAATTGTCCTCTCGGGACAACCCGACAAGGAAATGGTCCTGACTTCCATCGGGCCGATACACCAGTTTCTCTCCAAACCCTGCGACGCAGAGACCCTTAAGAGTACGGTAGCCCGTGTATGTTCGATGCGGGACCTCCTGGAGGACGAAGCCCTTCGAAAGGTGGTCTCCGGCATAGAATCTCTTCCAAGCCTGCCAAAACTGTATACAGAAGTCTTGGACGAGGTAAACTCAGAGGAGGGATCACTCAACAAGGTAGGTGAAATCATATCGAGAGATGCAGGCATGTCAGCAAAAATCCTGCAACTTGTCAATTCGGCATTCTTTGGGCTCCCGAGGCATATCACGAGCCCGGTTAGAGCAGTCCATCTCCTCGGCCTGGAAACCGTCAAATCCCTCATTCTTTCGGTCAAAATCTTCTCAATGTTCTCCGATTTGGCCGGTATTACGCTGGACGATCTTTTTCGTCACAGCCTGGCGGTCGGACTTTGCGCCCAAAACATAGCCATCCTGGAAGGCTGGGAGCAGTGGAGAAAAGATGAGGCTTTTATGGCCGGTCTGCTCCACGATACCGGCAAACTCATCCTTATGGAAAAGTTCCCGGCGGAATGTCTCAAGGTGATCGAAAGCACTGCCGGTACAAATTCCCGCATCCATGATGCCGAGCAATATATTTTCGGAACAACGCACGCGCAGGTCGGCGCTTACCTGTTGGGCATATGGGGTTTGCCTGAACCTATTATCCAGACGGTGGCCTATCACCATGCCCCTGGCAAAAGCCACTGCCGCGAACCCGACACCCTGACAGCGGTTTATCTGGCCAATATTTTCGAAAACAAAAGCGGGGCTGAAAGACAATCACTGCCCGAAGCTGATGCTGCATACCTGGAGAAGCTCGGGATGGATGACCGGGCTGAGATATGGCGTAAGTTTTGTCAAAAACGGCAGGGAGAAGACGATGCTTGTCAAGATTCTATTTGTCGATGATGATCCAAACATACTGGCTGCATTCCATCGGCAGTTGAGGAAATATTTCCCGGTTCACACGGCCATGGGTGGAGAGGAAGGGCTGAGGGCCGTGGTGGAGCAGGACCCATTTGCGGTTATTGTCTCGGACCTGCGCATGCCCGGAATGGATGGAATCCAATTCCTCTCCAGGGTGCGGGAAATCGCTCCGGACAGCGTTCGAATTATGCTCACAGGAAATGCGGATTTATCGACGGCAATCGACGCCGTGAATGAAGGAAATATCTTCAGGTTCCTGACCAAACCATGTGAACAGAAGACCCTTATTAAGGCTCTTTCGGCCGGCGTTCGGCAGTACCAGTTGATAACCGCTGAACGTGAACTCCTGGAAAAGACGCTTCGCGGCAGCATCAAAGTCCTTTCTGAAATCCTTCAGCTTCTCAACCCCGAAGCGTTCGGCAGGGCCTCGAGGATAACCCGGTACGCAAGGGAGGTTGCATCCGCGATGGGGGTCTCCGATGTGTGGCAGATCGAAACAGCGGCTGCGCTTTCCCAGATCGGGTGCGTCATGTTGCCCGAATCGGCCCTGCTGAAGCTCTATAAAGGACAGGACCTGTCAGGGGAAGAGTCTCAGCTTTTCGCAATGCATCCCTATATCGGGTCGGACCTTCTCTCCCACATTCCCAGAATGCAGACTATCGCCAAGATTATCGCCAACCGGGAGAGGAATTTCGACGCTTCAGGGTCCCCGCAGGAAGAATCGGGGCGGGGAGAGGACATTCCGCCGGGGGCGAGAATTCTCAAGGTTGTCCTTGATTTCGATATCCGTAAGTCCAGTGGAATATCCGACGGTGAGGCATACGGGAGCTTGGCAAAGAGACCAGGCCGGTATGATCCCGATGTGCTTTCGGCCCTGCGCGAAATCCTTGCTGCCAGGTCACGGGATGAGGAAAGGACCGTGATGGCCGGTGAACTGGTGGACGGTATGATCCTTGCCGAGGATGTGCGGATTATGGACGGCCGCATGCTCGTTGCCAGAGGCTATGAGGTCAATCGGACTCTGCTCGAGCGAATTAAGAATTTCTCCGAAAAGCCGGGCATAAAAGAACCTGTCCGGGTGATCGTTCCGGTAAAATTAGTTTTTGACGGCGATTGAGAGGAAAGCGCCATGGCTCATACCGTTTTACTCGTTGATGACGGTCCCTTGGTCCTCGATGGCCTCAGGCGCGCCCTTCATAAGGAAGCCTATGAAGCGTTGAGCGCCGTTTCGGCAGACGAGGCCCTCAGAATTCTCTCCCGCAAAAAGGTCGATGTGGTAGTCTCGGATGAAATGATGCCCGGCATGCCGGGGTCCGACTTCCTGGGTGTTGTGTGCAACAAATATCCGGAAGCGATCAGAATTATGTTGACCGGGCGCCCCAATCTGGATACTGCCCTTCCTTCGATCAACAAGGGGCATGTCTATCGTTTTCTGATAAAGCCGCGCAGCGGGATGGAACTTTGTATGAGCATAAAACAGGCTATTCAGCAAAGGGATCTCTCAGGGAAAAGTTTGCCCCTTCTGCAAAGCGTCCCGCGCCGGAGTACGATTCTGGAACAGCTCGAAAACCAACACCCAGGCATCACGAAAGTCAACAGGGGTAAGGATGGGGCAATAAATATCTCTTATTCTGAATGGAGTCCGCCAAATGGCAGACATAGTAACAAAGCCCTTGATTCTGTTTGTGGACGACGATCTGCATTTTCTTAACGCTGTTAACCGGTTACTGCGAAAATTCCACACCGAATGGGATTTGATCTTTGCCGAAAGCGTCGATCAAGCGATCGATATCGCGCGTATTAAGCCGCCGGATGTTGTGGCCTCGGATTATCAGATGCCTTTCAAGAATGGTTTTGACCTGGTGAGGGAATTGCGCGCATTGCCGGTCGTTCAGGACGCCACGTTTATCATTGTCACAGGCAACAAGGATGAAGCAGCTAAGCGGCAAGCGCTTGATCTGGGCGCAACAGATCTTTTGAATAAACCCGTAAACCTGGAAGATCTCGCCGCGCCAATCTGCAGTTCTTTGCGCCTCAAAGAATATCAGGACACTATCCGGAGGCACAACGAAAAACTGGAACAACCTATTCCGGCAGCCAAGACTGGGAAGTTTCCCTTATGCTTTCAGCAGATCTGGTCCGGCTCGACTTCCCCCAATCCGAACCAACCGGCAGAAACCGGCCCTTTCATCCATCCAATCCCTCAGGTGGAGCCATCCTCTGGGGGTTGGAATAACCAATGTGAAGTGAGATTAATGATTTTGTTAAGGCAGGGATTCCAAAATGCCGATCTCTATTATGTACCGTCGTATTCATGGGAGGAACAGCAATTCCAATCGTTTGTCAGTTGGGGAGATGGCGCGGCAGTGGTCACTTTGAGAAGCATGAATTTCCATTCAATACCGGAAACCGGGTTTGCATAAAAAGTGCAAAGAAAATTTACAGGAAATTCATGTGGGAGCGCCACTGAAACGCCGAACTCTTCATCGCATCTCTGACGCCATAATATTTATGTGAGGGTAGTAATGGAATCGGTAAAACTCTTAGCCCAAATAGTAATAGATACTTTGAAAGAATTCTCGATGGAAAAGCGACCACTGACTGCTGCGGCTCTTAATGAAGCTTTTTCCACAAAAAAAGAAATTTTATCGCTGCTATCCCATGGGTTTAGCGACCCATTGAACGAACAAAGAAAAGAATTCCCAAATCCCCAGAGGCAACTAAAACGTATTCAACTGAAAGTAGCTGAGGCTTCGGCGCCATCTCGAATTGAACCCCTGGCAAAACTCCAGAGCGCCTTTTTGAAAATACTCCATAGTTTTGGACCAATCATAAAGGGCGACTATGAAAAACAATTCTGCCTACTTCAGAATAAAATCAGCGATTGTGACTCTTTGGAGTCGCTGAGCATAGTTGGCGGCGAGATGGATAGCATGGTCAGCTCATTAATAAATGATACTGTTGCTGGTATAGCTTCCTCGAATGATTTTCTCGCTGATCTGAGTAATGATTTATATAAAATGGAAGAGCAGTTATTTTCATATCAGAATTACAATCGTGAATCTTATCTTTTAAGTAATGAGTTCCAAGATGACTTGCTGTTACACACCGGAGATATGGGTCATGCATTGGATGTGGGTAACAACCTTGAAGATGCCCGCCACCTGATAACATCAAAGCTCTCCGTCATCGCAAAAGCCGTTGATGTTAAACGACAGGAAGACGAAGTTAGGCTCCTGGAATCAGATAAAAAGATTACAGAACTCCAAAATAACGTCAAGACCTATAACCAGGAAATACTCCAGGTGCGAGAACGCGCAGATGCTCTGGAAAAGGAAGTGTTGCTCGATGAATTGACCCAAGTCAGTAACCGCCGCGCATATGATCTGCGGGCAAGTGATACTCTAAGGCATTATCATCGGGATGGCGTGCCATTCAGCCTTCTTTTCATCGATATAGATCACTTTAAAAGAGTCAACGACGGTTATGGACATAGTGCAGGCGACAAGTGCTTACGGGAGATAGCAAAACTCATAAGGGGCTCATTGCGAAAAACTGATTTTTTTGCCCGCTACGGAGGGGAGGAATTCATTGCTATTCTTAATGGAAGCAATGCTGAAGATGCACGAAGTGTGGCTGAGAAAATTCGATCCCGGATCGAAAACACCCGCTTCTCTTACCATGATGAGGTAATACCTGTAACTATTAGTATTGGAGTTGCCGAAGTTATGCGTTCCGACACAGATGCGGAGGTTTGCTTTTTCAGAGCCGATGAGGCATTGTACCAGGCAAAAAAGGATGGCCGAAATAGAGTCCATGTAATACTAAGTTGCGTTCAAAATCCCCCCTGCCCCCCTTTAGAAAAGGGGGGGCAACCTAGTGGCGTGCATGAATTCCACCCCGATAGAAAAGGGGGGATGGAGGATTTTGATCATCGCTAATATCAGCACCATCTTGAACGCAACTTAGCATAATTACTGATCTACCACTCCGCAAAACCCAAAATGATAGCTCGCGAGATTTCCAGTTGGCAAATGGCTCAAAGTGAGGCCAAAGCGATGGATGTCCCGATAATCAACCCGATGCTTGCTGGAGCCATACCAGGCACGACATATCGCCACGTTATTTTCCAGGTCCCTACATTCCTGGTCTGTATCTCTTGTTATAGTTTGGGCTTTGATAAAACTCGCACTGCATGCAATTTGCCAGCTTCATCGCAAAGCTCCCCTGCACTTTACCTCCGCAAAGCGTGCCCGCAATGTGGGCGCAATGGGTTCCGTGAGCCGGATAAGCCGGGCAAATTCCCAACTCGCCGGCCTTGGCGCCGCCCCTTTCTCTTCCACATTTCTTGAATTCCCAACAGTTCATTGAAGCCTCGATATGCCGTTTGATGTCTGTTATTATATAAGAATTGGTCAATCGGACGATAAACTTTAACGCAAATCCAATTCATATTTTTCCAGCTTGCGGTACAGAGTGCTTCTCGAAATGCCCAGTTTTTTGGCAATGTCCTTCTTGGTGAGACTCGACCTGAGCAGCCTCAGGATCAGTCCGCGCTCCATTTTGTCGACCGGTTCGACATCCTCTTCTGCATTCTCCGAGGACCGCGAACCGATAATCTCGCGCGGCAGAAGATCTGCCGTCAGTTTTGAGGTGTGCGCGATATTGATCATTCTTTCCAGAACGTTTTGCAGCTCTCTTACGTTTCCGGGCCACTGGTAGCCCATAAAGTATTCCAGCACCATGGAGTCAATGCTGACGATCTGTTTGCCCATCGACCTGCTGATGTTCTTTATGAAAGAGTCCACCAGCAGCGGTATGTCCTCTACTCTTTTTCTGAGCGGGACCATGCAGATCGTGAACACATTGGAACGGTAATAGAGGTCTTCCCTGAATTTGCCCTTCCTGACCTCTTCCTTCAAATGCTTGTTGGTTGCGGCAATAATCCTCACGTTTACAGTGGTAACCTTCGTACCGCCGATCTTGATTATGGATTTATCCTCTATGACCCTCAGCAGCGCGGCCTGCACCTCCAGGGGCGTTTCCCCTATCTCATCCAAAAAGATCGTACCACCGTCGGCCAGTTCGAACTTGCCCTGGCTCCCTCCTTTCCTGGAACCGGTGAAGGCGCCCTCGACATAGCCGAAAAGTTCGCTGGTAATCAGGTCCCTCGGAATGGTCGCGCAGTTAATGGCCACGTAAGGTCCATCCCTTCGGCTGCTGCTGTTGTGAATGGCCTGCGCAAAAAGATCCTTGCCCGTGCCGCTCTCGCCCAACAGAAGGACGTTAGAGTTTATCTGGGAAGCTATCTGGGCTTGCCTAACTGTTTCGAGGAACTCGCCGTCGCGCCCGATGATGTCCTCAAAGCGGAACTTCGCCTTAGCCCCCATCATTCTGGCAGCAAGAATCCTGGCCCGCTTGATCTCGTTGAGTATGATGATCTTTCCGGTTACCCTGTTCATGGAAAGGATCGGATTGCAGGTCAGGGTAAAGTCCGCATGGGAGTTCTTGAAAGATATCCTCACCTCCACGTCGGTCAGGGATTCAGTGTTGGCTATGAGTTGGATGAGGTTGGAATTCCGGCTCCAAAGCGCACCCAGGCTCCTGCCGAGAAATTTGTCTCCACCCGCGCCGAATACTTTCATGGCATTGTTATTCATAAGAGAAATAATTCCATCATTGTCGATGGCAATGATGATTTCCGGGATGGAGGAAATAACCGTCTTTTGAAAGCCGTGCGCGACCTGGATTTCTCTCAGGGCTTTTCTGTAGCGGAATTCGTTCTCTATGGCATGTGCCGAAGCCACAACCATCCCAAGTGTATGAGGATTGGCCTTTTCATAAGGGCCGGTCATATCGATGGCCCCAACCATTTCGCCCTCCGCATTATGAATTGGCGCTCCCGAGCAAGTCCATCTGCGCGAATTGATGCAGAAATGCTCACACCCAAAAACCTGGAGCGGCTTCCCCAGTGTCAGGACGGTCCCCACGCCGTTTGACCCGGCAACCTCTTCGCTCCAGCAAGCGCCCAGGACGAAATTCCCCTGCTTCACGCTTTCCAGGATATCTTCGTCCCCAACGAGTTCGATGAGAAACCCGTTGGCATCCGACAAGGCCACGATGAAGTTGGAACCCTTAACGAAACCGGAGAGATGTTCCATGAACGGGCGGCTGATAGCGATGAGTTCTCCGTTCCTTTCGAGCAAGGCATGAAGTCCCTCTCCACCCAGAACCAGCGGCACTACGGTGAGATAAGGGTCTACGCCCTTCGACCTGCACCTCTCCCAGGAATCGACAATAACGGGACGGACTTTGCCCAGGTCAACCGCCATTCCACGCAGAAATTTCCGCCACTCAGCGTAAATCACATCAAACCAGTTGGCATGATCTGACATAACTCTTTCCCTGTAGCTGCTGTGCAAAAGATTTGCTCGTCAGGGGACCGACTTGGCTCCCGGCAGGATTTGATCTTCGAAAAAACAAAAGAGCGACATTGTCCGGGAATGAAGACATGTCCCATTCGTGTCCCAGTCTGAGGCACATGTGTCCGATTATGGGACATGGCGAATTGAACACACTTTTCGAGCAAAGGCAAGGTAATTGTGTAAGATGCTGTTGTCACAGCTTAATTTCCAAAAAGTATCAGCGTGGCATACTAAATGCTCTTTCATGTACAAAACCGACAGAACGGCACAGAACAGAGTGCAGGGATAACGAAGCCCTTCCACTCTCCTTATTTATTTGACTCCAAACAGATCACACAAACATGGGGGTGAGCATGCTTTATCCTATCTACAGGCCGAGAAGGCTCAGAAGAAACGACGAACTGAGAAGGATGGTCCGTGAGACCAGACTATCTGCCGACAGTCTCGTATACCCCCTGTTCGTGGTGCCCGGCAAAGATGTGAAGAAACCGATCCAGTCGATGCCGGGTAATTTCCAGATGTCCATCGATCATATAATCAGGGAAGTGCGAACCACAAAAGATCTGGGCATACCGGCGGTTCTTCTCTTCGGAATTCCGGATGAAAAGGATGAATTAGCATCAGGGGCTTTCGCCAAAGACGGAATAATTCAAAGAGCGGTCACTGAGATCAAAAACGAGGTCCCCAATATAGTGGTCATAACCGACGTGTGTCTGTGCGAGTACACGAGCCACGGCCACTGCGGGATGCTTCGGGGCGGCGAAGTCGATAACGATTCGACCCTCGAAGTCCTGGCGCAGACTGCATTGTCACAGGCCGTAGCGGGGGCCGACATCGTTGCCCCTTCGGCCATGATGGACGGCCAGGTCGCTGCAATAAGAACGGCTCTCGACGAAACCGGATGCGAGAACACCCCCATCATGGCTTATTCAGCCAAATACGCATCCTGCTTTTACGGCCCGTTCCGGGAAGCCGCTGAAAGCACTCCGCAGTTCGGCGACAGAAAAGCTTATCAGATGGACCCGCCCAACAGCAATGAAGCCATGAGAGAGATCGCCACGGATATAGAGGAAGGGGCGGACATCATCATGGTGAAACCAGCTCTGCCCTATCTCGATATTATCCGAAGGGCAAAAGAGCAATTCGATCTGCCATTGGCTGCCTATAACGTCAGCGGCGAGTTCTCGATGATTAAGGCGGCAGACAGGCTTGGCTGGATAGACGGCAATCGGGCGATGATCGAATCTGTCACCGCCATTAAACGTGCGGGCGCAGATATCGTCATCACCTATTTCGCTCAGGATATCTCACGAATGCTTCTGGCAAGATAGACATATTAATCCAGGGCAATCGGATACCAGGCATCTATTAACACGGCGTGTTGCTTTCCCAGGAATCTATTAGCAGCGTGCAAGGCAAATCAGGAAGGGAGAGGGTCTGAACGATGAGCGCTGAGGATACCAAAAAAGCTTTAGACAAAAGGATGAGCCTAAAGGAGTCCGTTTCCAGATTTGTTTTTGACGGATGCTCCATCGCATTCAGCGGCATGGGAGGCCAGCAGGTTGTAGCCCCTACTTACGAGATCGTAAGACAGGGGCAAAAAGATATGACCCTTATGGGGGACAGCCCTTGCGAGTGCGCGGATTACCTGGTAGGGACCGGACAGGTAAAGAGAGTGGAGGTCGCCTGGCTGGCCTTTGCAGTGGCAGGCATTAGTCCGAATTACAGACGCGCCGTGGAGAACGGAATCCCCCGCAAGATAGAAGTTCGCGAATTCTCCAACTACACGATGGGACTTCGATTCCTGGCGGGAGCCATGGGCCTTCCCTTTATGACTACAAAATCGCTTATCGGGTCGTCCGTCGAAGAATACAACGACATGATCAAGGCGATCGACGACCCGTACGGGGGCAAAAAGGTGGCGTTGGTGCCCGCGGCCACCCCGGATGTGGCAATCGTGCACGTAAACAGGGCGGACATGCTCGGAAACGCTCAGTATCTCGGTTTTTCCTCAAATGCCGAAAACATCGCACGGGCCGCGAAAAGGACGATCATCACCTGTGAAGAGATCATCTCTACCGACGATATCAAAAAGGCGCCGAACTTCACGACCATACCGCAATACGCCGTCGACGCAGTCGTGGAAGTCCCCTACTGCAGCCACCCCTGGAACATGTGCTATGCCTATGCCTATGACCTTCCATTTCATATGGAGATGATGGCGCAGATAGATAGCGAGGATGGTTTCAAAAGATGGATCGATAAGTGGGCCTTCGGCTGTAAGGACCATGAAGAATACTGCGAAAAAGTAGGATGGGGCCGCTTAAGAAAGCTCACCCAGATCGAGCGAAGGTTTTGCAAGTGCACCAGCTAGTGTCCATCAGGAAACACCTGATGAGACACTGGCAGTTTCTGTAAAAGGAGTCGCATGTGAGCAACCATATGGAAGAATACGCGGAAGATTATACGCTTCAGGAACTTTTAGTCGTCGCTGCCGCCAGAGAAGTCAAAGACAGGGAAGTCGTATTCGTGGGCGTGGGCATACCGTGCCTGGGCGCACTCGTCGCGAAGCTGACCCATGCTCCGAACGTAATCCTCGCCGTCGAGTCGGGATGCATCGGGGCCACACCTTACCGGCTGATGCTGGGAATCGGCGATAACGCCTGCGGTGAAAACGCCATATGCGTGACCTCCCTGTGGAGGGCTTTCTCCGATCAACAGCGGGGGTACTTTGACCTGGGAATGCTTGGCGGAGCACAGGTGGACAAGTACGGGAACCTGAACAGCACGACCATCTTCGGAGATGGTGACTATTACAACCCCAAAACCAGGCTGCCCGGCAGCGGCGGGGCGAACGACATAGCTATTTCCGCAAATCGGACCCTGATTATGATGAACCAGCAGAAGCGCCGTTTCCTGGAAAAAGTCGACTTCATCACATCGCCCGGCTACCTTGACGGGCCCGGGTCCAGAGAACGGAACGGATATCCGGGCAACGGCCCTGCCGTCATTATTTCGAACATGGCCATATTCCGGTTCGATGAAGAGACCAAAGAGGCCTACCTCGATTCCGTGCATCCGGGCATCACCGCCGATGAGGTTCGCAAACAGGTCTCATGGGACTTGAAGGTGTCTGCCAACCTCAAGACGACGCCTCCGCCGACAAAGAAAGAGGCTGAAATAATTAGAATCGTTGACTCCCAGAAGATTTACACCGGTGGTGGGCTGCGATCTCTTACGTTCGAAAACTACATCAACATGCTGGATTCGTCATATGAAAGACTGAAAGCCGTATTTAGCTGATAAGGTCCTGCCCGGCTCTCTATGAATCAGATTTGAGGAGATAAGAGGATGGCTAGGGAATGTTTTGAAAAGTTGTTTTCCATGGAGGGCAAAGTTGCCTTCATTACCGGTGGATATAGAGGGATAGGGCTGACCGTCGCCGAAACGTACGCTGAAGCAGGGGCCGATCTCGCAATCGTTGCGAGGAACGTGCTCGGGTGCCAGGCGGCAGCGGAAAGGCTTCAAAACACTTACGGAATAAAGGCCGCGGCAAAGTCAATGGACGTGCGCGATTCCAAATCCGTGGACCGCGTCGTTCAGGAAATTGCAGACGAATTCGGGAAGATAGATGTTCTGGTTAACTGTGCGGGAATCCCCGGCAGCGAGAAGCCTGTCATCCTGATGACCGACGAAGACCTCGACGAGGTCATGAACGTTGATTTCCGCGGCACTTTTCTGGTCTCCAGGGCGGTAGCCCAGATCATGGTAAGGCAGAAAAGCGGGAAAATCATCAACGTCTCATCCATTCTCGGAAAGATTTCGGCCCGCAACATGACCGGTTACTGCGCAAGCAAGGCCGCGGTGCTTCAATTGACCCGCGTAATGGCGCTCGAACTGATGCGGGACAACATACAGGTTAACGCGATGTGTCCCGGCTACATCCTGACCGATTTCAACAAAAATTTCTTTGAGTCCGAAACGGGCAAGGGTTTGATCAAGAAAATGATCCCCATGAACAGGGTTGGGCAGGTCGACGAACTGAAGTCTCTGGCGCTCTATCTGGCGACCTCTCCCGCATATATGACCGGTTCGGATATTTACATCGATGGCGGGCACACGATTGTGTGAGGTGGATTCACTTCTCTTTTGCTCTAAACCCATTCAGGAAAGGTTTTGGAACAGTGACCAAAGATGTCGTTTTAGTCAGCGCATGTCGCACAGCGATCGGCGATTTTCTGGGCAGTTTGAAGGACGTGCAGGCAAGGGACCTCGCCATGACTGTGGGGAAGGCCGCTGTCGAAAGGGCCGGTATCCCGCCGGAGAGCGTGGACGAGATCTGTATGGGACAGATTTATAGCGCCATGCAGGGGTCCCTGCCGGCCAGGCAGGTTGGGATGAGAATCGGCCTTCCCCTCAGGAGCGGCGCCGTTTCCGTGAATCAGAACTGTTCCTCGAGCATGAGGGCGCTGGAAATTGCGAGCCACAATATCATGCTGGGGAAGACCGAGATCGGACTGGTAGTAGGTGTCGATAGCATGAGCAACGCGCCCTACCTCCTCCCGGGGGCGAGACAAGGGTACAGGATGGGGCCGGCAGCAGTGCAGGACCATATGCTCCATGACGGACTCGTGGACGAGCTTGTCCCCGGCCATATGGCCGTTACGGCGGAAAACGTCGCCGAAAAGTACGGTATAACCCGCGAGGAGTGCGATGAGCTGGCCCTTTTGAGCCACCGCCGCGCAACCCACGCAATCCAGGAAGGGACCTTCCGGCGCGAGATCGTACCGGTCGCAGTGAAGGCCAAAAAGGGAACCGTTATCTTCGACACGGACGAGCATCCGATCCGGGACGCCAGTATCGAAAAGATGAGCCGTCTGAGACCTCCTTTCAAGGAAGGCGGGGTCGTAACGGCTGCTAATGCTTCCGGCATAAATGACGGGGCATCAGCCGCAGTTATCATGTCCGCTGATAAGGCAAAAGAGCTGGGAGTCCGGCCCCTCATGAAATTGGTCAACATTTGCAGCGAGGGCTGCGACGCGAAACTAATGGGCATAGGCCCGGCTTTCGCCATCCCGAAATGCCTCAAACAGGCGCGCCTCCAGTTTGGAGATATCGAGTACTGGGAAATCAACGAGGCATTCGCGGCACAGTGGCTCGGGGTTGGAAGGGTTCTTGAAAGGGAGTTCGCAATAAAGCTCGACCTCGACAAGGTGAACCACAACGGTTCCGGGATAGCCCTGGGGCACCCGGTGGGAAGCACAGCGCTGCGAATCGTCGTGACCCTCTACTACGAGATGGACAGGCTGGGGCTGACGATGGGCGGGGCTTCTCTTTGCGTTGGCGGCGGGCCTGCCATGGCGTCTTTGTGGACAAGAGAAGTCTGATTTTGATTATGAAAACCTGGAGCAGATGAGGAAAAGAATAGCCTTGAAATACTGCGGCGGCTGCGATCCAGGGTTTGACCGGGTGGAGTATTTCAAGCAAATTCAAAATGCCGCCGGTGACCTGATCGAGTGGGTCAGCCTCGATGACCGGGACCTGGAAACCGTTCTCGTCATCTGTGGCTGCGACACCGCATGTCCCGTGGAAAACAGGGTTCTAACGGCCTGTCGAAGCATCGTATCGATCAGGGACAATAAACGTAATCCTGCAGAAATTGTTCAAAGTCTTTTGAGCGAGGGAAAATCATGAAAATCAGGACAAAAGAAGATTACATCAAGAGTCTGGCAAAACAGAAACCGCTGATCTACTACAAGGGGGAAAAAGTCGAAGACCGCACCACGCATCCTGCTTTTATCCCGCACATAAATTCAGCGGCCAAGACGTACGAACTTGCCCTCATGCCCGAACACGAAGACCTGCTGACCGCAGTGAGCAGCATCACCGGAAAGAAGATCAACCGGTTCACCCACATTCATTCATCAGTGGACGACCTTATAAAGAAGGTCCAGATGCTCCGGGTCATCGCTCACGAAACAGCGAGCTGTTTCCAGCGATGTGTGGGATTTGACGCTCTGAACGCTCTGTACATGACCACTTTTGAAATGGATGAGAAAT
>Ga0181536_10003425_pt1 | contig 17284 bp, 21 predicted proteins | sample PEATcosm2014_Bin_41_FD_121105 | JGI IMG/M metagenome (GOLD analysis project Ga0181536, IMG submission 121105) | Peatland microbial communities from MTU Mesocosm Facility, Houghton, MI, USA - PEATcosm2014_Bin17_60_metaG | ecosystem: Environmental > Terrestrial > Soil > Wetlands > Peat | place... | reverse complement strand
TGCCGTCGCGCGTTCTCGGCGTCGCCGCGGATAGAATCGGCTTTCCTCCTTTGGTACGGGGCGTACCAGGAGTGGGATAGTTCAACCACTGCGCGGCCAAGGGCACGATGCCCAAAAACGCCAGCGTAAATCGGCTTGAAATGCGTCGCACGAAGCCGCCTTTCCGACGGCGGAACCTGACATATCGGTTCCAAGTCAATGCGAGTATACACGAAAGCGCTGTTTCCTGCGGTATTGCGTGAAAGAGCAGGAAGTAATTCTACCGATATAGTTTTAATCGCCGGAAACTGCCAGTACTGGTATCGCTTTTCAGCGCTATCTCAGTTTGCTTTGACACAGTCCCCCGGGATTGCGTCACAATTAAGTTAAGACGCGGGCGAAGAGCCAACAAGAAGAAGTGAGGCGCAGCCCGATGTGGTCCAAACTGGAGGAACCTTTAATTGATAAAACAAGCGATGGCTCTGGCAATACCCGCTTTACTGTTGTTTGTTGCGGGCGCGCAGGCCAACATCTATGATTTCGCGTACGTGGGCGTTAACGACCCCAGCGTGAACGGGGCGGGAACTTTTACGACCGGGGCGGCATACGCCAATGGCTACGCGCCCATCACGTCGATCACAGGCATTGCGGAGGGTTACACAATCACAGGCCTGGCCGGGGGAACGACGGACCCCAACAACTACTTAAGTTGTTGCAGTGTGGGACCCGGCGGAGACTATTTTAATTACGACAATGCGTTTTTGCCCAACAGCCCGAACCCGTTCAGCGCCACCGGCGGTCTGCTGTTCAGCGTAGCGGCGGGAAACGGGCCAACGGGATACGCGATTGACCCGATCAATCTCTTCGGCGACGGCAACGGCAACACATACGAATTTTCCTATGGCGAGGATAACTTTAGCGGCAGCGGGCCGAGTTACGGCGGCACGCAGATCGATTTCGCGGTGACCCCCGGGGCGGGAATCGGGGGACAAGGACTCGATCCGACGCCGGAACCGAGCTTCTACGGAACCGTGGCGCTCTGCATGGGTGGAATGTTAGTCGTCGCGGTACGCCGCCGGAAGCGCGCTTAGTCCAGGACTTACAGGACTTACGAAGCGGGTTGAAAGCGGCGAAGCCGCGCTCGCTCGTTCCGTTTGCCGGGAGCCGATGAATCCCGTACGTTTGTTCCCGTCACCTGCCAGTCGGTCCGGATCGATCGGATTACCGTGCGTTGCTATTCTGCTGAGATGCAGGAGGAAGACGAGGACTTGGTTGAGCGCGAATTGCGCAAACTGGAGACTGGCTTGCTGCTGCCGGAGGCGCGGCATAGTCCGGAAGCGCTCTCATCCCTGCTGGCGGAAGAGTTCCGCGAGTTCGGGAGCTCGGGCCGAATTTACACGAGGCAGGAGATTGTCGACAGTCTTCGAACAGAATCCGCCGTCCGCATTTCGGTCCGCGACTTTTCCGTAACGAGGCTGGCTGCGGACGCGGCGCTGCTGACGTATCGGGCAGTTCGTCACAACGAATCAGGTCCGGGGGATTCGATATCTTTACGGAGTTCGCTGTGGGTACGGCGCGAGAATCGATGGCAAATGCTTTTCCATCAGGGAACGAAGGCCGGTGAATGAGCGGCAACGATTTGGAAGCAGGATTGCCCAAGACGATTCAGTGAGAAGATGGATCATGAGAAAAGATTGGCTGTTACTGGTGCTGGGGGTCGTGGTTTCAGTCACCTGCCTGTTTGCGAAAAGCATAGCCGACTACGATCATTCGGTTAATTTTGGCAGGTATCACACGTATTCGTGGCTCGGGGTGAGTGTGCAGGAGCCCCTTTGGCAGGATCGGGTCAGAAAGGCGATCGACAATCAGCTGACCGCCAAAGGCTGGCGCGAGGTCAATTCGGGCGCCGACGCGTCGATCTCGGCTTTCGGTTCGACTCGGACGGAGCAAACGCTCGAAACCTGGTACGGCGGGGGTTTTGGCGGAGGCTGGTATCACCGGGGTTGGTGGGTCGGCGGCGGTCCCGGATTCGCCACGACGACAGTCGATCGCACACCTGTCGGCACACTCCATATCGATATATTCGATGCCCAGTCGAAGAGGGTGATCTGGCACGGAGTATGCAGCGATACGCTGACTGGGAATCCGGAGAAGAACGAAAAGAAGCTGGAAAAAGCCGTGACCGACGTCTTCAGGAAATTCCCGCCTCCCGAGAAGGGCTGAATCGAGACCGACGGCCTGACCGGGCCGGAGTATCACGCCCGGAGTGCGTTACGATATACTGACCTGGAGGTCACCGAATGAAACGCACGATACCGATATTTCTCAGTTTACTGACGGTCGCGGCCAGCGCGTTTGCGCAAGCGCCCGATCAAGCCGCCATTGACAAAGCCCTGATGGCCGCCCCTAATGCCCAAATGAAAGGCGCCGCCACTGTAATCAAGTGGAAGGCCGACTTCACATACGACACGCTGAAGAAAGGCACCAACAACATGGTCTGCTACGACAAGTCCGGGATGCCCGGCGCGAACCAGCCGCTCTTCGTGGAGTGCACCAGCCTTGGCAACCTGCCTCGAGTGGCTCAGAACCTGAAGTTCGAGGCCATGCCCGACAAAGGCAAGGCCGCATTCGCGGCCGCCGAGAAAGACGGAAGCCGCGTCAAGCCCGAGTTTGGATCGGTGTGGTATCACGTAATGGGCGCCGACGCTGAGCACACCCGGACGCACATGACGATCGCCGTTCCCGGTGCTACTGGACAATCGCTCGGATTGCCCACCGACGGCAAGTCGGGTGGCGTGTGGATCATGAATGCGGGCACGACCACTGCCCACCTCATGACGCCGGGCGAATAAAAGCGAGACAGCAGGAATATTGGCGTTGCGGTCCGGCGGGCGAACCCGCCTGCCGGGACCGCTTGGGTCAGATCGGGTGAAAGGAGCAGTTTTGAGGGCTCTTCCGACCGTGGGTCTTCTGGCAATTGCAGCGCTGACCGCGGCGCCGGGCAAGCAGACGTTCACCGGCGCCATCACCGACAGCATGTGCGCCACCGCCGATCATTCCCAAATGCGGATGGGACCGACGGACGCCGAGTGCACTACTGCCTGCGTCGAGGTGCACGGCGCCGCCTACGTTCTTTATAACGGCAAAGAAGCCTGGACGCTGAGCGACCAGAAGACGCCGGAAAAATTCGCGGGTCGAAAAGTCACCGTCACGGGCACGCTGGACGCCACGACCAGGACGATCCAGGTTAGTTCGATTACCCCGGCAAAATAGCGTTGGGTCTTAGTTCGTCACGGACATGAGGCTTCCCACATCGGCATCGCGGTCCACGATGAATCCGAGGTTTGGGGCCATCATTTCTTCCCAGCTCTGAAATCCCTGATAAACCCACCGCTTCGGATCGGGATTGTACTTGTTGTTCACCGAATTGTCGTAGCGGAATTCGAAGCGCATTCGGGTGCCCTTCGGGACCTTCAAAGAGGTTCCGTAGGAAAGCTGCCAGTTGAAATCGTAGCGCGGCACATTGAGCACGATTTCTTCCCGCCCGTCCGGATAAGTCAGCGTGTATTGAGCGCTCTTGCCGCGAACATGCGCATGCGGCCGGAGCCGCACGATTTCGACATCCTTGAGGAAGGTGATGTCCATGGGAGGCGCCAGCCAGTTGGCTTCATTCGGTGGAATGGCGAATTCCGGATTATAGGCGGAAGCGAAGGCCGCTCTGTTATTGGCGGCCGTTGGGGCGGTGACCGGCGTATCCTCGCCCGCTCCCTGCACCAGAAATTTTTTGGCCGGCGGGGTCTTCGCCACAGTGAAGCCGATCTTAGTCCGGTCCGTTACCGGCTTGCCGTTGGTCGTGTAATGAAGGCTTACGATAATGTCCGATCCGGCGGGGACCAGTTTACCGGCATTCCACGCCCGGTAATCGTCATAGCCGGCGCCGGGCAGGTAACAGAAATCTAGGTTCTCCTTCAAGGTCGGGTGACCCTGCCTGAGCTTCACTTCGCTGCTGCCCACGTCGCGAGTGGCGATGATCATTCCGGGCAGCTCCGCAAATCCGCTGTTGCCTGGCGTGGGATTGCCGGTCTCGTCGCGCGGTACCTGCACCCACTCGTAACGGTTGTATACGGTGGTCGGCTTATGCTTCTCGAAGCTGAAGCAAATGTGATGCACCACCGAGGGGTCGCCCGGCAGAATTTCCATCGACGTGACCCAAGTGTCGGTCTTGAAGGGAGACGGCAGCGCGATCAGCTCCCACTCCAGAACCCCTTTCGCCGGCACATCGCGGGGCGGCATATTCAGCACGACTTCCGGCTGGATGCCCCAACCGCCCTGGGGCCATGGAATCGCCGCGGGAGCATCTTTGGGATCGCCTTCGGCGGCTCCGCTGTCGGCCCACTTGACTAAGGTGTCGATGTCGCTCTGCTTCATCGACCGGTCATTGATGAAATGCCCGTACTTCGGGTCGGCGAACCAGGGCGGCATCTTCCTCGCCGTCACCGCGGCTTTGATCGCCTTGGCCCAGGGACGCGCCTCCTGATAACTCAGCAGCGACATCGGGGCCACCTGGCCGGGCCGATGACAGCTCTGACAATTTTTCTGCAGAACGGGAAGTACGTCCTTCGTGAACGTAACGGCGGAGGATGGTTCGGCTGCCAGGCCGACCACTCCCACCGCCAAGCCCGCGACAAACAAGCGAAGCATAAACTGCCTCCTTTGAGCCACAGCACCACGGGCTCTGTAGGTTGCTGTCAGTATACATAAAATACTTTCCGAGCCGCGCGCGTCATAGCGTCTGTCTGGAGGGCTTATGGCGCCGCTGCGTTCCCATTCGATCCGTTTTCCCGGCGAGACGTCCCGCTACCGTACGGCCAGAAACAGGCTGCTTGAGGCCGAGCGCGATCTGCGCCGGCAGGTGGAGAAGGTCGCCGTCATGCGGCGCAAATTGCCGCTGGGCGGGCCGATTCCCGAAGACTACGTTTTCGACGAAGGGCCGACGGACCTCGCCGACACCGGCACTGCGACTGCCGTAAAATTTTTCCGACCTGTTCCGGGACGGCCTGAATAACCCTGGTGGTCTACAGCTTCATGTTCGGCCCGCAGATGAAGCAGGCATGCCCCATGTGCACTTCGTTCATCGACAGTCTGAACGGGGCGGCGCCGCATTTCGAGCAGCGCGCGAATCTGGCGGTTGTGGCCAAATCCCCGATAGGCCGTATTCGCGATTTCGCCCGTGGACGCGGTTGGAACCATCTTCGTTTGCTTTCCTCCGGGCGTAACACCTACAACCGCGATTATCACGGCGAAAATTCCGAGGGAGGGCAATTGCCGTCGCTCAACGTGTTTGTGCGGCGCGCCGGGAAAATCCATCACTTCTACAATACGGAGCTGGTGTTTCTGCCCGGCGACCGCGGCCAAAACCAGCGGCACATCGACATGGCCTGGCCCCTTTGGAATTTGCTTCGATTTCACGAAGGAAGGCCGCGGCACGGATTGGTTCCCGCAACTCACTTACAAGCTATAGGCGCGCAGGCCCGACCCTTCCTGCATTACCTTGGGTAACCTACAACCATGGCGATCGCGCGTTCCAGGGATACGGCGCAGGGCAGGATCTCAATCCCGTCGGAAGTAAGGCAAAAGCTGGGCATCGGCCCGGGCTCCATCCTCGAGTGGGACGAAGAGGGCAGCAATATTGTTGTCAGTCGCGCCGGGCGCTTCAGCTCCGAAGACGTCCATCTGGCGTTGTTTGGAGCGAGGACTCCGGCAACGCGCAGTCCGGATGAAATGAAAGAAGGCATCCGGCGCCACGCCCGAAAGCGCTATGCGCGCGGTTGACACCTTGGTTTTCGTGCTCGCGCTGGCCGAAGCGACGTGGGTGCTTGCCACGGTCTACGAGTTGAGCTCGAGGGACAGCGGCGGCCACGAGAACTACAGCGGGATGCGCGTTTTCCGTCAAGTTGATGGGCGCTGAGTCGTGGAGTTGTGGCGGCAGACAGAATTCACGGGTTCGGATGCGCGATATCAGGTGTCACGCATATACTGGGTGGCAGATTCCAAAACAGAACAAATTCCGGATAGGCGAGCCGGGAAAGGGACGCTTATGAAAGTCTTCGTTAGCTGGAGCGGCGAACGGAGCCGTATCTTGGCACAGGCACTGCACGGCTGGCTGCCATTGGTACTGCACTACGTAAAACCGTGGCTCTCCGATGCCGACGTTTCGGCGGGTGATCGCTGGGCTACGGTAGTCGCAAAGGAGCTTGAAACATCCAACTTCGGAGTCATCTGCGTGACGCCCGAGAATATCAATTCGCCTTGGGTCTTGTTTGAGGCTGGGGCGCTCGCGAAAGCTATGCAAGGGGCGAAGGTAATTCCGCTGCTGTTTAATCTGGAGTTCAGCGACATAAGCGGCCCTTTGGCTCAATTCCAAGCCAAGAAATGTGATCGAGACGGCCTGGCCGAAGTGGTTACCTCGATCAATAAGTCTACTGATTCTGCAGTACCGGATGATCGGAAAAATCAGCTGTTTTCCGCGCTGTGGCCTGAGCTTGAGAAGCAGCTCGAAGCGATTCCTCACGAAGCACCGACGGCGAAACACATGAGGCCGCAGCACGAGATTCTTGAGGAACTCGTATCGGGCGTTCGTGGCCTTGATGTACGGTTTCGCGAAGTTGAGGGGGCGGTGTCGGAGCACGGGCCTCGGTCCCGGAGGAGGTTTCGGCACTTTCATCCAATGATGATGGAAGAAATGGCGCACATGATTTCCGAGGAGGGTGATGACCCGATTTCGCTCCTGATGTTTGCAGGCGTCTTGCGGGACGATTTCCCGTGGATAGCCGAGGTGATGGCTGAAGCCTACCGAGAGATTCGCGACGGAGATGTGAAGTCCGCTCAAAGGGCGATAGAACGCCTGCGTCGATTCTTAAAGAGCATTGGACGCCGGGATTTCATGATGGAGTTTGCTGGTCCATCAAAGGAAGCACACATGATGGCCATGGAAATGCCGAGAATGCTCGATCATTTCATGCACCGCTTCGAAATGCGCAGAATAAGTTCCCCGGGCAATAACGAGGCCGATAGCGCTGGCGCCGCTGAGCCGCCGAAGGGATAAACCCAAATCCGCGCCCGGCCCCGGTGAATCAGGATGTCCTCCGAAAGGAACCAGGGTGCAAGTCAAACTTCGTATCTGAAAAGCACCCGGCTGGTTGGCGGACAAGCCTCGCTCGTCGCGAACGCGGGATCACGGTTCGATGCCGATGCGATCATTTACAGCGTTTTTGAGACGTTGCCTACAGCCAAGATATCTCTCGGTCGTCTGGACGGAGACGTGGCCTAACAGAAATTGGATCTGGTCCAACTCCCCGCCGGCATCGCGGCACAGGCGGGCGCAGGTCCGACGGAGGTCATGCGGGGCCAGGTTTTCAATGGCTGCCTTGCTGGCGCATTCCTTCACAACGTGCCATACGGCCCGCTCTGTTACACCGCTTCCCCAAGTCTTGCCCGCCCTGCAAACGCACCGAAACATGCGACCTTCGCTCAATCCAGCGGATGCGAGCCAGGAATCAATCGCCGTTTTGACCCAGTCCGGAACCGGGACGGTCCGAACATGCCGGGCCTTGCCGACCAAATCGACGATTGCCCAGTGGTCCTCCCGCCGTTGAAGATGGGCAACGTCCAGTTCTGCCGCTTCTTTGCGGCGCAGGCCGCAGCCCAGGAGGACTCCGAGCAGCGCTCGATCCCGCTTGCCCTTGAGCGTATTCGGGTCCGGCACTTGCCAGAGCGTTTTGGCTTGGTCGGCGGTTAGCCAGTTACCAAGACGAACGCCGAGCTTCTTCGGCCCCTTGACCCGCCGGATGCCTGCCGCAAGATCCGGGCTGAGAAGGCCGGAATCAGCGGCCTCGTATGCAAGCCGACGTACGGCCGCGAGCCTGCCACTAATTGTGCCCGGCGCGAGTTGACGTGATTCCAGGTGAATTCGGTAGCGAATGACGACCGCTTTGCTGAGCGACAGTCTCGGTTCGGAGCAATACCAGGCGATGAACTCATCCATCGCGTGGCGGTATCCTCGCTGGGATTCTTTCGAGGGTAGGCTGTTCAGGACTGCCGACTTTGCGTGATCGAGATCAGGCAGGTTCAAGCTCTGCTTCGGAGAAGACTTAGGTCCGCGTTTATCACGTTTCATTAACTGGGGCCTCCAAGCCCCGCAGTGAAGTACGTGACAATGTCGGCGAGGGCCGATGCCGTTACACTAGGGACGAGGGCAGGAGCACCATGGACGCCTTGGCGGAGAAACTGGACGGACGACTGCGCGAGTGGAAACCGGAGACAGCGGCGGAGGCCCGGGAGCGCATCACCGAAGTTATCGAGCTCGCCGATCACGACATCCTCGATATCGCGCGCTCGCGCGCCGCCGAACAGGAGGTCCTCGACCTGCTCGATGAACCCCCAACCCGGTGAGATCTGGCTCGCGGACCTCGGGCTCGCTGCCAAGACGCGTCCCGTCGTGGTCGTGTCGCGCCAAGACCCTGACCCGCCACGATCCCTCTTTTTGTACGTGCCTCTTACCACCCAGCGAAGGGACAGCCCCTATGAGGTGCCGCTGCCGCGGCTTCCGTTCCTTGATCGTGAATCCGTCGCCAACGTTCAAGGGTTAGGATCTCTGCCGACCGTGCGCCTTGAACGCAGAATCGGCAGGCTCTCGGCAGAGGTGATGGAACGTCTGAAGGACGCGCTCGCCTTTGCTTTGGATATCGAACGGGCTTGAGAATAACGGTTCAGCCGAGCGCGCATTCTACGGTGCTCTGCGCCACTTGGCCGTATTGTCGGCATCACGGACCATTGAAGGGAACGGCGGTTCAGTAGTGGTAACGGCAAGCCTATCCGGATCTTGTCGTCAAGGACTTGGTAAACGAGTCGATGCTCCTGATCAATGCGTCGGGACCAACAACCCTTCAGCTCGTTTCTTAACGGCTCAGGTTTGCCTACGCCCGCAAAAGGCTCCCTCCGTATTTCCCGGATCAGGCAAATGATTCTAAGGGCTTGCGATCGATCGTTCTCGACTCACCAGGCGAGGTCCTCAAAAGCGGCAACGTCAAATTCCAAGCTTTTCAACGGCGGCCTCGATGGACATACCAGTCTGCCGATGGGCTGCCTGCAGGAGGCGATCCTTCATGGTTTGGCTCTTCAACAAGTACGCGATTTCACGCTCTGACTCAATCTCCCGCCAGAGCTCGATGGGCACGATGACTGCGGTCGGTTCGCCGCTCTCGCTGGAGACAATTTGGATCTCCGTATTCGCCATTTCTATATTTTACTACCTATGAGAAACGTAACCGCGATCGCAAAACGGGGCGCGGTTGTGCACCCTTCCGGCCTCATGTATAGTCGATCCAGACCGGAGGACGCGCATGAAACCGAAGACTCTCGCCGGCGTGGCGGTCATAGCGCTCGCGGCGGCGTTTATCGTGCCCGCCCTGCTCCTCAAGACCGCGGCCGCGTCGGGAAGCGTGCCGAAGTTCGAGTTCGACCCGAGCTGGCCGAAGCCGCTGCCGAATAATTGGATGCTCGGCGCGATTGGCGGCAACTTCGTCGATGCTCACGATCACATCTGGGTGGCGAACCGTCCGCGCAGCCTCGACAACAACGATAAATATGCGGCACTCGATCCGCCCCAGGCCGATTGCTGCGTTCCGGCGCCCTCGATTCTGGAGTTCGACGCTGCGGGAACTCTGATCCAGGCGTGGGGAGGTCCGGGGAAGGGCTATGAATGGCCCGACACGGAACATGGCATATTTGTCGATTATAGGGACAATGTCTGGATCTCCGGCAACGGCGCCAAAGACACCAATGTTCTGAAATTCACTAGGAATGGAAAATTCCTCCTGCAGATCGGTCACCACGGGAAAACCGGCGGCAGCAACGATACAGAAAATCTGAACCGGCCGGCGGGGATCGCCGTGTATCCGAAAACCAACGAGGTGTTCGTCGCGGATGGCTATGGGAACCGGCGCGTCATTGTGTATGACGCGGATACCGGAGCGTACAAGCGCCACTGGGGAGCTTACGGAAAGAAGCCGGACGATACCGCTTCGAACGCCCGCACTTTCGAGGGCCCAGGGCCGCCCGAGTTCAACACTGTGCATGCGATTCAAATTTCCCGCGATGGCCTTGTTTATGTGGGGGATCGCAGGAACAACCGCATTCAGGTGTTCCGGCCCGACGGCACATTCGTGAAGGAAGGCTACGTGGAACGGAAAACCATAGCGGAGGAAGGCACCACTTTTGGGATCGCCTTCTCTCCCGACGAACGGCAACAGTTCCTGTACGTGCCGGACGGGAGCAACAAGAAGGTGCAGATCCTCAATCGCGACACACTCGAGGTGGTTGGGTTCTTTGGGGGACATGGCGGACGGGGCGCGGGCCAGTTTTTCCATGTCCACAGCATCGCCGCGGATTCGAAAGGCAACATCTACCTGGGCGAATCCTTCGGGCAGCGAATAACGAGATGGAATTATCGAGGTCTGTGATGACAAGAAAGACAAGTGCTTTACCGCGTGTGATCCTGGGTATTTTACTGGCGGCGATCCCCGCGGCTGCGCAAAAGCCCTGGATAGCACCCCGTACACCCGACGGCCAGCCGGACCTGCAGGGAATCTGGAACAACGCCACCCTGACGCCCCTGGAAAGGCCCGCTCAATACGCAGGGAAAGCCACTCTCAGCGAGACGGAAGCGGTCGAATTCGAAAAGGAAGAACTAAGGAGCGTCGACGCCGATCGCCGTGACGGCTCGACGGTAACCGACGTCAACCGCGCTTACAACGAATTCTGGCGAGACCGGGGAAAGATTACACCGGACCGGCGAACGTCCCTGATTATCGATCCGCCGGATGGCCGTGTTCCCCCGCTGACTCCCGCGGCGCAGAAGCGCGCAGCCGACCTCGCGGCAAAAAATCGGGGACATGAATTCGACGGCCCGGAGAACCGCTCCCTGGCCGAGCGCTGCATCGCGGTGTCGAATGCCGGGCCTCCCATGATTCCCGCCAATTACAACGCCAATTATCAGATCGTGCAGGCTCGCGGATACGTGGCGCTCTTGAGCGAGCAGATCCACGACGTTCGCATTATTCCGATGGACGGACGCCCGCATCTTCCGCCGGATGTGCGCCAGTTGCTGGGTGACGCGCGGGGACATTGGGACGGCAACACGCTGGTGGTCGAGACCACGAATTTCATGGACCGGACCAGCTTCCGGGGGTCGGGCGAACACATGCATCTGACCGAACGGTTTACGCGCACCGGCGCCAGCACCATGCTTTACGAGTTCACCGTCGACGATCCCGAAACGTTCACGAAGCCCTGGACCGCGCGAATTCCCATGACGAAGGCGCAGGGGCCGATCTTCGAATACGCATGCCACGAAGGCAACTATGGTCTGGCGGGATCGCTCGCGGGCGCCCGCGCCGAAGAGAAAGCAGCAGCGGCAGCGAAGAAGTGAGCGCTTAAGAAAGGCGACTGTTTCGCTACTTCGTTTGGATCGTCGTGCGTATTGCCTTGTCCTCATTCACCGTATAATCGGCGGGTATCTGGAACAGTGAGGGATCGGGCGCGGCACGGCTGATGTTCGTGAGTTCATAAGTGGTAGTTCCAAAACGCGGGTCCGAGTTAGAACTCTTCACGATCATCCCCAAGTCGTCCGAATACCAGCGCTCGTTCACCACCTGAAGCGCCCGGTCGTTCCCAATCTGGCCCGCGGGAATGTTGATGGTGGTCCGGGTGCCCTTCGCCAGAACGCCATCGACGTTCTGCACTCCAAGGTCTTCATCGACAGGAGCAGCCGCGGTCGCGGAATTGCCGATCGCGGAACTGCTTTGCAGTTTCACGATCCGCGCCGTCTCGAATGCGGAGGCCGAAATGTGGGTGGACACCGCCGCGGATGTCGATAGGCCTGCGGCGCTCAAAACCTTGGGCAGGGGAAGCCTGGTTGCCGTCTTGCGAACCGAATCGAGGAAATAATTCGCTCCCGCGACCGGATCCTGAATGGTCACGATCATGGGAGCGTCGGCCGCACCTCCCGGCGTGCTTTCAGTGCGCGTACGCCCCTCCGCGTCGCGGCTGATTTGCGAGCTCTCCGTTTGCTCGATACGTGTGCCGTCGCTCAGTACCTGCAGGCTGTGGCGTTGCTCCGTGGCGGAGAATGGACTGCCCGTAACCGCCCGTCCGCCCATGATCGCGGACGAAACGATTCCGAATCCGCCGCCGCCCATTGCGCCGCCAGTCACGGTAATCGCTCCGCCCAGCGCTCCGGCTTGCTGATAGACCACGTTCTGCCCCTGAAGCGCGCCGCAGGTGATGGCCGCCGCGGCCGTAATAACCAACGCTGTTGTTTTCATCGTTCGCTCCCGTCGTTATCTCTGAAGTCGTTATTTGTCTGAAGTCGATTATCTGAAATTGGAATCCGCAACAATTCGGATCGCGTGCGCCCGGCCGTCCTCGCCTACCAGGACATCCGCCAGGGTATCGTTGCCCGGGTCGATCGCCGGCAATGGAAAACCAACCGCGGCGATGGCGGCGGGCGACAGCGTAATCCGCACCATCGTCGCGCGCTCCTCCGGCGCAAGCGGCACGGTGTACGGGATGGCGACGAACGGTTCTCCCGCGCTTTGCCGCGGGAGGTTCTCGTGCCGCACCAATGAGCGCTTCCGAGGCGGCGGCTTCATTACCGGCGCGGCCGCCTTCCCCAACCCGGGCGGTTGCGGCGCCACCGTTTTAACAGCGACAGGGCTCCTCGTTGGTCGTTCACGGGCCAGAAAAGCTCCAGCCACAAGCATCGCCGCAATGGCGGCGCCGGCAGCGGCCCTTCCCCTTCGCCTCAGCCGGCGCACTGCGTCGAACTCCGCCTGCACCGCCCACTCCACACCGGTCGGAGCCCGCGCCGCCCGATGCTCGGCCGCCAGGATAGCCATGGGGTCTGGTTCAGGGCACGTCATACAGCGCACCCCAGGTTTTCTTTTTTCGATTCCAGTTTGCGGGCGAGAAACTGCCTGGCGCGATGCAACCGCGATCTTACCGTGCCGGTCGCACAACCCACCGCCGCCGCTACTTCTTCATACGTAAGCCCTTCAAGATCGAACAACACAACCACCTCCCGGTAGCGCGGCGGCAGCGCGGCGATGGCGGCCCGCAGCGCTTCGACGCCGTTCTGCTCATCATCCGGCCGTTCCGTCACTTGACGCGTGCTTTCATCGAGCGGAACCAACCGCCGGTCGTTCTGCCAGCGCCGCAGCAGAAATTTCCGCGCTACGCCGATCAGGAACGAACTCAATTCGCCGCGAGCCGGATCGAAACTGTCGGGATGACGAATCAACCAGACGAAAACATCCTGCGTGACATCCGCGGCCACCGCGCGGTCACCGGCCATGGACAGAGCGAACCGGAACACGACCGGATGGTGTGTCCGATACAGTGCCGTAAAGCTCTCCCGGTCGCGGATCGTTTCGGACCACGTCATCTCTGCTCAGCTGTATTCCGCGCCGGGCAACCGGAAAGTTCCAAAAGTTTCCAGGCGTGCTTCGGATGCGGTCGATGCGGACGCTATATAATTGCATCCCAGCCGGTCTGGAGAAAAATGATCAGTAAACTCCCGCTCATTTTCGGCATCGCCGCCGCGACGGCCCTTGCGCAAGTGCAGGGCTTCACGCCCGTAACGCAGCAAATGCTGGAGAACCCGAGCCCCGACGACTGGCTCATGTACAGCCGCACTTACGACGCGCAACGCTACAGTCCGCTCAAACAAATCACCAGATTGAACGTCAGCCGGCTCCGCATGGTATGGACTCGCGGCATCGGCGCGGGAACAACCGAGACCATCCCGCTCGTCCACAAAGGCGTGATGTATGTGGTCGCGCCGGGGGCCATCGTGCGGGCCCTCGATGCCGCCACCGGCGATCTGCTCTGGGAGTACAAGCGCAAGGTGCCGGCGAACGTGGCCGGGTCGGCGCGCACCAAGTCTCTCGCCATCTATCAGGACATCGTTCTTTACACCGCGCCCGACAGTTATGTGGTCGGCCTCGATGCCCGCACCGGCGAACAGCGCTGGGAGACGAAGACCGACGCGCGCGGGCACACCTCGGGTCCGATCGTCGTCGAGGGTAAGGTAGTCACGGGAGCCGCATGCGCCGGCAAGCGTGAAAACTGTTACATTGCGGCTCACGATGCTCTGACCGGAAAAGAAGCCTGGCGTTTCTATACGACGCCGGCGCCGGGCGAGCCGGGGGATGAAAGCTGGGGCGGGGCTGATCTCGACAAGCGGCTCGCTTCCACCTGGGGATTGCCCGGCACTTACGATCCTGTCCGCAAACTCATCTATTGGGGCGTGGCGAATCCCATGCCGGACCAGCGATATTTGCGGCATAACGGCAATCCCGATGCCGTTTCGCGCACCGCTCCCGCCGATCTTTACAGCAACTCCACTGTCGCGCTCGATCCCGCGACCGGCAAGCTGGCCTGGTATTATCAGCATCTGCCGGGAGACGATTGGGACTCCGATTACACGCACGAAAGAACTCTGCTGCGGACGCGCCTGAACCCGGATCCGAAGTACGTCAAGTGGATCAATCCCGCGATCGCGCGCGGGCAGGAGCGGGATGTCGCGGTCACGGTGGGAGAAGCCGGCGGGATCTTCGAACTGGATCGGACGACCGGCGAGTTTCTCTGGGCCACGCCGTTTCCTTACGACGATCCCAACTTCGTGATTTCCGATATCGACGTGAAAACCGGCAGGACGTCAATCAACTGGAATATCGTTTTCAAGCAGCCCGGTGAACACCACGTCGTTTGTTACTGGAACACGCGCAGTTATTGGCCTACGGCTTACCATCCCGGGACGAACTCTCTCTATGTTCCCTACATAGACAACTGCCGCGACTTGACGACAGCGGGACCGGCGGGGCGGGGAGGCTGGCACGTTGTCCCGCGCCCCGGTTCCGATCCGAAAGCGCTGACCGGGATTGCGAAGATCAATCTCGCGACTGGTGAGATGCTGCGCTTCGACGTCGGGCGCGTACCCGGCAATGGAGCTATGCTGGCGACGGCCGGCGATCTCGTCTTCCACGGAGACATGAACCGGCGGTTTCGCGCCTTCGATGCGAACACAGGAAAGATGCTGTGGGAGTCCGTGTTGGGCGGAAACGTCTCGGTCAGCACCATCACTTACGCGGTCAACGGAAAGCAGTACGTCGCCGTGATGACAGGTAATAACCTGAAGGTGCCGGAGCTTTTGGGCGAGGTCCCCGAAATCAAAATCCAGCCCGACTACAACGCAATGTACGTCTTTGCCCTGCCGTAAAAGGAATCATTCATGCGCCTTACTTATCTGCTGTTGATATCGTTGCCCGCTCTCGCCCAGAACCCCACCGAGTGGCCTACTTACAACCACGATTTGGCCAGCTCTCGCTATTCGCCTCTGACACAGATCAACCCGGCTAACGTCAGTAAGCTGGCCCAAGCCTGGTCTTACAAACTCCGACCCGACCCTACCAGCCCGAACTCCGGCACGATGAACGAGGTTACGCCAATCGTCGTCAACGGCGTGATGTACTTGCCCGCCGGCAACCGCGTGGTCGCTCTCGATCCCGAAACCGGCAAAGAAGTCTGGCGCTACGATCTCAGGAACGGCGCAATCGCCTCGCAGCGCGGCGTAGCTTACTGGCCCGGAGACAAGAACAATCCGCCCCGCATCATCTTTACTGCCGGACACAAGATGGTCGCGCTCAACGCCACTTCAGGCAAACTCGATCCTGGCTTCGGCACCGAAGGCGAAATGACGATGGACGTCCCATTCGCCGGTGTTCCCACCATCTTTAAGAACCTGATCTTCGTCGGCATGAATCTCTTCGGACCCGGTGAAGAGCACCTGCACTATCAGGATGAAGTCGCCGGCGGTCCGCCCGGAGATTCCCGCGCCTACGACGCGCGCACGGGTAAGAAGCTCTGGGAATTTCACGCCATTCCACGTCCTGGCGAACCAAATCATGAAGACTGGGAAGGCGACAGCTGGAAGGGCCGAACGGGCAATAACATGTGGTCCTACTCGATGTCGGTCGATGAGCAGCGCGGCATTGTCTATATGCCCATGGGCGGCCCCGCGGCCAACTACTACGGCGGCGACCGCAAGGGTAAGAATCTCTACGCTAACTCAGTGGTTGCCGTGGATGCGACCACCGGTAAGCTGAAGTGGTACTTTCAGACCGTTCATCACGAGCTCTGGGACTATGACTTACCTCCGGACCCGGCGCTCATCGACATAGTAAAGGACGGCAGGAAGATTCCGGCTCTCGCGCAGGCCGGTAAATCCGGATATCTTTTCATTCTGGATCGGGTAACCGGGAGGCCGGTCTTCGGCGTGGAGGAGCGCCCTGTAGCGCAGGGCAATGTTCCAACCGAGTCCTATTCGCCGACGCAGCCGTTTCCGCTGAAGCCGCCGCCGCTCGCGCGCGTAAGTATCAAGCGCGAAGACATCGTGACCGCGGACGACACCAATGCCGATCATGCGAAAGCCTGCCAGGACCTGTGGGTGAAGCACGGCTTTGAAGATTCCGGCCCGTTCACGCCGTGGACTTATCAGGCCGAAGGGACGCCCGCGCATGAGACCATCAGCTTCCCCGGCCCTACCGGCGGCACTAACTGGGGCGGCGTCGCGACGGATCTTAAGCTGGGATACGTCTTTGTGAATTCGCAGGACAGCCCTGGCGTCGGTTGGATCCGGAAGAATCCCGATGCTGGAAAAGAAGGCCAGCTTCCTTACGACAAATCGCCTGGATTCTTCGGCTTTTCCGCTCCGGCGAAGGACGCGAACGGAAACTCAATTGGTCAACTGCCCTGCGTGAAACCGCCATGGGAGCGCTTGTTCGCAGTCAACGCCAACACCGGCGACATCGCGTGGCAGGTTCCGCTGGGTATCACCGAAGGGTTGCCCGAAGGCAAGCGGAACACGGGCCGGTCGGGCGCTTTCGCCGGCCCTATCGCCACCGCGGGCGGGCTGGTCTTCATCGGCGCGACCGGCGACAGCCGCTTCCGTGCGTTCGATTCTAAGACCGGCAAAGAAGTCTGGATGACTAAGCTCGACTACGCGGCTACCGCCGTACCCATTACCTATCAGGGAAAGAGCGGGAAGCAGTATGTGGCGGTTGTTTCCGCCGGCGGAGGCAGAGGCAACAACCAGGCGTTGGTGGTATTCGCGCTGCCTTAAGTACAGGTATTCTATTCACATGACAATCAGCGAAACCTTACTACCCGAGTTCGACCAGGAGATGGC
>Ga0181536_10003424_pt1 | contig 17284 bp, 19 predicted proteins | sample PEATcosm2014_Bin_41_FD_121105 | JGI IMG/M metagenome (GOLD analysis project Ga0181536, IMG submission 121105) | Peatland microbial communities from MTU Mesocosm Facility, Houghton, MI, USA - PEATcosm2014_Bin17_60_metaG | ecosystem: Environmental > Terrestrial > Soil > Wetlands > Peat | place... | reverse complement strand
TCGAGCCCGTCTTGGCTCATGATGACCCGCCTCGGGTCCAGCCGTGACGGCGCGGCCATGCTGCTTGGCCTGGAGCCGGGCCGGGCTTGTGCCCTGGTCTTGCCCGCTTCCCTCGGGAAAGGCTGACCCGGGCCGAGAGCACCGTCAGGTCCGGCAGATCCCGGGTGGCCTGGGATAGCTCGCCGTGCGTAATAGCACTCAACGTGGCATCAAGTCGCGCGTCGAGTTCGTCGAGTGTCAGCCTGCCTTGCGCGAAGTGCTCGCCCAATGCCGCGGCAGCCGCGTCCCGGTCAGCATCGCCAACGCGCACGCAGGGTGCTGGTGCCTGATGATCCTCCCTCGCCACCCGGGGCAGCTGCCGCAGCACGGCGGTGTAGCGATCCAGCGCGGCCCGGCCGTCGCCGGTGAGGGCGACGGTGGTCTGTGCTCTATCGCCGCCGGTCTTGTCCGTCCGCACGTATCCGGCGTAGCCCAGCTCGCACAGGTGGATGATCTGGCTGCCGGGTGTCAGCCCGATCATGTCCTGCAGGCGGGTGAAGGAGAGCGTGTCGCCGTCCGGCAGTGCCGCCAGCGTCGCAACGATCTTCAGCCGGGTGGGCACGTGGATCAGCGGATCGAGTTCGTCTGTGGTCATGGCCGGACGACGCCGCGCCGCTGCCGCCAGGCGATGGCGGCGGCGCTGCCGAGGAGCACGATGCAAAGGCCCACGCCGGCGACCGCCCACGCCCCGGCCGGTCCCGCGACCGTTCCCACGCCGCCGACGGCGGCGACCGCGAGCCCGGTGCCGCACGCGCGCCAGTTAGCCCGTGCCGCCATGAGGCCCGCCCAGGCCAGGCCCACGACTATCAGCGGCACCGTCAGCGGGTACTGTCCGTAGACGAACGCGTGGCTCATTCCGGCGCCAGCCAGCGCTCCCATGACACCAGGATCGGCAGGGGCCTTCCTGCTTCCCGCTTCGCGGTGGGCATGCATGAGGTGTTTCCTGAGCGGATGGCGGTGCCGCCGACCCGTCAGCCGTTCGAGCCGGTGGAGTTCGAGGACCGCACCGTCGTCGGAGTGGAGATCACCGATCAGGGTCGGCGTGAGATGGCCGAGCGAAGGCGTCGGGGAACCGTTGTTCCCCGACGCCTTCGCCGCCTTCGAACGGATCTGGGCGGGTGGGTCCGGCGGATGGCGACGGGGCCGCCATCACCCCGTTCACCTACGGGCGGTGGGACGCGGCCCGCGCAGGCGCACCAGTCCAAGGAGGAAGCGGAACAACGCCGCGGTGCCGCGATCTACTACGCCGAAGGTGCGCTGGACCTCTGGGCCGAGGTCAGGAGCTCGTGAGGATGACGAGTTGCTGGGTCGCTCGGGTCATCGCGACATAGCGGTCGACCGCTCCTTCGATGCCCCTGCCGAACGCCTCTGGGTCGATGAGGACGACCAGGTCGAACTCGAGCCCCTTCGACAGCTCCGGGGTCAGCGACCGGACGCGGGACGTCGCCCGGAACGTGGGATCGCCGATGACGCAAGCGATCCCCTCGGCATGCGCGGCGAGCCAGGTGTCGAGAATCGAGCCCAGATCCGAAGCAGATCCGTGTACGACGGGGACGCCGGTGCTGCGGATGGAGGTCGGCACGTTGGCGTCCGGGAGCACGGCCCGGATGACCGGCTCGGCTTCCGCCATGACCTCTTCCGGCGTCCGGTAGTTGATATTCAGGGAGGCCAGGCTGATCCGGTCGAGCCCGATCCGCTCAAGCCGTTCCTGCCACGACTCCGTGAACCCGTGCCGGGCCTGGGCGCGGTCCCCGACGATGGTGAAGCTCCGGGACGGGCAGCGGAGCAGCAGCATCTGCCATTCTGCGTCGGTCAGTTCCTGAGCCTCGTCCACGACGATGTGCGCGAACGGGCCGGCGAGCAGGTCCGGTTCGGTACCGGGCAGTGCGGCCTCATTGACCAGGGCGTCCTGGAAGTCCTCGCCGCGCAGCATCGTCACCAGACCTACGCCGTATTCGTCGTCCGCGGCCTCGATCAGGTTGTCGATGACCCTGGCCATCTGCTCGCGTTCAGCGGCGACCGCGGCGTCATGCCGGCGCTTACGTCGTGATGCCTCCGGGTCGCCGAGCCGCTGCCGTGCCGCGTCCAGGAGCGGCAGGTCGGACACCGTCCAGGCCTGAGCGTCCTCGCGCTGCAGCTGCTGAACGTCATCAGGGCTGAGCCAGGGAGCGCACAGCCGCAGGTAGGCGGGTACCGACCACAGGTCTCCGACGAGGTCAGCCGCCTCGATCAGTGGCCACGCGCGGTTGAGGGCCGTGTGCAGCTCCCGGTTCTGCAGCAGCGACTTGCGGAGCAGGTCAGCCGGGACGTCGCCGTCGCGGGAGTCCATCAGGATCGCGAGCAGCTCCTCCCAGATCTGCTCGCGCGCCTCGTTGTGCGAAGTACCGGGATCTGGTGCCTCGAACGCCTCGGCCCAGTCGTCGGCGCTCAGCCAGATGTCGGACCAGTGAGTCGTGACCGTCATCCCCTTGGCGGGCGGATTCTCGTAGAACCTGACGCCTTTCTCGATCGCCTGCACCAGGTTCGCGGACGACTTCAGGCGGGCCATGTTCGGGTCGGTCTCGGTCGCTGCCGTGGCTCCCTCGGCGACGAGGTCCCGCAGGGTGGCTGTCTGCACGCCCTCCTCGCCGAGGCTGGGGAGGACGTCGGCGACGTAGGCCAGGTAGGGCTGGTGCGGACCGACGAACAGCACGCCGCCCCGGCGGTGACCGAGGCGAGGGTCGGAGTAGAGGAGGTAGGCGGAGCGGTGCAGCGCGACGACGGTCTTGCCCGTACCCGGACCGCCGTCGACGACGAGAGCGCCGCGGGATCCCGCGCGGATGATGGCGTCCTGGTCGGCCTGGATGGTGCCGAGCACGTCTCGCATCCGGGCCGACCGGCTGCTGCCCAGGCTGGCGATGAAGGCGGACTGGTCGTCGAGCGCGGCGTGCCCTTCAAGCCCGTCCGCGGTGAACACCTCGTCCCAGTAGTCGCTGATCCGGCCGCGGGTCCAGCGATACCTGCGGCGGCTGGCCAGGCCCATCGGGTTGGCGTGGGTCGCTCCGAAGAACGGCTCAGCCGCGGGGGAGCGCCAGTCGAGCAGCAGCCGGCGACCCGCGCTGTCGGTGAGGCCAAGTCGTCCGACGTACACGGGCTCGCGGTTGCCTGCGCCGACCATGTGCCCAAGGCACAGGTCCAGGCCGAAGCGGCGCAGTACGCGCAGGCGAGCGGTCAGCCGGTGGACCTCCATGTCCCGGTCCATCGCCTCCTGGCCTATGCCGCCGGGCGCCTTGCGCTCGGCATCGAGGCGGCCGGACAGGTCGGCGACCGTCTGCTCGAGGCTCTCCGCGATGGCCGCGAAGTGCCGCTCGTCGCCGGCGATCAGCGTCGGGTCGGCCTTGGGGGAGAGGTGGTCGGGAAGGTCAAACGCGCTGGTAGTCAGGGGGTTCACGGCATCAGCTCCGATCTGAGGTCGCTGGCAGCCACTGGCGCAGAAGGCGCCTGGACTGGCGTGACGAGCCTGGTGGCCATGACGGGCAACGCTCCGCCTGACGTCGCCCCGTGGCCGTTGTCGGTTCAGGTCACCAGGGCTTGCAGGTTCTCGTGTTCTGGGTCCCGGCACGACGATCCCGCGTTGTTCACGCGGGCACTGGCGGCCTTTCCCGGCTGACCGCGTCGACCAGCAGCGTCGCGGCCACCGCCGCCCCGTCGGTGCGGATCGTGCCGGCCACGGTGGTCGCTCGTGCGCGGGTCTCGAGGGTCAGGGTCGTCCTGAGCGCGGCTGACAGGGACTCGGTGGTCGGAGCCGGACCGTCGTGTGCCGTGCCGTGCCGATGCCCAGGCGGCCTGCGGACCGGCACCAGCGGCACGCCGACCTCGGGCAGCCGCTCCGCCCAGTCCTGCGGCGCGCGCACCCGCACCTCCGCGCCGAGTGCCCGCAACCGCACCGCGAGTCCCACCAGCGGTTCGACGTCCCCGCGCGACCCATACGTCGACAACAACACACGCACTTCGCGACTCCCATTTCCGCAGGTTCTGGCCTCGGCCGGCGACTCTACGGCACGACCCGGGTCTTGCCGCAAGTCCCCGGGTGCGCTATAGGTTGAAAGTGGAGGGGAGTGCAACGGGACAGCTGTCCTGTTTCCCGACGACGAACCGGCCGCCAGGTCTCGCACCCTGCCGTATCAGTGGGACGCGGTTATCGGGCGAGCCATGGCCAGCGCCGCCATGATCATCCGCATCGACCTCGACGCGGATTGACACGTCTAGCACAGCCCGGATGACTCCACTCCAATATCCCGGCCGCCGATCTGAAGGTCGTCCCCGCCGCTCGGCCGGCCGCCGCTCAGCTTTTGGTCATCTTGACAGGGCCAGCAGAATGAGCACATGCCTTTGCGGTTAGGGCAGGAGGAACCGGCCGCCGGGCCGTGGCAGGTTGTGCCCCTGGCCCAGCTTGTCCGCATGCTCCGTGATGGCGAACCCGCACCCACGGGGCGGCCCAGGGTCCTGGCAGTGGACGGGCGCAGCGGGAGTGGCAAGACAACCCTCGCCGAGCGGATACGGGGCGCGGTGCCGGCATCGACGGTGGTTCACACCGATGACGTCGCCTGGAATCAGGCGATGTTTGACTGGACTAACTTGCTGATCGGCGGGGTCCTGGAACCAGTTCGCCGCGGCGAGCCGGTGAGCTTCCGGCCTCCCGCATGGCGCGAGCGGAACCGTGATGGCGCGATCGAGGTTCCGCGAGGCGATGAACTGGTGATCGTCGAAGGTGCGGGGGCAGCTCGACGTGAGCTGATGCATGTGGTCGACGCAGTGGTATGGGTGCAGTCCGACATGGCCGAAGCGGAGCGGCGGGGCATTGAACGCGACGGCGGCGATCAGGCGGCCGTCTCGTTCTGGCACCTGTGGATGGCCGAAGAGCTGCCGTTCATGGCCCAGCAACGACCTTGGACGCGGGCGAAGGCTATCGTGGCGGGCACCCCGGAGATCCCGCATGACCCCGCCACCGAAATCGTCGTAGCGCCGCCACCCGCACCAGTGGGCTGACCTATCCCCCCAGGGCGCTCTCTGCTCAGTTGTCGTTCTCAGCGTGTAACCTGCGGAAATGGCTTAATGCACGCCCATCGCATGGCGATCACCTGCGGCGGGCAACCGGCCAGGGCGCCATCGACCCAGTGACTGCCAGCCGGGCAAGGGCGAGCGGGAAAAACGGCTTCGTGCAGCTTGGGCGGTGTGCTGCTGATCGTGATCGATCGGCGGTAGCTGCCCAGCCGAGTCGGCCGATGACGGGCGCTGGGACGCCTGACCGCCCGCACCAGATACTGGCCGCCCTGGCAGCTGCCCGCCGGAGCGCTTTTGATGCCGCAAGGCGAGCATTTGCCCTGCGGATATGACCACAACCAGGAAATAGACGAAGGTGGTTATCATGATCACCTCGACTGCGTCCCTGTTATCGCCCCCCGTAGGGGAGAGGGAGATCGCGGCCTCCCACACGCCTGCGCAAAGCAAGCTTGCCGCCATGATCACGTAGCCGGGCCGCAGAACTGGCTGCTGGCCCTGCGCCCTGCCCGGCTTCGGCGGCTGGGCTGCGGGCAATCCGGCGGGTATGTCGGCGGTGACCGCAGCTAGCTCCGCGTAGGTCCGCGACGCGAACGCCTGGCCCACCCGGAGGTCGAATTCGTCTTTGTCCAGCATGCCCTGCACGAATGCGGCCTTGAGGGTGTCGACCACCTGCTCGCGGTCGGCGTGCGACGCGCGCAGGCGACCGCGGGCCGCCGCGCCCGCTGCGATCTCGTCTCCCGGCCCTGCCATCACTGGAGCCTCCCCACGAGCACAATGCATAGAAAGCGTAGCGTCTTGCCCGCTGGCAGGCCATCCATCGCAGATAGCAAGGTCCAAAGAGCCGGTGGTGCGAGGCAAGGCTGGCGAAGTCGCCTGTGACGCCGCAGGCCGGCCGGACAATTCTCACGACGATGGCGAGGGTCTCAGGGTCACCAGTAGAGCGGCAAGACCAAGGAGTATCAAGGCGAGCGGAATCGGGCACCACCAGTGGTCCCAGAAGGCGCCAAGACCATGGGCAGTCTCACGCCCGGCCCAGAAAACACCAAGAAGCAGGACCACGGCTCCCGCTACCTGGCCGGTACGACGCATAGCCCGAAGACTATCCGGCGGACACGCTCGCACGATGCTGACAAAGACCTGGCCATGCCTGCCTTCACCGCGTATGACCGGACCAAGCTTGCCTACCACGTGCTAGGAGACGGCCTCCCGGTGGTCTGCCTTCCCGGCGGGCCCATGCAGGACGCTCTATATGCGCATTGAATTCCCCTCCTCGCGCGATGGCCGAGTTCGCTGAGCTGTTCCCGCGGGCCAGGCTGGTCATTCAGGCCGGAGCCGGGCATTTCCCGTGGCTCGATGATGCCCGTCGGTTCGTGGCGACCACTGCGGCATTCCTGGCATAAACGACCCTCGGGCTGCAGTCATCAGCGTTCGAAGGGGGCGAGGTACTCACGTCCTTCGCTCCAGCCGGCGGGCCTCAGCGAGGGTGACCTTGGCCTGCCTGATAGTGAGGCGAGGGTTCTCGGTCTGGATGAAATGTCCGCTGTGGGTGCTGGTGATCTGCCGTCCGCCAGGGCTTTTATCGTCAACGCGACCGGCCCGCAGCCGGCCGTCGCGATCGAGGACCTGACCTGGCAGGCCCACCTGGATCAGCTGCTGTTCTTCGTCAAGAGTCCGACCCTCCTGCTGCAGGCAGTCCTGCCCGGCATGAAGCGCCGCCGCCGCGGGCGGGTCATCCAGATCGGCTCCGACATATTCGAGCGCGCCGTGCCCGGCATGTCGGCCTACGTTGCCGCCAAGGGCGCCCAGCTGGGCCTCACCCGCTCCTGGGCTCGTGAGCTGGGCCCGTTTGGCATCACCGTGAACTTCATCGCGCCCGGCTGGATCCCCGTCGAGCGCCACGCCGGAGCTTCCCCCGAGAACCGGCGCGACTACCTGGCCGACGTTCCGCTCGGCCGGATGGGCGTCCCGGAAGACATCGCCGCAGCCGTGTCCTACCTCGCCTCCAGCGCCGCCGGATTCATCACCGGGGAACGCCTCACCATCAACGGCGGTCACACTATCGACTGACGCGTCGGCGTGCCGTCAGACGCGGCGCAGCACGGTCACCACCTTGCCGAGGATGACGACATCATCACCGGGAATCGGCGTGAATGCGGGGTTGTGCGGCATCAGCCAGATCTGGCCCTTGGCCCGGCGGAAGGTCTTGACCGTCGCCTCCCCGTCGATCATGGCCGCCACGATGTCGCCGTTCTCGGCTTTCTCCTGCTGGCGCACCACCACCAGGTCGCCGTCGGTGATCGCGGCGTTGATCATGGATTCTCCATGGACCCGGAGCAGGAAGAACGTCCCGTCGCCGACGAGCTGCCGGGGCAGCACGAAGGTGTCCTCGATGACCTGATCGGCCAGGTTGCGAACACCAGCGGCGATCTGGCCGACCAGCGGGACCGGAACGTAGGCCTCGCCCTGGGCGGGAATGTCCACCGCTTCCGCCAGGCCTTCTACCTCGAGGCGGACAGCCTCCCGGCCAGGCAGGCGCACCTCGACCGTGCGCGGGCGTCTCGCGTCACGCCGCAGGTACCCCTTGCCCTGCAAGATGGAGAGCTGGTAGGAGACGCCAGAGGTACTGGAGAGGCCGGCCGCCCTGCCGATCTCCCGCAGGGTGGGCGCGTACCTGCGGCGCTCTGCGAACTCCGTGATGACCTGCAGGATCTTCTGCTGCCGCCAGGTGAGCACGTGATCGGGATCGGGATCGTACCGGTCGGGCAGTTCCGGCCCGTCTGCTGCCGCGCTCCTGGTCATCGGAGCCTCCGCCTCGGTTATCAGGACAGTTGATCGTACCAGCCCGAGTTGTGTATATCAAATATATGTTCGAGGACAGTGGCCGGGGAAGGCCGGCCCGAAGGAAAGGAGGGCCTTGCTGTGAGCTCACGCCTGGTTGTCCGGGAGGCGCGATCCGGCGATGGCGCTGACTGTGCGCGCGCATGGTCAGACGCCGGGCGTTACCTGCAGGAACTGGACCCGGACAACGGCCGGGTCCCGGGCAGCGATGGCCTCGCAGACTGGTTCGAGCGATCGCTGGCCCGCGATCGCGCGCCTGGCACCCTGTGGCTGGTCGCCTCATCTTCAGGAAGGACCTCCGGCAGGCCGCCCGCGGGTCGTGAGCTGCGGGATACCCGGCCGCGACACATGCGGATGATCGGTCAGGGGTCGCGTAGAGGGTGGGACAGGGCATCTCTCATGCCGCTACCGCCCGCCGGATCCCGAGCAGGCATTCCTGCAGGAGCTGAGCCCGGCCGTCGTCGGCCGCGTATTCCGCGAGAGAAGCGGCCAGCGATATCGCGCAGGTCCTGGCGGCCAGTTCGCGCTGAGCGCTGACCGGCCTGCCGTAGGCAGACAGCAGGTCCGCGCGCGCTCGGCCGGCGAAGCCGAAGTAGGCGATGGACAAGTCCACCGCCGGGTCGGCCAGGCACAAGTCCCCCCAGTCGATGACTCCGGTCGCCGAGCCGTCACGGGCCACCAGCACGTGCCGCACGTGCAGATCGCCATGGCAGACCACGAGAGAACCGGCACCGGGCAGCTCATCGGCGGCCTGCGTCTCGCCAGGGTTCGCCGGGTCAGCTGCCCAGTTCCCGGTACCCGCTGCGCCGCGCTCGGCCTGGTCGAGGAACTGGCTGACCTCGCTGCCGCCTGGCCAGATGCCGCTGCGCAGGAGCCGGTCCAGGACCTGGCGGGCCCGGACGGCCCGAACGGACGGGGTCGCGCGCCGCATCGGATCAACGGGCAGGCCGGCGTCGCCGACCAGGGCGACCAGGCCAGGCTCGTGAAGCGCCCGCAGGAAGTGCCCGACCGAGGCCGCCGCCCTGCCGCGCCGAGAGCCGGTCAGCCCTGAGTCGGCGAGCTCCCGGCCCGGCAGCAGCCTGGCCCCGAAGAACGGCCACGGGTAGCGCGGCGATGGCACGCCGATGAACTGCGGGTCCGGCACCGGCACCGGCAGCCGGGCGGCCAGCCGCGGGAGCACTGCGATCTCGCGCTGGACGCCTGGCACCGCGATCTGGCGGCGCGGGAACCTGAAGAGCCACTGGCTGCCCACCAGGAAGGCAACGTTGTCCCACCCGGTGGCCAGCATCGTCAGCTGCTGACCGGCCAGATCCGGGAACTGCTGCCGGATCAGTTCCCCGGCGAGCTGAGGGGTGACCTCGACGTCGGCGGTCCACTGTGACGCAGGCGGAACCGGACTCTGCGACGCCGGAGGATCCGGGGTCTGCCCGTTCGTCATGAGCGGCGACGTTAGCAACGGGGCCGTTGGCCAGCAACTGGCTGCCCCTCCGGCGCCCTGCTAGGGCCCGTCAGTCCAGCTCCGGCCCGAGTCGCTGGCGAGATCCACGGCCTTCAGGACCCGGTCTCGCGCGATCGCTCCGCTGCGCTGATGGCCGCAGAGATTAGGCGTATGTTGTGCCAATGACGCCGACTAGCGCGCGAGGCTATCGGCTGAATGCGGAGCCGCCACGAAATCCGGCCTCCGCCGCGACTTGCGCGGCCTTCCGGCCGGGCGGCAATGGAACGGAACGGCATCGCCGCCTGCGATTACCGTCGGTAAAACGCGGCCGGGAACTTTTGATCGTCACGCCATAACGGAACCTGCCCGCCGCCCGGGACGCGCCGGCCGGCGGGGCAGGCGGCGGGTCAGGATCAGGCGGCGGGTCAGGGTTCCGTGCGTGCGCGGCCGGCCTGAGCGGCCCGGGCGGGCGGCCTATGTCAGCGGCCTATGTCAGCGGCTTGTACGGCAGCGTGATGGTGAGGGTGACCGGCGTGTGCGCGGGGCGCTTGCCGGTGAAGATCCACGTCATCCGGCTGAAGTACTCCTGGCCCGGGTGCTTCGGCCACGCGGCCGCGCGCCACAGCACCACCAGGATCGGGTACTTGGTGTACTTTGACGGCCCGCACTTCGAACTCGGCGTGCAGTTGTTGACCTCGAGCCGGCCGCTGCCGAACGCCACCGAGCGCCAGCTCGTCCACGTCAGCCCGCCCACGAGCTCGCTCGACGGCATGCAGCCGATGTCATAGGCGGCCGGCCTGACCTGGCCGCGGAAGCTGCAGGGGTTGACCAGGACCACCTGGCCGGAGCTGGCCGCGGCCGGGCCTGCGGACGCGGGGCCGGCGGCGAGCACCGTCCCGGCCGCGGTCCCGGCCACGGCCACCAGGCCCGCCGTCAGGAAAGCTCGCGTGCGCGTAAGTCTCATCGGGTGACTCCCTTACCGAGGTGAATGCCGGTCACAAGTCAGAGCCGGAAGCTCGTCGCCTGATACGACGCCGGACTCTCACCTGATAGGACGCCGGGCTCCGGGTGCCGGACGGGACAGGGCAGTCACGATCTCGCATCGGCTGCCGGGCTGACTCTGGCTGCCGGGCTGGCTCTGGCTGCCGGGCTGGCTCTGGCTGCCGGGCTGGCTCTGGCTGCCGGGCTGGCTCTGGCGCCGGGCTGGCTCAGCAGCTGTCGGCTATGGCCGCGACCACCTGGCTGGGCAGGTGCCGGGGGTGCACGAGCAGCGCGCGGGCCACGGTCCTGATCCTCGGCCGCAGTGGTGTCAGCAGTTCCTCGCTGCAACGCCACGCGCCCAGCTCGTCAGCGCCGAAGCGGCCGGCCAGCGCCCGGCGGAAATGGATCGCGTCGCCGCCATCGCCTTTCCAGCCGGGCAGCCACTCGCGGAGTTCCTGGTCACGCTCGAGCATCGACCAGGTCCGCAGTCGCTCAGCGATCTGGCCGGCCGCGTCGATCACGAAGGCCAGGTCGCCGGCGCCCCGGATGCCGTGCACCCGGCCCTCGCTCCGGTGGCCGTGGTGGATGCTGGCGGAGCTGAATCGCGCGCCAACCGCCAGCGCGGCGACCGCGTGACCTGCCTCATGCCAGGCCGTCTCCACGGTCGCCTTCCTCGCGGGCGCGAGGCTGGCGAAGCAGCCGCAGTCGTAGCGCTGCCTGATCCACTTGTCGTTCACGACGGACTCGTCGTCGTAGCGGATGATCCGGCTCAGCTCCGCCTGGATCACGGTGACGGTGCGCAGGTGCGCAGGCTGCAGCGCCGGCGGGCGGCCAGCTGGCTCGCCGGGCGGCCGGCCGGGCGCGGACGTGGCAGGATGAGAGCCGGGAATGCCAGCAGGCTACCGCCACAGCGTCCTAGCTGCCCCCGCCTGAGTCGAGTGAGCTCGTCCAGGCCAGGCACGCCGCGTAGTCGGGCAGCATGCCGCTGCTTGCTGCCTCAGCCAGCGCGGGTGCTGCCCCGTCGCGCTCCGACACGATCGGCGACTCGGCCGGCCAGCTGATCCGCAGGTCACTGTCCAGCGGGTGCACTGAGTGCTCACGATCGGGCGCGTAGGTCTCCGAGCACAGGTACGTCACCGTGGCCTCGTCGCTGAGCGCGCAGAAGCCATGGCCGAGGCCCTCCGCGAGGTAGACGGCGCGGCGGTCGGCGTCATCAAGCCGGACGCCCTGCCACTGCCCGAAGGCGGGGGAGCCCACCCGCAGGTCGACCACCACGTCGAGGACCGCGCCGCGGACGCAGGTCACGTACTTCGCCTGGCCGGGCGGCACGTCGGCGAAATGGATGCCGCGCACCACGCCGCGGGCGGACACCGAGATATTGGCCTGCGCCAGCCGGAGCGGGTGACCGACGGCCTCGGCGAGCCGGTCGAACCGGTACCACTCAAGGAAGCGGCCGCGCGAGTCGCCGTGCTGGGCCGGGATGATCTCCCAGGCGCCCTCGATCGCGAGCGGAAGGATCTTCACAGCGCGATCGCCACCGCGCCGCCGGCCTGCAGCGCTCGCGCCCCGGCCGACTCGTTCAGCAGGTTCAGCAGGTAGGTGCCATAGCCGCTGGAGACGAGCGAGCCCGCCAGCTCTTGCAGCTGCCCGTCGCTGATGAGCCCGGCCCGCCAGGCCGTCTCCTCCACGCAGCCGATCTTGAAGCCCTGCCGCTCCTCGATCACGCGGACGAATTCCGATGCCTGCATCAGCGATGCGAAGGTGCCGGTGTCCAGCCAGGCCGTGCCCCGGTCCAGCACAGTGACGTGCAGCTCCCCGTTTCGCAAGTAGGCCTCGTTCACTGCGGTGATCTCCAGTTCGCCGCGTGCGCTCGGCCGCAGCTGCCGGGCTATCTCGACCACCCGGTTGTCGTAGAAGTACAGGCCGGGCACGGCGTACCGGGACTTGGGCTCGGTCGGCTTCTCCTCGATCGACAGCACCTTGCCATCGGGGCCGAATTCCACCACGCCATAGTCCCGCGGGTTGGCGACCGGGTAGGCGAAGACGCGGCCGCCGGCCTGCGAGGTGTGAGCCCGCAGCTGCCGTCCCAGCCCGGTTCCGTGGAAGATGTTGTCCCCCAGGATCAGGGCCACCCCCTGATCGCCGATGTGCTCGGCGCCGACCAGGAACGCCTCGGCGATGCCGCCGGGCCGCGGCTGGGCCGCATACGAGAGCCGCAGCCCGAACTGGCTGCCGTCGCCCAGCAGCCGCTCGAACTGCCGCTGGTCGTCCGGTGTGGTGATGATCAGGATCTCGCTGATTCCCGCCATGACCAGGGTGGAAAGCGGGTAGTAGATCATTGGCTTGTCGAAGACCGGCATCAGCTGCTTCGATACAGCCCTGGTGATTGGCCACAGCCGTGAGCCGGTCCCGCCGGCCAGGATGATCCCGCGCATGGGCCGAATCCTAACGGCCCCCGGGCGGCAGGTCCGCCCGGTCCGGGCCGGGCTGGCGTCCCGGCAGGGGATGCCGGGTGGCTTATACTCGCGTGCGCAATGAGCATCCCGGCACCTGCGCGCCGCCGGGATCATGATCGTCTTTCCGGGAAGAAGCTGGCGGCCAGCCCATGAGCAAGTGGCTCGTGACGGGTGCGGGCGGGAACCTTGGCCACGACCTGGCCGACGCGCTGTCCGCGGAGGCCGGCATCGAGCTGATGGCCATGTCCCGCGCCGAGCTCGATATCACCAGCGCCGCGGCCGTCCGCGAGGCGGTAGCCGGGCACGACGTGGTGGTCAACGCCGCCGCCTGGACCGACGTCGACGGGGCGGAAGCCGACGAGGCCCGTGCCCTCGCGGTCAACGGGACCGGTGCCGCGCATATCGCGGCGGCCTGCGCCGAGTCGGGGGCCGTTCTCGTGCACGTCTCCACGGACTACGTGTTCGCCGGGGACGCGACCGAGCCCTACCGCGAGGACGCGCCGATCCAGCCGCTGAACGCCTACGGGCGGACCAAGGCCGTCGGCGAGGCCGCGGTACGGGACCTGCTGCCCGAGCGCGGCTTCGTGGTGCGGACCGCGTGGCTCTACGGCGAGCACGGCCGCAATTTCGTGGCCACCATCCTGCGCGCGTCGGCCGAGCGGGAAACACTAGACGTCGTGAACGACGCCGCCGGCCAGCCGACCTGGTCCTATCCGCTGGCCCAGCGGCTCGTCAGGCTCGGGCGGGCGGCAGCGGCCGGCCAGGCCCCGCCGGGCATCTATCATGGCACCGCGTCAGGCTGCACCACCTGGTACGGCCTGGCGCGCGAGATTTTCGCGCTGTCCGGCCTCGATCCTGACCGGGTCAGGCCCGTGACCAGCGACCATATCCGTCGGCCGGCCCGCCGGCCGAGCTACAGCGTGCTCAGCCAGGCCGGCTGGGCCCGGGCCGGCCTGGCGCCGCTGGCCGACTGGCGGGAGATGCTGGCCGAAGCGCTCGGCCGCCCCGCTTTCGCTGCTCTTCAAGGGGGCTCGCGATGAGACTCACCATCCTGACGGCTGTTACGGCCCTCGTGGTCATCGTGCCGATCCTGGAATTGCTGCGGCGGCGGCAGCTGCGCGAGAAGTACGCTGTCCTGTGGATTTGCGTCGGTCTGGTCGTCCTGCTCTTCGGGTTCTTCCCGACGCTGGTTGACTCGCTGGTCAGATTCACCGGAGTGGTATCCGGGGTCAGTCTCGGCTTGTTCCTGGGCGTCGTCTTCCTGCTGCTGGTGTGCATCCACCTGAGCTGGGAAAGCAGCCGGCTGGAGGAGAAGACGAGGACGCTGGCCGAGGAGATAGCCCTGATCCGTACGCAGCTCGCTGAGAAGGAGCCGGCTGAGTGACTGGCGATCAGCGCGTCCTGATCATCGTGCCGGCCTGGAACGAGGCCGGCTCGATCGGCGACGTGGTCAGGGAGATCACCGGCGAGCTGCCGGGGACCGATGTCCTGGTCGTGGACGACGGGTCGGGTGACGGCACCGCGGAGGTCGCCGGCGAGGCCGGGGCCATCGTGACCCGGCTCCCGTTCAACCTCGGCGTCGGCGGGGCCATGCGGCTCGGCTACCGGTACGCCAGGGACGCCGGGTATGACGTGGCGGTCCAGATCGACGCGGACGGTCAGCACGATCCCCGGTACGTGCCCAAGCTCATCGACGGCCTGCAGGATGCGTCCCTGGTCATCGGGGCGCGGTTCGCCGGCGAGGGGGACTATCAGGTCCGCGGCCCGCGCCGCTGGTCCATGACCCTGCTCTCGCTCGCGCTGTCGTCGCTGGCCCACACCAGGCTGACGGACACCACATCGGGGTTCCGCGCCTGTGATCGCTCGCTGATCGAGCTGTTCGCCTCGTGGTACCCGGTCGAGTACCTGGGGGACACGGTCGAGACCGTGGTCCGGGTCGTCCGGCTGGGCTATAAGGTCAGCCAGGTGCCGGTGGCCATGCGGCAGCGGTTCGCCGGGGTGCCGAGCAAGTCCCCGGCCAAGGCGCTGATCTACCTCGGCCGGGCATTCTTCGCGCTGCTGCTGGCGCTCTGCCGCCGATGAAGCTCGCAGCCCGTGTCCTGGGACTGCTGCCGTCGGGAACGCTCCTGGTCGGAGCCGGGCTGGCGGTGCTCGGCCTCGGCTCCTACGCCCACCTCGCCATCGCCGGGCACGTCCTCAGCAAGCCCGCCATGGCGGCTATGTCCGAGCTGTGGGCCATCGTCTTCGCTCTCGGCCTCGGCCTGTTCTTCCCGATCGAGCAGGAGCTGATCCGGCTGGTCGCGGCCCGCCGGGAAGTGGGCGAGGGCATTACCCCGGTGGTGCGCCGGGCCACCGTGCTGGCCGGCCTCATCTTCGCCGCGACGCTGATCGCGCTGGTCGCGGCGGCCAGGCCGATGGCCAGCGCCCTGTTCGGCGGTGACATTGCCCTGGTGTGGACGCTCGCGGCCGCGTTCCTGGCCCTGGCCGTGGTGTCGGTCAGCCGGGGCGTCCTGGCCGGAATGGGCAGGTTCAACGCCTACGGCAGCCAGCTGGGCATCGACGGCGCCCTGCGGATCGTGCTCGCCTGCGGGCTCGGCGTGGCGGGCGTCCGCTCGCCGGCCGCGTTCGGCCTGATCCTGACCGTCGCCCCGCTGCTGTCTGCCGCCCTCACGCTCCGGCCGCTGCTGCAGGACCTGCATCCGGGGCCGCCTGTCACCTGGCGGGTGATGTGCCAGGGACTGGGCCTGCTGATCGGCACGATGCTGCTGGCCCAGATCGTCGTGAACGTGGCCGTGATCAACGTCAGGCTGCTCTCGCCCGGCGACACCGCGGTCGTCCCGGCGCTGCTGGACGCCATGGTCCTCGCCCGGGTGCCGCTGTTCGTCTTCGCGTCCCTGCAGGCCTCGCTGCTGCCCGGCCTGGCGGCCGCGATCGCGGCCGGTGACCAGGCCCGGTTCCGCCAGCTGCTGGTGCGCGGCTGCGGGATCGTCACTGTACTCGGCGTCGCCGGCGGCCTGCCCGCCGTGGTCCTGGGGCCGTGGCTCATCCGGGTGCTGTTCAACGCCAGGCCCGTCCTCAGTTACGCCGATTTCGCCCTGCTCGCGGCCGGGACGCTCTTCTACATGATCGCCATGGTGCTGGGCCAGGCCGCGATGTCCATATCCCGGCACCGTGACCAGCTCTTCGCCTGGATAGCCGGGGCCATCGTGCTCACCGTGATCACGCTCTCGCCCGGCGACGTGACGTTCCGGGTGGTCGCCGCCTACGCGCTGAGCTCGCTGACGGTGTGCCTGGTGCTGGCGGTCGTGCTGCTCGTGCGGCTGCCGAAGCTCGCCCGGGCGGGTGCCCCCGGGCCGGCCGAGGTGATGCAGCCAGCCGGCTATACCGGGGAGCCGCGCTGATGCCCACGGTGACGGCGGTGCTGCTCGCCTACGGCGCCGAGCCCTGGCTGGAGGACGGCGTTCGGGCCGTGCTGGAGTCCGCTGACGTGGATATCGACGCCATCGTGGTAGACAACGGCTGCAGCACCGACGCGATCGACCGGGTCAAGGGGCTGGACCGGGTCCGGATCCTCACGCCCGACAGCAACACCGGCTACTCCGGCGGCTGTGACCTGGGCGCCGCTGAGGCCAGCGGTGAGTACCTGGCGTTCGTCAACTCGGATGCGATCGTCGCCCCCGCCGCCCTGGCGCGGCTCGTCGCGGTGGCCTCCGAGCCCGGAGTCGGGCTGGCGATGGGCTCCATCCGGCTCGCCGACTCGCCGGAGCTGATGAACACGGCCGGGAATCCGGTCCACTACACCGGCCTGTCCTGGGCGGGCGGCTTCAGGGAGCCCGCCAGCCGGTATGCGACCAGGCGCCAGGTCGCGGCCGGATCGGGCTGCTGCTTCGTCATCCGCCGTGACCTGTGGGAGGCGCTGCGCGGCTTCGCCCCCGAGTACTTCGCGTACTGCGAGGACACCGAGCTCAGCCTGCGACTGTGGCAGCGCGGCCTGACCGTCGAGTACGTCCCCGATGCGGTGGTCTTGCATCACTACGAGTTCTCGCGCAACGAGCGGAAGCTCTACCTGCTGGAGCGCAACCGCCTGCTCGTGGTGCTGACCACCTACCAGCGGCGCAGCCTGCTGGTACTGGCACCGATGCTGCTGCTCACCGAGGTTCTGATGCTAGCCGCCGCCATCGCCGGCGGCTGGGGCGGCGCGAAACTGCGCGGCTGGCACTGGATCTGGCGGAACCGGCGCTGGGTCCGGGAGCGGCGCGCGCTCCTGCAGGCGGAGCGGACGGTGCCGGATGCCGTGGTCGCCACGCGCATGACCGCGCGGATCGATCCGGCCAATGTCGCCGCGCCGCCGGGAGTTGGCGCGCTCAATGTCATCATGAGCGGATACTGGTCTATTGCCCGCCGGCTGGCCTAGGTCCGGCCAGCCCAGGTCCGGCCAGCCCAGGTCCGGCCAGCCCAGGTCCGGCCAGCCCAGGTCCGGCCAGCCCAG
>Ga0181536_10003423_pt1 | contig 17291 bp, 16 predicted proteins | sample PEATcosm2014_Bin_41_FD_121105 | JGI IMG/M metagenome (GOLD analysis project Ga0181536, IMG submission 121105) | Peatland microbial communities from MTU Mesocosm Facility, Houghton, MI, USA - PEATcosm2014_Bin17_60_metaG | ecosystem: Environmental > Terrestrial > Soil > Wetlands > Peat | place... | reverse complement strand
CTAACGGTTCAGTGATTTTGGCCGGTCAGCGTCGCCAGGGGTGGTTGGAGGCGGGTTTCCAGGGGCCACGGGGCGCAATCGGGCTGGGTGGGGGGAGGGCCACCGGGATCGGCTGGGGAACCAACCGTGGGTAGGTGGGCTGGGGTAGGTTGCCATGACGGGTGGGTCACAGGGCTCAGCCAACCATAGCACCGCCTCCCTTGAGCTTCTGCTGAGCGGTGTATGCCCGCATCCGTGTCGCCAGCCACCAGATGCGGGCATGAGCCTTTCGGTCCCAGCTCCGTGACTCACGGGGGCCTGCGTCTCCTTCCGTGGGTTACTCCGCCGGTGGGTCGGGGATCCAGACATGCAGCGCGGTGCCCCGACCCGGGGAAGTGTCGAAGCGGAGCCACCCGCCAATCCGTGAGACCCGTTCCTCCATGAGGATCATGCCGAGATGACCTGCCTGACGCGCGGAACTGAGCTCGAAGCCCAGTCCATCGTCAACCACCGAGGCGCAACGCCACCGTCGTGGTGGACGAGAGTCACTGATATCCGCTTCGGCGTGGCGTGCTTCCGGATGTTGGCAATCGCCTCCTCGCAGACGCTGCGAAGGGTGGAACTGGCCGGCTCCCGGAGCTCCGAGCTGAGGTGGTCCTCCACACAGACGTCCACTCCCGTGGCGGCGAGCGTGGCCAGCGAGAGGCCGAGGGCCTCGCCCAGGGCAAGGCCGTCAGCACCGCGGGGTTTCAAGCCGGCGAGGAGCGGCGGATTCAAGGGATCATCGCAACGCCCATTGACTCCTACGCCGCGAGACTAGCACCCCCAGAAGCCCAAACCGCGCAAGCGGACCAAGGCACGGCCCTGTCCAGTGCTCGTGTCCGGCCCATGTTCTCATGCGACAGTGCACCAGCATGATTGGTGAGATGAGAGGCGGCGGGGCGTCACCGAAGTTGGCCTCGGCTGGACCCCACCGAGCGTGCCGACGAGGGCACACTCGGTGGGAGTCCTCTCGGATCACGCGGTCGGGGCAGGGCGGCTTTTCCAGGTGTGGCCACTATCGGACGATGCCAGCACTCCGCTGACGGTGGTGCACGAGCTCGCCGACTTCGAGGTGCAGGTCTGCGAGTAGTACGCCGCCACCATCTGTCCCTGACTGCTCCAGCTCAGGAGGCCGGCCCCGTCCACGCTGAGGGTTGCGGCCACCTGCCACGAAGCTCCAGCATCCGTGGTCTCCACGACCTGACGGCCAAGGATCATCGCCGCGTCATCCGCCCCCATCGTGACCCACCTTGGGCCGGTGCCGTAACCGAATGCGCTTGCGGATGGCGGGCTCACGGTCGTTCCTCGTACCCAGGTTTGGCCTCCATCAGCGGTGCTGTAGACGACGAAATCCGCGGTGGTCTCGGATGGAGTCAGGTCGGCGGCGAGCAGCAGTCCGTGACTGGCATCCGCAAACTCCACAGGGCCTAGCACGTATGGGTTCGCCGGCAGAGTGACCGTGGACCACGAAGCACCGCCGTCGGTCGTGCGCTCCAGGACGCCGCTCAGTTCCGGCACAGCCCACGCGTCGTCGGGGTCCAACACCGTGAACTCGCCAGCTGGACCGCGGTTTGGCAACTGCGTCCAGGAGCCCCCGCCGTCAGCAGTCGACCAGAGAAGCGATTCTCCCTCGGCGCCGGCGCTGTGCGTGATCTCAAGAGCGAGGAGCCCGTGCAGTCCATCCCCTGCGAAGTCCAGAGAGGCTGTCTCCACCGGTATGCCAGCGCCGACGCCGCCGACGGCGAGGGTGGTGGTGGTCCACGTGTGCCCGGCGTCCTTGGTCGCGGCGACCCACGCCTCGGTCCCCCCAGATTCGGGTGTCCCGCCGGTCCGATAGCCCGCGACCCACACGCGATCGGCTCCTCCAGCGGCGCTCGCTGCCTCGCTGGCACTACCCACCGCCACGTGCACGGCGTCTTGGGCGCTCAGGAAGGCGTCCGCATTGACGCTGCAAGCCGCGCAGACGTTAGGAGTCACGTCCGTCCACTGACCGCCACTGTTCTGCGAGGTAAATATGTGTCCACCTTGCTCAGCCCAAGAGCCCCCACTGAAGTCGCTCCATTGACTCACCGCAGCCGCAGGCGACGGCGTGGTGCCAGCTCCCAAGCTGTGTGACGCTGGGCTTGCAGTTGGGATGCCCGGGCCGCATCCAGCGATGGCTCCGGAGCAGGCGACTGCCCAAATGAGCGCTCGCCACATGTTCCCGGGGCTGCCTCGAAAGGTCCGATCGTGACGAGACGCAGAGCGAGCTGCGCCGACGCCTAGAAGTAGGTATTGCAATGAGGGTCCTCCCCGGTGGCTCCACTGTTCTCACCGTCAGGCGGTTCTTGTTGGTTCGGCCCGGCCAGATCGGCGATCGCGCAGTCATGGTCGATGTTCAAACAGACGCCATTCCGGTCTTCCTCGCCCCCTGAACAATTGTTGCTGGGGGTCTCATGTGACCACTGTGAGATGCGTTGATCGTTAGACCAGTCGCCGTCTGGGAGCCCGCTGATACCCCACACGTTGTTCGTCCCACCGAAATCAGCGGTCCAGATGTCGTTTGGCCAGTATGACGACGGGATGTTCTGGAGGTACTGCGTATACACGTTCGGGCTGGGTCCGGGATTGGCGTAGAGCCCAGCGTGGTATCCGGCGGCAAGCACCTCACTGATCCAGCCTTCGATATACTTGTCTACGATCTGTCCGCAGCTGACCCCACTATCGGTGTAGCTCGTCGCGAAGTACTCGACGTCGAGATAGAGCGGGAACGTGTAGTAGTTGCCGTTGTATGTGTACGGAGATAAGCCCAAGGCTGTCGCAGCGCTGATGGCGTTCTGACCGTCGCTTTGCCCCATGGAGAAGTCTTGATTTAGGCTGGTCGTGAGTGTCTCGGAGGCACGGTCTGCAGCACACCCGGATAGGTTATTACCACTCGGCGCGTAGGCGCCGACATATGTGGGCAGGACATCGTAGCCCATCGCCTCGGTTTCCCCGAGCGTGGTACCGCTGAGATAGGGCTGATTGGGGCAGGCGCGGGTGGCGCCGGCGAAGTAGGCGTTGACAAACCAGTATGGCGTGTTGTTGTAGAACGCCGCGAGCTGCGCCTGCGTCGGGAAGGTGCAGACATCGAAGCCGTCGTCGTTGTTGATGGTCACCATCGTTTGGGCGCTGGTGCGAGGGCCCACTAGGCCTGCGATGAAGGTCAGCATCACTGCCAGTAATACGGCGCTGGTCGAACGATTGTTACGCGCACGGCTCCCGACCCGGGTTCCCGCTCTCCGCGCGCGGAGCTGGCTCAAGTGACGCATATGCACTCCCTCCCACGAATAAGACTGAAACACATCCACATCAACGCAAGTGCACCAGACCACCCGGCCTTTCCAAGATGGAACGGCAAAGGTCGGCCTGGATGTCCGATCCCCGTCGGGGGCGCCAGCAGAGCGTCAGGAGACCTGTGGTCCGGCGCTTCGCTGCTCCGGCACTCGAATCAGCTCCCTGACATGCCCCACGCACCCTCGTCCTATCCCTCCCAAACCAAGCGGACGTCGAACAGCTGGAAGCATGGCTCCGCCGCCTCCACGCGGGATACTCCCAATTGCTTCCGATTCGAGTACGGATGGCCCAGCCCCTGGGGATACAAATGCACTATGTCACGACTGCGGTTATGTAAGCGCACTGGGAAGGCGCTAGGCTTGTCGAAGGCACTTGAATTGGGGCATGTGCAGTCCTCGGCGATGCGCGCAGACCCGCGCTTGGTGCCGCGTCGGCGAGGGGAGATTCGCAGGGGCAGGGTGCTTGCCCTCGGCAGTCTGAGATTCGGCGCGCATCGGGTGGCAGGGCGTCTGGTCCATCGAGCTTGGCTTCGAGCGGACCGAGGGCTATCTCTCGCACTCGGCGACGAGCGACCTCATCAGAGCGTCGTGCGTGTCGTCCTTGGTCAGGTTTGCGTAGACCAGACTGATCATGGTCAAGCTCTCGAAGCGGAACATCCCGGATGCGCGCTGTTGGAGCTATTGGCCATCCTGAGCGACTCCAGTTTGCCCCTGGTGAAACGGACCCGAGCACTACGGCGACCCAGGACACATCCGCGGCCCAGCGAGAGCGAGCTCCTTCGGCGAGGGCAACCGGGACAAGGGGAACGGTTCAGGTCTATGGGGGCGCGGCGGCGAGCAGCGTGGCGAAGGCTTCGGCCGGTGTTATCCAGTTGAGCGTTTTGCGGGGCCGGCCGTTGAGGGCGACAGCAACGTTAGCAACGTCGTCCGCCGAGTGGACGCTCAAGTCTGTGCCCTTCGGGAAGTACTGGCGGAGGAGGCCGTTGGTGTTCTCGTTGGTTCCGCGCTGCCAGGGGCTGTGCGGATCGCAGAAGTAGACGGCGACGTCGGTATCGACGCTGAACTGAGCGTGCTCCATGAGCTCCCAGCCCTGGTCCCAGGTCAGCGATCGCCGAAGGTGACGGGGCAGCTTCAGGATGTTGGCGGCAAGTGCATCTCGCACGGTCACCGCGTCGTGGCCGCCCGGGAGATGCACCAGCATGGTGAACCGGGTGGTGCGTTCAACCACGGTGCCGATCGCGGAAGCACCGCCGTTGCCAATGATCAGGTCGCCCTCCCAGTGGCCTGGCACAGCCCGATCCGCAGCCTCGGGCGGGCGCTCGCTGATCATCACCATGTCCTTGATCCGCTTCTTCCGGTGGTCTACACGTCGCCGCGGCTTGCGCAAGGCCCGGCCGGTTCGGAGGCAGGCGGCCAGCTCTCGCCGGAGACCACCGCGTCCCTGGACGTAGAGCGCTTGGTAGATCGCCTCGTGAGAGATCCGCATGTGCTCATCGTCGGGGAAGTCCAGTCGCAAGCGGCGGGAGATCTGCTCCGGACTCCAGCGCTCCGGGCTCCCGAGCTTTTCTTGCACGTAGGCGCGCAGCGGCTCGCTGGCGGCAAGTTTGCCGGGTTTGGGCCGTGCTGATCGATGGTCCGCGTGCTTCTGCGCGAGGAGAGCCCGATACTGACCATCGCGCGGTGTATTGCGCCGTAGCTCGCGAACGATGGTGGACGGCGCGCGATGCAACCGCCGGGCGATCTCCCGGGCGCTAACGTGTTCGCGCAAGACGGCGATCTCCTCCCGCTCCGAGATCGAAAGGAAGCGTGCGGATGGCTCTGCAAGATCGAGGGGGGGCACGCCGCCAGCTTCGCCGAACCAGCGAATGCCGGTTGTCCTTGTCAGACCCATCGTCCTTGAAGCGGCGTCGGACTGCATCCCTGTGGCAATCAGCCGCCAGAACTCTCGCTTCAACCGTCGGGGACAACCCAGCCGGCCTGGCTGCATGGCAACACCTCACGAGATGGGTGTTGCGACCACCCCTTGAACCCAAGAGCAGGCAGAGGCCCAGGACTGCTTCCGACATCAGTGTCTTGGCAGCCTCGGCCGAGGCCGCCTCCTCGCGCGCCCTCGGGCGCAGGTTACCCAGATGCAGCCGTGCCGCCGCCAACAGCTGGAGCACGTCGTCGTGGATGCCCTCGGCGATCCGTTCTCGCTCCAGGGCACGCACTTGCTGATCGAACACGCTTTCCAGCAGCTTCTCGACCGTGACGTCGGCGAAGGCTACCACCGCCAAGGCCACTTGTCCCTCGGCATCGAGGAGCGGAGCTCCCCAGGCTCGGAGCCGGGCCCGGCCACGATGGGGGTGCTCGACCTCGAGGTCATCAACCACCGAGGCCTCACCCGCAAGCGCGCGGGTGACGGGAAACTCGGCACCGGGATACGGCGTGTCGGTGCCCGCGCGGTAGAGCCGATGGGCCACCGCGCAGTCGCGGGGAGTGGCCGGCTGCACCGGGCCGATGAGCTCCACCGCCGCTCGATTCCGGCTTAGTTCATCCGCACAGTTTGCTCCAGTGACAGTGAGGACACCCTGGGCTGGCCAAGTGTTGGGGAATGTCACTCGACACGATCAGGCGCTTCGGGATAGGCCAGGGCTCACCCTGGAGTGGTCCCAAGGTCACCCGTCACCCCGGTGGTCTCCGTCCTTGGTTCTGCTTGTGCCGGCAGTGGAGTCCGATGGCGAGTGCCAAGGATCCAATAAGGGTCCCGAGCAATGCGACGCCGAGGGCAGCGATGATCCCCCAAAGTGCACTGCGCTCAATCAGTCCCACTATCAGTCCAGCCGCGCTGACAACCAGGGCTTCGCCAGCCACAATCGCCACTTGGAGCTTCCGCGCGCGCAAGCCTAGTCCGGTAGTCATCCATGGCGCGTTCAGTATCATCCAGCTCCCTCCGGCCACGTGGCTTCGCCCCTGTGGCCCTCTGGCGCCGAGAGCTCACGGTCTGGCCGCCCAAACAGGTTGAGGAGGCGCATGCGATGGATGCTACGCGCCGAACAGTGGCACATCGGGGAGCGCGACGCGTCGCGGTTCTCCGACGAGGTGAGGCCACCCTCGCCTGGCCCAGTATCCCGGAATGTCGCTGGAGCGACTGCCCCGTTCCTTCTCCTGTCTTCTCCCGACCCGGTGGTGCGAGGCGGTCGTAGCCGATCAGGCGGCGCACCAGCGTCCAGTTCTTCTGCTCGACGTGGCAGTTGTCGTTCTTGTGGTAGGGCCGGGAACGGGTGAACTCGATGCCCCGCTCCTTGCAGTAGGTGAAGAGGTTCAGGTTGATGAACTCGCTGCCGGTGTCGGGATGGAGGCCGCGGAGCCGGAAGGGCAGCTGCTCGCGAATGCGGTCGAGGCCGGCGACGACCCCCGTCTGCCCCTTGCCCAGCAAGGCAATCCGCTCGGTCCAGCCGGTGGCCAGGTCGACCGTGGAGAGGGTGTAGAGGAAGGTGCCCGCCGCGTACTCGCCGCTGTGGGAGACGAGGTCGATCTCGAGGTAACCAGGGACGTCCTCGGCCTTCCAGGGGCCGACCAGGGCGGGGATCTGACGGCGGAGCAGGGTGCCCGGCTTGGGCTGGGCCATGCGCCGGCCCACCAGGTGCTTGCGCTGGGGGGCCAGGGCGCGCTCCACGGTGCTCACGCTGGCCTGGAAGAGGAGGCCCCGGGTGGCATCGTCGATGCTGAGATGCCGGTGCTGCTCCAAGAGCGGGACCAGCTCGGGGAGGAAAGGCTGGAGGCGCTCCGAGCAGACGTAGCCGAAGGCCTCCCAGGCCACCAGCAGGGCCTTCTGGAACTCCGGACCGTAGCGTCGGGCCCGCGCCGTGCGCCGACGCACCGCCACCCGCCGGCGCCCTCGGAGCATGGCGATGGCGTACTTGCGGTGGTATCCGGTGGCCAGGCAGAACGCGTCCAGGATCGTCCCGCGCTCCTGGCGGCTCCCCCTCCAGTACCGGGTGCCCAACTCGGCGGCCAGCTCATAGCGATCCCCGATCCGCATCCCATCCTCCGCTGCGGCTCGGGCCGGCCGGCCTCGGTAAGAATCGCAGGTGACGGAACGATGGGCCCCATGGTCAGATTCTGGGTGAGGGAATACGCAATCTTGACAGGACGACCCGCAGGGATGCACAATGGTCCGACCATTGGACAAGTGGACGGACGAGGAGATCGACCTTGGGTGAGGGTCTCGAGCGTTGGGCCGTGGGCCTCCGTGCGTATGAGGGTTCGCGGCCACGTGCATCACGGGGAGCCTGCAAGATGGACTACCGCGCCTTGCCACTCCAGATCCGCTGTATCTGTTGGCGCTTCCTAGATGGCCATGAGCTGCGTGGCTACCACCGGTAGAAGGACGATGTAATGGCTGTCGGCTCGGTGGACGTGACTTATCGCGGGGTTTTCCAGAAGAACCTGGCCGGTGTGATTACCAAGGAGTTGGTCAGGGCCGCGCGCCGTGAGGGTAAGATCGGCGGTACGGTCCAGCGCTACGGAGACTCCCCGGAACGGAATGGCATTCCCGCCAAGCAGTTTGCGATCATCGCCGAGGTCGAGGATGAGCTCCACGTCGAGATGGCCAAATATGAGCCGGACAAGGTGACCGTACTATGCGTGATGGATGACACGCTTGTGAAGGGCGTGGAGTCCTGGGCCTGGTATGGCGTGCAGCCCATAGACGTCAACTTGGCTCCGGGCGGCACACTGCTGCTGATCTCTAAGCGCTCTCCGGAGGAGCTACTGCGCTGGATCCCCCGGAGAGACTTCGCTTGGAACCTCGCCACCTTGGCGGGCGAGCCCTGTTTTGGTGGGCTGTGGGTCTACAACGACAACGGGACCGACTACCGCACCCTAGGGGCGGTGTCTCGGGTCACAGACGGGCTGGTTGGCTTGGCGAGCCTGTGCGTCCAAGCAGAGGCGAGTTCGGACGGAGGGCGTCGGGCAGCCCTGCTGCGTGACGGCTATGAGACGGTGGAGATTCACCCGGTTGCCCCAGGGCTCGGCGCCGAAAACAACTATACGCCGGTCGAAAAGCCCGGCTGGACCGAGATGCGCGAGGGCTTGATCATCCCAGCCATCGAGGTCGGGCGCAACAACGAGTTGTTCAAGAAGTTCACGACCCGTACCGCGCGCCCGCTGGTCAAGTTCGAAGCCTGCGTCAAGTGCCAGATCTGCTACATGATCTGCCCGGATGAGTGCTTCGTGCCGACATCGAGCGGCCACTACGATGTCAATTACGAGCACTGTTGCGGTTGTGGTATTTGTGCCGAGGCTTGCCCAGTGAGCGGTTGCATCGAGATGGTCGACGAAGCGGCTTTCGATTCTAACGAGCGGCTGCACAATCTCTACGAGGCTGATCCCGGTGCCTACGAACAGATGCGCGAGGAGAAGCTGGCACGAGCCGGCGGCCCCATCCCGCACTACGGTGTGTACTGACCTGCTGATCGGCGAGACCAGGCGAGAAGAGGAGTTGGCATGACAGCGGCTCAGCAGGCGGCGACGTCCGCCCCGCCGGAAATTCTTGAACGCGAAGATATCATCACCGGCTGCGAAGCAGTGGCCCAGGCCTTGCGGCTGCTCGATGTGGACGTGTTCGCCGCTTATCCGATCCGCCCGTACGACAGCGTGATGACGGCGGTCAGCAAGATGATCGCTAACGGGGAGATGGACGCCGAGTTCATAGTGGCGGAGTCTGAGCACTCCCAGTTCGAGATCGGCAAGCACGCCTCACTCGTCGGAGCCCGCTCCTTCATCGGCTCCTCGGGGGTGGGCTGGATGTTCGGCATGGAGGCCCTAGTCGTCACCGCCTCCCTGCGCCTGCCGGTAGTCGCCTTGGTCGGTAACCGTGCCCTGGATGACCCTGGGGCGTTCGGCGTCGAACACAACGACGCGCTGATGGTGCGCGACACGGGTTGGCTGCTGTACTGGGTGGGGACGGCCCAAGAGGCGCTGGACACCACCCTCCTCGCATACCGGGTCGCCGAGGACAAGCGGCTGATGCTGCCGTGCGCCCTGTCAATGGACGGTGCCTTTCTCACTCATTCCCAGCACGTCGTGCGGGTGCCTGACGGCGAGCTGGTCCGCCGCTTCGTCCCCCCGTACGACCTGGGTGATCGCCGATTCCACCCGGACAACCCCGTCTCGATCGCGCCGCAGTTCAACGAGGACTGGGTTATGGAGGCACGTCGCCAGTCCGATGCGGCTATGCGCCGGGCCCGCACCGTCATCCGAGAAGCGACCGAGGGCTTCGCCCAAGTGTTCGGGCATGGCGTGCAAGACCCCTTCTTGGACAGCTACCGGATGGAGGATGCCGACTACGCGCTCCTCGGTATGGGCACGGTCGGGATGGTCGGCAAGGTGGCGGTGGATCGTCTGAGGGAGGGAGGCAAGAAGGTCGGCTTCGTGCGGGTGAAATGGTTTCGACCGTTCCCGGGGCCAGAGTTGCGTTCTGTGCTCCGCGATGCGAAGGGCGTCGGCATTGTCGATCGCGACTACTCCTTCGGATCGAACTCTCATGGGGGTGTGCTCTACACGGAGGTTGCGGCCGCGCTCTATGTCTCACAGCAGCGACCTCGGCTGGTGCCCTTCATCGCCGGGTTGGGAGGGCGCGAGATCTCCGTGGATAACATCTTAGAGATGGAAGCCATCGTCGAAGAAGCGGTGGCTGCAGGAGAAGATATACCCTGCCAATGGATCGGCGTAAGGGGGCCCAAGACGGATCCTCGCGAAACCGAAGAAGGAGGTCCGGGCTGATGGCCACGCTCGCACCGAACGCGCTGGAGTTGGGGGTGAGTCGCCGTCTGACAACGATCCCCTTGGAGGAGTACTTCGCTTCTGGGCACCGCACGTGTCAAGGGTGCGAGAGTGCCCTAGTCATGCGGTACATCGCTAAGGTGGCGGGCCCGCGCACCCTCGTCACTGGAACCACTGGATGCATGTACGTGGCGAACACGGCGTACAACTCCACTCCCTGGGTGCTGCCATGGGCGCACACTCAGCTCGGAGCTGCTGGCTCGTCGGCAGTGGGTACAGCCGCTGCACTCAAAGCGCTCATGCGCAAGGGGAGGATCCGCGAAGAGGCTATCAACGTAATCGCCATCTGCAGTGACGGAGGCGGCGGCGACATGGGGTTGTCCGCGATCTCCGCTGCGATGCAAGATACCAGGTACAACTTTCTTATCTTGCTGTACGACAACGAGTCTTACGCCAACACTGATATCCAGGCGTCGGGGATGACACCGTGGGGGGCGGTTACGGCCTTCACTCCGTCCGGACGGGTGAAGCGCATCACGCATCACCGGTGGAAGAAGAACGTCCCGGCGCTCCTTATGGCGGGGCACCCGCAGGGCCGTTACTTCGCCTCCACCTCCTCGGGTTTCGCCATAGACCTGATGGAGAAGGTGCGCACGGCATTGGAGGTCGGTGGGCCGACGTTCGTCCAGACCCACGACCCCTGCCCGAAGGGCTGGGACTACGACCCGCGCCAGTCCCACGAGATCGCCGTGCTGGCCGTGGAGTGCGGTATCACGGTGCTCTGGGACTTCCTGGAGGGCGAGTTGCGCTACCAGGGGCTAACGCGCCAAGTGGTGGAGGGGCGCCTCCGGCGAAAGCCCGTTGTCGACTACCTGCGCCGCCAAGGCCGTTTCGCCCACTTCACGGACGAGGACGTCGAGTTCTTCCAGTCCAAGATCGACGAGATGTGGGAGGAATGGATTCTGCCCGGCGTATTGCCTATCAGGAAGTCGCCCTTCGGCTCGCTGGCGAAGCCGACCGCACTGGTCGAGGCCGACGAGCAGTTCTCTCGAGAGGATTTCGCGTCCGTCACCCCGAGTACTCCTGATGGCTGAGCTGCTCCCAGAGGATGCGGTCACGGATCTCGACGTCCTCGGCCCGGCAGAAGTCATGGCGGACTACCAGGCGCGAGGAGGCTACACAGCGCTTCGCCAAGCACTCGAGATGTCGCCGGCCGAGATCATCGCAGCTGTCCGCGATTCCAGTCTGACTGGGCGGGGAGGGGCAGGATTTCCCACCGCCTCGAAATGGGAGGCGGCGCGCCAAGGGTCCCCACCACGATACTTGGTCGTCAACGGAGCCGAGGGCGAGCCTGGATCCTACAAGGACCGCCATCTTATGGCTCGAGCCCCGCATCAAGTGCTTGAGGGCATCCTCATCGCAGCGCGCGCCGTAGAGGCCGCTGAGGTGATCGTCTATGTGAATAGCGAATTCAGGCCGGCGCACGCAGCGCTCGCCGAGGCGATCCGTGCTTTGGGCGCGACAGACCTTGTGAGGGCCTTCGTCCCGATACGGTTACGCCTTGAGAACCACGTCTACATCGCTGGCGAGGAGACCGCGATGCTTAACGTGCTCATGGGAAAGCCCGCGTGGCCGTGGCCGAAGCCACCCTACCCGACTGAGCGAGGCTACCGTGGGCGGCCTACGGTCGTCAACAATGTCGAGACGTTGGCCCACGTGCCGCTCATTATCCGTCGGGGCCCGGACTGGTATCGGGCGCACCAACTCACGCTCTTCTCAGTCACTGGCGACGTTGCGTGCCCTGGTGTCTTCGAACTGCCCCTCGGCATCCCACTGCGCGAACTCATCGGGCGCGCGGGTGGAGCTTCGCTCGGCGACCGCGTGCGTGCCGTATTGCCCGGCGGGTACTCCCTTCCGTGGCTCGGCGAGGACCAACTCGACCTGGCCCTTGCTCCGGAGGTACTGCAGGCCGCCGGCACGGGGCTCGGTGCCTCGATCATTGTCGTCGGCGCTCGCCGTGGACTGGGATGGGCCGCGGCTGCAGTAGCAGCGTTTTTCGCCCGCGAGACGTGCGAGCTCTGCCCGATTTGCACCACTGGCACCGCCCAAATGGCACAATTGCTTCGACCAGCCGCAGAGCGTCTGCTCGGTGTTGCCGAGGCTGCGGAGGTCAGCGCCGTCGCTGCTGGGCACCGCCACCGGGGCGTCTGTACGTTGCTAGATACCGCGGCTAGCATGGCTCTCACGAGCGTCCCACTACTGATGGGCGACGGGACCGCCAAGCCTGCATGCTGACCGTCACCTATCGATGAAGATGCTACCCGCGCCGATACTGGGCTGTGGCTTCACGCGTGGACCCCTGTGAGGGCAGGAGGGTCAAGCTGTGACTAGCGAGCGATACGCGGCTCAAGGGAGGCGCTTTGCCGTTGCCACACCTCACGAAGCGGCGACCCAAGCGGCTGTTCAGGTGTTTGAGACGGGTGGAACTGCCGTTGATGCGGCGGTGGCGGCCAACGCCGTTCTGGCGGTCGTTTACCCTCATATGTGTGGGATCGGCGGCGACCTTTTTGCCATTGTCACCGACTCTCGGACATCGACCGTCGTGAACGGGAGCGGCAGAGCGGCTATGGCCATGGAGCCCGAGAGCATCCGACGCGAGTATGGATCGATGCCGGCGCACGGTCCTTGCACCGTAACTGTTCCGGGAACGATTGCCGCTTGGGCAGAGCTGGTCCGGGACTTCGGTCGCCTTCCCCTCGGCGCCGCTATCATGCCAGCAATCATCCATGCCGAAACGGGTCTGCCTGTCAGCAAATCGCTCGCTCAAGCCATTGATAGCCATCGCGCTCGCATAGCCGCTGATCCCGGATTGCGGATGGTTATGATGCCCGCTGGGCGCCCCCTGCGCGAACGCGACATATTGCACCAACCTGCCCTCGGCGCCACCCTGCGTTCCATTGTGGACAAAGGGCCTGAGGCCTTCTATGCTGGGTCGGTCGGGAGTCGCTTCATAGCTGGGCTCCGTGCTCGCGGATCGCCCTTAACCCTGGACGACCTTAAGGGTCATGAGACGGAGGTGGTGCGGCCCCTTAAGAGGCAGTACCGTGATCTCGAAATCCTCGTCCCCCCTCCGAACTCCCAGGGGTTCATGCTGGAGGAGATTATGGGCTGCATTGAGCAAGGCGGCGTTGAGCCAGACCACCTTGGTAGGGATGCTGCCGTGATCGCCCAAGTCTTCATGCTCGCCTCACGCGATCGCGATCGTTTCCTTGCCGACGGAGAGGACCTGTCAGCGCCCAGCGACGGTTTGTTGTCTGACCACCACATCAGAGACCTTCTCGACCAGGCAAACGCTGCCAGCGCAGGGCGCGCGGCTGGTGGCTTAGGGTCGGGCGACACAGTCGGCATTGTGGCCGTGGATCAAGGTGGCCTGTGGGTCTCAATCAATCAGAGCCTCTATGACGCCTTCGGCTCAGGTATCCTTGAACCCGAAACTGGGATCATAGCTCACAACCGCGGCTCCGGCTTCTCCCTAGAACCAGAATCGCCGAACGTGCTGAAAGGGGGCAAGCGTCCAGCTCACACCCTGATGCCCGTGATAGTGGTGAAACAGGGGCTACCGGTGATCGCGAGTGCCACCATGGGTGGAAAGGCCCACGCGCAGATCCACGCAGAGTTGCTGATGGCCCTCATCGATCAGCGGCGCGGAGCCTTCGACGCAATCAACCTTCCCCGCTGGCTAGCGGGTGGGGTTCAAGGGGATGACGCATCTCGAGTGTTTGCTGAGAGCCGCGTGGCGGACTCCGTCACGGCCGACATGGCCCGGGCGGGAATGAGACTTGAGATACTCGCTGACTGGGATGAAAAGGTCGGCCACGCGCAACTCGTTGTTCGCGATGACGATGGCCAGCTTCATGCTGCATCTGACCCGCGCGCAGATGGCGCCGCGGCTTGCGGCTAAGGGCCAGCGCAGTATGCCGTGGTGGAGGTGTGCGCTGAGCTCCTCGTCTGCAACCCCGGGCTCGTCGCGGACATGTGAACCCAGAATCCACTTGGCCAGTCACGCTTCGATGGCTGCAGTCCCAGCGCCTGCAACTGAGGCCGCATGAGGAAGTACACGCACATGTCCTTTTACGAAATCCTCCTGGACGCCGGCAGGTCGAGACGTTTTGGCCACTGCTCTCGGGCACGTGGCCTGCAGCCGCCGCTCGGTGATACGGGAGTGGTCGGACCGCACGTTCTAACCCTCATGGCGATGCGCCTCGACAACAGCCGCGACGTCGAGGTAGGCCGCGTGCTCCGAGTCGACCTGCTCCTGATCGATGACCTAGCCCTCCGGCCGCTGGACGCTTTGAAGACTGCCGACCGCTTTGAGCTGGTCGTGGAGTGGCGCCGCCGTGCGTCGACGCCGAGCACCTGCAACCGGCAACCGGCGGAGTGGATCGCCCGAATGGCAGATCCGCTGCTGGCTCTGTCGACCGTCGATCGCCTCCAGAGACCGCCTACGAGCTGGTCGTGGACGACCCCTCGTATCGGCAGCGGGAGAGGCCCCAGCTGCGCCTGTCGCAACGCCGACACGGGTCCTGAAGAAGCCGAGCGGCGCCGAATCTGGCTCTGTGCCACCTCGAGCCCCTCAGAGGCTCCGAAGGCGACCGGCATCACCTCCAGACCCCGGCCGTCAGCTACCCTCACATCGCTCCGCTGCTTTCGTCCGCGGGGGCGGCACCGGTCATGTCCACCTGACCGGCTGAGCAAGCTCCGGGGTGGTCCCTCCAAAGTGGCAAGCGACAGACGACCCATGTCGCTTAAGGCAAGCCATGGGACGACCGCGCTTCCCAACGGTGGCCGATCGGCTCTGCACTCGTCGAGTGCGTTTTACACGGAACAGAAGATCGACGCGGGAGGTCGGTGTTGAGCGAGGACCTCGATCTGCACCAGGTCCCGAAGACGAAGGTGTACCGCGGGATAGTGGACCAGATCCAGAACCTTATAGTGGCAGGGCGGATTACGCCCGGCGAACGGCTACCCCCGGAGCGTGAACTCGCGGAGTTGTTCAAGGCGAGTCGCAACTCAGTTCGGGACGCAATCCGGGTCCTCGAACAGATGGGGCTGATTGATAGCCGCCAGGGTGACGGCACCTACGTGCGCAGCCTTAACCCGGAGGAGCTGACCGAGCCGCTCGCCCTCTGCCTGCTGCAGAGCCAGACGCAGATGCGGGAGTTGTGGGAGGCACGGCGGATCCTCGAGCCGGTGCTGGCCGAGCTGGCCGCAACTCGCATCACGGCTGAGGAGATCGACGAGCTCGAGGCCACGCTCCAAACGCAGCGCCACCAGGTGGAGCTGGGCTTCATGGGGCTCGAGGAGGACACCGCCTTCCACTACGGCATCGCTCGAGCGGCGGGAAACGGCGTCATGCTGCGGGTTATGGACACGCTGGTCGATCTTCTCCGCCAGTCTCGCGAGCGCGCCCTACAACAGCGCGACCGGCCCGCGCACTCGCTGGCCGGTCATGTGCGCATTCTGACGGCCCTACGCGATCGGGACTCGCTCGCGGCTCGAGCATGCATGCTGACGCACGTGCGTGAGATTGAGGAGCTAATCTTCACGCAGTTGGCTCAAGATGGCGGAGCACGTTCCTGACCACTGCCAGCCTCCCCGCTTGGCCATCGCGGCGGCCCAGGACCAGAACGATGAGTAGCAGAACGACCACAGCACGGTGGCGTCCCGGTGGCGCTGTAAAAGTGGAGCGGCGTAGTCTCGCGCGGTAGGTCTGGTAACCACCGAGGAGAACTACGCCGTGGAGAAGAGAGTAGCGCCCAGCACCCAGCTCGAGGAAGCCCTCGCGGCCCTGTTGGAGAGCGGCACACCCGCCGGGGAGAAGCTCGCCGAAGTCGGACGGCTGGGGGCCCGCCCGGTGCTCCAGCGGGGGATCGAGGAAGAGGTGACTGCCTTCCTCCAGCGGGCCCGCTATGAGCGGACCCCGAAGGCTCAAGGGTCGCGCAACGGGGTGCGGCCCCGGCGCATCCAGACCGCCGAGGGTGAGCTGGAGGTGGCCATCCCCCAGCTCCGTAACTGCGCCGAGCGCTTCGTCCCCAGCATCATCCCGGACACCAAGGTGGTCTTCCGGCCCCGGCCGCTCGAGGCCCTGATCATCGGCGCCTACGTGCGCGGCCTCTCCGACCGCGACGTCGAGAGCCTGATTGCCGAGGCCGGCCTGGGCACGGTGAGCAAGAGTACGGTGAGCCGGATCTGTCAGGAGCTCCAGGACCGCTACAAGGCCTTTCGGGCCCGGTCGCTGGCGGAGGTCGACCTGCTCGTCGTGTTTCATGGACGCCATCTACCTGCCCACCCGCCCGAGCGGGCCCAAGGAGGGCGTCCTGGTGGCCTGGGGCTACACCTGCGAAGGCGGGCGGGTGCTGCTCGATGTCTGCCTCGGCCAGCGGGAGCACCATGAGGACTGGCTGGACCTGGGGCGCAACCTGGCCAAGCGCGGGCTTGGAGCGCCGGCGCTGGTGGTCAGCGACGGGGCGCCGGGGCTGATTCGCGCCATCGAGGAGCTCTGGCCCGACGCCGATCGTCAACGCTGTGCAGTGCATTACGCCGCAACATCAGCCTCCGTTGGGCCGTCCTCGATCTCGTCATCAGCAGCGCCCGCGGCCTCGGTCTCACCGACCTCGACCGCCAGCTGCTAGCCTGCCGATCAGCAGCCAAGTAGGACTTGACTGACCAGGCGCTTATCGCCTAACATGGCCAAAACAAGCGCGTGGCTAGCCGCTCGGTTTTACAGCAGAGCAGGGACGCGACCTACCGCTACCGCGGCGACCCCACCGACCCGCCTGACAGGGAGTTGAAATTTGGCCGCTGTACCCCGTTCGTGCTAAAGTGAGCTAAAGAACCCCATACTTGTCGTATACCTCGCGCAAGGTGCGCCCCTGCAGAAGCTCTGAACGGCTCTTCGACTCAGCACGCAGCTTCTCCGCGGCTAGGGAGAGAATTTGCTTCTCAACGTTGCGCGGTATAGTGACTATGCCGTCGAAGTCCGAGAAGATGAGGTCGCCAGGCCGTACTAGTGCACTGTCTCACGAGAACGTTGACGGTGGACTGAGGTTGGAATCACCGCGGAGCGGCATGCACTCGATCACCTCCCTGACGAGGCTCGGGTAAATGGTTTCCTTCGAGAGGACGAGT
>Ga0181536_10003420_pt1 | contig 17297 bp, 13 predicted proteins | sample PEATcosm2014_Bin_41_FD_121105 | JGI IMG/M metagenome (GOLD analysis project Ga0181536, IMG submission 121105) | Peatland microbial communities from MTU Mesocosm Facility, Houghton, MI, USA - PEATcosm2014_Bin17_60_metaG | ecosystem: Environmental > Terrestrial > Soil > Wetlands > Peat | place... | reverse complement strand
GAGATACAGGATGGCATCCAGGTAGATCAGGCGCGTGGCGGTCTTGGTGCTGACCACGCCCATCTGGTGGAACATGATGGCCACCAGCACCGTCGCGAAGAGTTCGAAGAATCCCTCCACCCATAGATGGATGATCCAGAAGCGCCAGTTGTCGATGACGGCGAAGTTGGTGTGCGGGCCATAGAACAGCGCGGGCAGGTAGAAGACTGGGATGGCCACGGCCGTGTAAGAAAGAGTGAGGACAGTTCGCGCCTGTCAGGGCTCTTGAAGGCGGGCTTGAGCGCGCGAAACATCAGAAACAACCAGAAGAGGAGGCCAACGGCCAGCAAGTACTGCCAGAACCGCCCGGGCCGCCCAGGCGAAGTAGCTGGTCAGGGCTTTCAGCTCCGCAGGGTTGCGAATATAGTTGGCTGGCAGCCCGCGAGCGGCGTCCTTCCTGGTGAAGTAATCGCTCCATTCGGGATGGGTGGAGCGTTCGTATAGGTCAGGACCGTTACAAAGGTTACTGCAGAAGAACGTATTTGGACATCTTACTCTGCAATAGTATACCCTTGCGCTTCTGCCTTACGGGAATCGGTCGGGAAACCTCGAAAGAACCAATCCCAGAACTGGACGAAACAGCATCCGAACGCTACCAGAGGCTGAGTAGCTACCAGAGCGACCGCTTTCATCTCACCGCCACACATTCTCTGACGTCAACTTGTCTCCTGAGGATAGGTGATCTGGATGCCCGAGACCTTTGCGAAGCCAGTAAGCAAGTGCGGCTGTATCCGGCTTGCGCTGATGATATGTTCGACCTGCGCGCCGCGTACCTTCAGTGCGTCCGCTATGAGTGAGCGATGACAGCGCCAGGGTACCGCCTCGGCGCACATGATGACGGTTTGCTCGCGTGCCGCGAGTTGCATAAGCTTCTCCAGACCGTCTTCGAACTCCGGCGTTTGCATGTAGTCGGCCAAACCCGGAACGAGGCGTTGTGCCAGCCGGTGTTCGGCGAGTCCGGGCGTGCGTGTCGCAGTCCCCCAAGCTGCTCCATGCGGACGATCCTGCGCCCAATGCCCACAAGTTCTCGGCGCGCCTCTGAAGCGGAATGACCACGTTGAGCTGACCCATTGCGCCGAGATGCGACGATGCCAGCGTCCATTGAAGCCGCTGCGATCAAGGGCTAGCGGACGGAGATAGTAACGGTATTCGAAGCAAGGGCGCCGATCGACAGCGTCACCGGGATGGCGTCACCGGCAGCTACTCCCTGCGGCACCTGCACGTTCACTTGGTAGAGCCCGATGAAGCCGGGAGCCAATCCTGCCCAAATGACCGGAGCCGGCACGCCGCCAATAGTCGCAGTTGGGTAGCTGGTCATGCCGGAAAGGGGGATTGCCACGGCTACGGCGCCGGTCTGTGGTGTGTTACTCACAGCCCCCAGCCCGTTGGCGTAAACCTCCAGGTAGTCGCCGGCATGGGCGGGCGAGTTGGCATCCACTACGATTCCGGCGAGAGTCACGATGGCGCCTTGCCCGCCCACTGGCGCGCCCAGGGAGAAGATACCGGGGTCCGCCGGGCCCACCGCGACCGACTGTGGCGCGGTCGCGACGGAATTGGCTGCAACCGTGACCGACGTAGTCAACTTGCCCTCTAACTCCCAGGGCACTTGCAAATTCAGTTGCGACGAAGAGGTATAGAGCATGGGAGCCGTAATGCCATCAAACTGCACGGTTGCCCCGTTCAGGTTGAGACCGAACAAGCTGACCAGGGAGCCGGGAGCCAGCGCGTCCTGCTGAAACGTGGCAGCATTGACCAGGTCTGCCGGCATGAACTGAGGCCACGGAGTAGAGGCTTGTGAAACGGATACCGTATCTCCCGACCCACCACTGCCCAGGTAGGGGAAAGTGGACGCACCGCCAAGCACCCCCGCCACCAGATTGTCTACCACGAGCAACTGCTGCACCTGGTTTCCACTGGCGAGATCCACTCCGGCCGCCACGTTGATACCCTTGATTCCCGAGGTGGGCGTGACGCCGAGCGTGGGAACCTGGTCCAGCTGGTTGCAATAGATCTGCGCGGCGGATACGACATTATTATCGGCTGAGATGATAGGGGCGCCGGCGGGAATTGTTCCGCCTCCAACTCCTCCGGTAATGGCGATTCCTAGGAACGGGGTGTTCACGTCGTTGTTGGCAATCGAGATACCGTTGACGCTGTTTCCCTGCGCGCTCATTCCCGCCACTACAGAAACCCCCGCGCTCTGGATCGCGCCCTCGAAGTAGCCGCCGTTGTAGCCGCTGCCGGCATTTCCGGGAGGAGTTGAGTTGTGGATGGTATTCGCCTGGACCAGCACATTGGATAGCGTATTCCCGGTCGCGGGTGCTCTCGCGCCCAAGGAACCGCCGGCTTGCAGGCTAATTCCGGTGGTCGGCCCGCTCGGGATCGAAGCATTGTTCAGTAACGTATTACCCAGTATGGAAAGATTGGCGATCGCGTCGTTCATCGTCGTTCCCGACGCCGCGTAAACACCGATTCCCACGCCTGGTCCTGCGATGGTGTTCGCAAGAATGCTGATGTTCCTGGCAATATTATTCTCGCTGTACTGGGTCGGCACCGAATTGTCGCTGGGCGAATCTCCGACATCCAGCCCGATGCCCCCGGCGTTAGCCGTGCCCGTGTTGCTTATGTGGTTGGCGATAATCTGCATGCCGTCAATCAACGCCCCGGAGACGCTGGTGCCAGTCCCGTCTCCAATGAGTATCGCCGTTGAAGGAAGAGCGGCGGAAATGGAGTTGTTGGCGATCAAGGTATCGAGCACCTGGCTGGTCGTCCCGACCCCACCATCGGCGCTGACCGTAACGCCTATCGCGTGGGGCGTAGGAAGCACCAAACTGTTGTTGGCGATGGTGGTGTGCTGCAACGTGTCGCCGCTGTTGACGCTCATAGCGATACCGAACTGCGGGCCGGAGACGCTGCCGGTGATGGTGTTGCCGGTAATCAGCGCATGGTCCCAAGTGTTCTCCGTGGCGGATGTGGGGGCTTGGCCGTTGTTTGGAGAGAACAGGATTGCGGCGTTTTGCATGTTCGTCATCACCATGTTGCTGATAGTGATATTGGAGAAGGTTGTCCCGGTGGCATCCGCCAACCCGAGGCCCACCGACGGCCGCCGCACCTCAACACAGGTCCCACAGCCTTGGATAACAAACCCGTTGAGAGTGTTGCCCCCAGAAGCAATAAAGAAACCCGCGGACGTACCCGACAGGCTGGTAAGCGTGATATCGGGCTGTCCATCGCCATCGATGTCGCCGTTGATGGTGACATTGCCTCCGGATAAGAAGGCTAATCCCGGAATGGGCCCGGAATCCTCGACGATGGTGGAGCCCTTCAGGGCAGGGGCGAACTGGATGTTCCATGTACCAGGGTCATTGTTCGTCGCGATGACCGCTTCCTGGAGAGAAATTCCGTCCGGGCCGGGGTTGGCCACCAGCGCCGCCACCGAGGACGTGTCGCCATTAATCAGCATCGAGGTATTCGTCACCGTGATCACCGTGCCGCGATTGAGAATCACCGGCGGAATGGTCACCGCGGGAGGGGTATAGCTGCTCGCGCCAACCCCGCCGCAATAGGCCGGCAGCGTGGCCGCCAATGCCGGCATTGCGCCGACGGCCAATAACAAGGGGACAGTCATCATCGCGTGTCGCATTTTCAAAAGACTCCAAGCGTGTGCTTTGACCTGGAGTTTCCATTTCGGACTCAGGGGTCGAGTTCAGTATACACCCAGCCCCATCTTTTGGTCCTTTAAACTGAATCTGGGCTGAATTGTCTGGGTCGAATAGTCTTGGGCGATGGATCCGAAGAGGCTAGCTGTTCCAGAAAGGGCCGGAAAACAGGCCACCAGTTCTTCCTCCGGCGGCAGATCTCCTTCCAGCCCCATCCATCAACGGGGCCAGCCGTTCAGATCCCGTCGATAGTGTTCAAGATCGTGGTCTTTCTGCTCTACTCCATGCGGCGCGTCGATTGCCGCCGCTGCCAGTCTGTCTTTGTCGAGGAAGTTCCCTGGGGCGACGGCAAGCGGACCCTGACCAGAGCGTACATGTTGTTTCTGGCCCGCTGGGCGCGCAAACTGTCGTGGAAGGAAACGGCCGAGGCGTTCCGCACTTCATGGGAAAAGGTTTTCGACGCGGTGGAATACGTCGTCACCTTCGGGCTGGAGCACCGGGCCCTGAGTCAAATCGATGCGATCGGCGTCGATGAAATCCAATACGCCAAAGGCCACAAGTACCTGACGCTGGTTTATCCGATCGATCTCGGTGTCACGCGCTTGCTTTGGGTGGGCCGTGAAAGAACCATCGAATCGTTTCAGGGATTCGCTGTCATCGGCGACGAACTGGCTTCGAAGATCGTGTTCGTCTGCTCCGATATGTGGGAACCCTATCTGAAAGTCATTCGCGAGAAATGCTCCGAAGCGCTTCACATCCTCGATCGTTTTCACATCGTGGCGAACATGAACAAGGCGCTGGATGAGGTCCGTGCCGGGGAATCGCGCCACATAGCCAGCGAGGGCGGCGTCCCCCTGCTGAAGAAGTCGCGCTTAGTTCCAGCGCAAACAGAATCGCCGTGAACGGCGCCCTCATCGTACCGCCCAGAATCGCTCCCATGCCGATCAGCGGCCAGAAGCCGGCGCCTTCGTTCGGCAGGAACATCGCCTCAACGCCTCCCAACGCCGCACCCATCATCAGCAGGGGCGCCAACACGCCACCGGAAGTTCCCGAGCCCAACGAGATCACCCAGATCGCCGACTTGACCAACAGCACGCCGGCGATTACCGCGCGCGGCACGTCGCCTTGCAGCAGAGATTGGATCGTGTCGTACCCAACGCCCAGCGCCTGCGGGAAGATCATCCCGCCCAATCCGACCGCCAGGCCGCCGATCGCCGGCCACCACATCCAGTGGATCGGCAGCTTCATGAACGAGTCTTCGGCCGCGTAGACGCCGATCGTCAGGAGGGCTGAGAGGCCACCCGCCAGCAGGCCGGCGAGGACACATCCCAGAAGGCCCTGCGGACCGATGAAGATGGCGTGGTGCGGCACAGGAAAGAGCGGGCCCAGGCCGAGAATGTAGCGTCGCGCCGCGCCCGCTGTCGCACTCGCTAGAGCCACCGGAATCGCGCTCCGCGGTTTCCATTCGAACAGCAGTAACTCAACCGCCAGCAGCACGGCCGCGATGGGCGTCGCGAATGTGGCGGACATTCCCGCGGCCGCGCCCGCAACCAGCAGCGTCTTTCGCTCGGCCGGTGTCAGCCGGAAGAGTTGCGAGATGACGCTTCCCAGAGCGCCGCCCGTCATGATGATCGGACCCTCGGCGCCGAAGGGACCGCCCGAGCCGATCGAGATCGCGGACGAAACCGGCTTCAGAATCGCGAGCCGCGGCTTCACTTTACTGCCGTTGATCAGAATCGATTCGAGCGCTTCCGGAATGCCGTGCCCGCGAATACGCTCCGAACCGTATCGCGCCATGAGACCGATGACGAGACCGCCCGCCACTGGGATCAACAGAGCGAACCAGCCGAGGTGGTTGGCCGCGGGAGAACGGAAGACCGTGCTCACGCGCCCGTAATAGAAAGCATTCGTGAAAAAGGCGATCAGTCGAAGCAACGCCCATGCGACAAACGTGCTTAAGATGCCGATGCCGATCGCTGCCGCCGAAAGCGGAATCACGCGCGCCGTGGCCGTAAAATCGCCTAATTCCTGGGAATGGGCGCTGGGGCCTTTCTCTATGACGCCGCGGTTGCTCATGATGCCGCCGCCCTCCTGCTGTGCCGCAGCACCGAGTTCAGCGCCTGCGCCAACTCGGGACCAGACCGTTCCAGTTCGGTGCGGTGGGCCAACGCGAGCTTTCGCAGGACCGCGCGGCCAGCCGGCGTCAGCCGCACCCACACTTCGCGTTTATCCTGGGTTCCGGGATGCCTCACGATCGCTCCAATACCCTCCAGCCGGTCGACCAGTTCCACCGCACTGTGATGTTGAATGAACAACCTCGAGGCAATCTCCCGAATCGTCGGGTTTGTGCCGTCCGGCAGACCGTGCACGGCCAGCAGTAATTGATGTTGCTGCGCCTCAACGCCGTGTTCCTTCGCTGTCAGTTCGCTGAAATGGAGAAACCGCCGGATCTGCCTGCGGAATTCGGCCAGGTCGCGGTATCGATCAATGGTTAGATCGCTGTCTGCATTCACGAATATATCGTATCACGATCCATTTCCGAGATGCGACAGGCCACCGATTCGGGACACCGACTGAAAACCGGGCGCGCGCGAACCAGTCCTGCGTCTGCGCCATCCATTCGGAGGCCGCGCCAGGACGACCCAGGATTAGGAGCCTCGGCCCGAATAGCAGCATTCGCCGATGCATTCGCTACAATAGGCACCGTGGCTCAGGAGCGCGCGGACTATCGGCCGACGCTGGCGAAGGTCGCCATCTTCTCCGGCCTGACGGATTCGGAACTGCGATTCCTGGCCGAACGCGCCGTGCCGCGCCAGTTCGCGCCCGGAGAAATGGTTTTCGGCGAGGGCGAGCCGTGCGTGGGACTATACATCGTGGAGCGAGGCAACATCCGCATCTTCAAAAGCTCGTCCGGCGGCCGCGAGCAGGTGCTCAGCATCGATGGCCCGGGCAGCTCCGTTGCCGAGGTGCCGGTTTTCGATGGCGGCAGCTACCCGGCCTCCGGAGCCGCGGTTGACAACGCTACGCTGCTCTTTGTCGGCAAGCAGGATTTCCAGGCCCTGTGCCTGGCGCATCCCGAAGTCGCTCTCAAAGTGCTCCGCGTGGTCGGCGCGCGCCTGCGGCGGCTGGTGGGGATTATCGAAGAGCTGTCGTTCACAACTGTGCGCCAGCGTCTGGCGTCCTTTCTATTAAGTCTTGCCCAGCGCCAAGGAACGGCGTCGGCGACGGGGGTTGAGTTCTCACTGCCTGGCACTAACCAGGAACTGGCCTCGCAACTTGGGACCGTCCGCGAGCTGGTTTCGCGCAATCTCTCACACTTGCAGGCGGAAGGACTTCTGAAGCTGGAAGGCCGCCGCGCCGTTATCCCAAATCTGAAGGCCTTCGAAGCCGAACTGGACCCCACCGAATAGGCTGCACCCATCGCCACCGCGCCGGAGTTTGCATCTCCCTGTGACAAAAGTCATAGGCGCGGGATGCCCAACCGGAGTACGCTCGATTCATCGAGGAGAAAAACGATGAGCGTTACGACGGAAAAGACGGTAGGCGAGCTGGCGCTGGAGAACCCGGCTGCAACCCGCGTGTTTGAAAAGCTGGGCATCGACTACTGTTGCGGCGGTGGTCAAACTTTGGAACAGGCGTGCCAGGCAGCTCATGTGTCCATCAACCAAGTGGCGGACTCTTTGACGGCGGCGAGCCAGGCTGCGTCTGCCAGCGCGTTAGGGCGAAACTGGCAAGCCGAGCCCCTTTCCGAATTGCTCGCGCACATCCAGAGCACACACCACGTGTATACGCGCGAGGAAATCGCCCGTTTGTGCCCGCTGTTCGACAAGGTGTGCTCGGTGCACGGCGGGAACCATCCCGAATTGCCGCGCCTGCGCGAGATCTTCAGCGGCCTCGCCGAAGAGTTGACTACTCATCTTATGAAGGAGGAGATGGTTCTCTTCCCGTACATCCTGCGCATGGAAGAGGCCGTGGTGGCGAAAGAGCCTGTCCTGCCGCCTCCCTTCGGCAGCGTGCGCAATCCGGTCGCGATGATGATGAACGAGCACGATGGGGCCGGCAGCGCGCTACGCAACATGCGCGAGATCAGCAATGGCTATGCCGCGCCGCCCGATGCCTGCATCAGTTTCCAGACGCTCTACCAGGCACTGGCGGCCTTCGAAGCCGACTTGCACCAGCACATCCATCTGGAAAACAACGTTCTCTTCCCGCGGGCGATCGAGATGGAACGTTCGCACTAAGGGTAGAGGCGCCCATGGCTGCCACCGCCGCATCACCGCCGATCAAGATCCGGAAGAAGCTGGTGAAGCGCGCCGCCAAGGACCGTTCCCAGACGCTGCGTCGCGGCTTCCAGCTTGCCTTCCTGGCGCTCAATGTCTGGATCGGCGTCGAGTTCTATCTCTTCGTCCGCTACTACGAAACCGGCGGCCATTCCGCGTACGCCGTCCGTCCGCCCGGTGTCGAAGGGTGGCTGCCGATCGCCTCCCTGATGAACCTCAAGGTCCTGCTGATGTCCGGCAGTGTGCCGGCACTCCATCCTGCCGGTATGTTCCTGCTGATCGCTTTTCTGGCCGCATCGTGGATCTTTCGGAAGAGCTTCTGCGGCTGGCTGTGTCCGGTGGGAACCGTTTCCGAGTACCTGTGGCGCCTGGGCCGCCGCGCCTTCGGCCGCAATTTCTGCTTGCCACGCCCTGCGGACATCGCCCTGCGTAGCCTGAAATACATCCTGTTGGGCCTGTTTCTCTATGCGGTCGGCTCGATGCCGGTCCCCGCGATTCGCACCTTTCTCAGCGGCCCTTACGGGTTAGTGGACGACGTGAAGATGCTCAACTTCTTCCGCTTCCTGGGCCTGACCGGCGGCATCGTGACCGCAATACTGCTGATCGCTTCGATCTTCATCCAGAACTTCTGGTGCCGCTGTCTGTGCCCGTACGGCGCGCTGATGGGCTTCGCAGCGCTGGCCAGCCCTTTGCGCATCCGGCGCGATCCCAGCCTGTGCATTGATTGCGCCAAGTGCGCCAAAGCCTGCCCCAACGTGTTGCCGGTGGACCGCCTGGTCACGATCCGTTCCGCCGAATGCACCGGCTGCCTGGAGTGTGTTGCCGTTTGCCCGGCGGCGGGCGCGCTGTTCCTCTCAACCCCTCGCGCGAAACGGGTGCCGGCGTGGCTTGTGGCCGCCGGAATCGCCGTTCTGTTCCTGGGCGTTTGCGGCTACGCTCATCTCACCCGCCATTGGCACACCAATCTTCCCAGCAGCACATACTTCGAACTGATCCCCCACGCCAACGAATTCACGCATCCCTGATCGCAGTGGGCAGGGGCGGTCGAAAGGTCGAACTTCCAGGCACGCAATGGGCAGATAAGTGCATTCCCACCGAGCAGGCCATCGGCCAGCGGGGCCGGCGCAGGCCTGATGTGATCGCAGTCCAGGTTCAGGCTGGCGCGGCGCTCTACTGGGAATTGCGCCGTCTGGCCAGCATCTCTTGGTAGGCCCGCCGGAAACCGGCCATCGCTTCCGGATCTATCGGCGGGGCCGTCCGGCATTCCCCGTACTGACGGCAAGGTTGCACACTACGCTTCAGGCTTTGGACGAATTGGATACATCCTGGACAGCCAGCCAAGTGTTCCTCCAATTCCGCGCCCGAGCTAGATCCGCAACACCAGGCGGGTATTCTGCGGGCCGTGAAAGCGTGCCTGATCCACAACGCGCTGCTGAATGCGCCGGCCATCGACATCGTCCTGAACGCGCCCGCCGCGATGCCTGCCGCGCCAGGCGGCGCTTGAGGCCGCCCGTTGGGCCCTGGCCGGCCCGCTTCCAGCGAAAACTGAACTATTTCTGTAGATTTCCCTACGCCGCTCGTCATGAAACCTTCAGAGTATCTTCAGTTTAATTGTCTATTGCTTGCGGATATTCTTGAGGAAGCACTGGGGCGCACGATGGCGGCACCTACCATGGCACCCTGATCTGCTTTCGCGCCGTAACCGCGAGTACTCTCCCAGTCGGTGTGCCATCCTGTTGGGAGGGGAGGCGGCGCCGAGCGCAACATGGGGAAACGGGCCATGCGAGTACTCATCGTCGAAGACGAAGACAAGATGGCAGAGGCACTACGCCACGGCTTGGAGGCCGACCACTACTCGGTGAGCGTTGCGCATACCGGGGAAGAGGGGTTCTACCTGGTTTCTACCGAGACCTTCGACTTGGTGATTCTCGACTGGCTGCTTCCCGGCCGCGACGGTATCGAGGTTCTCACGCAGTTGCGCCAGCGGGGCGTGTCGGTCCCGGTGCTCCTGCTCACAGCAAAGGACGCAACCGAAGATCGCGTGCGGGGCCTGGATGCCGGCGCCGACGACTACCTGGTAAAGCCCTTTGCATTCCCGGAACTGCTGGCGCGCACTCGCGCGCTGCTGCGGCGGGGAGTCCCTGAGACAACCAACCAGCTAGCCATGGCCGATCTGGAAATGGATGTAACGGCGCACAAGGTGAGGCGCGGCGGAAAGGATCTCGGTCTGACGGCCCGTGAGTTTGACCTTCTTGAGTACCTTCTGCGCCAGCAGGGGCGCGTCGTCTCGCGCGAGATGCTGGCTCGCGACGTGTGGAAGGAGAGTGTGCGATACACGCCGCTCGACAACCTGATCGACGTGCACGTGGCCCGGTTGCGCCGGAAACTCGACGATCTCTCCGAAAAGAAGTTGCTGCACACCGTGCGTGGAGTAGGCTTCATTCTCCGCGAGGACGGCCCGTGATCCGCCTCCGGCGTGTTCGGACCCGACTGACCCTGTGGTACGTGGCGCCGCTGGCCGGCGTCATCGTCGTCTACCTGGCGGTGGTGTCGCTGTTGCTGTTTTGGCAGATGAACCGGGTCCTGACCCACCTTGCAGAAGAAGATCTGGAAACCGTCAAGGGGCTGCTTTACTTTCGGGCCGATGGCCGGATGGACCTTCACCAGGAATATCACCACCACACGGAGTGGCGGCAGGTGCAGGAAAGGCTGCTGGAGGTTCTGGCGCCGGACGGCCGGGTCCTTTACAGGAATGAGAGGCTGGGCGCCCGCTCCATCGGTGGGCCGCCGTTTCGCGGTGAAGGCGAACGCGTTTACTCGGAACGCTCAACGAGGATGTCGGATGGAACTGCCGTGGTGTTGGTCAGCGGCACTTATGAGTTGCAGGGCCAACCCATTCTGATTCGCGTGGCTTACAGCGAGGATCTGATCTGGGGCCGGCTGCAGGAAACACTCGCGATCCTCTTGCTGGCTTTGCCTCTTGCACTGGCCGCCATCGCCCTGATTGGCTACAAAATGGCAGCGCGCGCACTGGATCCGATCGAAAAGATGGCGCGCCGCGCGCGACAGATCAACTCCGAGAATCTCGACGAGCGCTTGCCCGTGGAAAACCCAGACGACGAATTGGGCCACTTGGCCATCGAATTCAATGCGACTCTCGCGCGCATCGGGCAGTCTTTCGAACAGTTGCGCCGCTTCACTTCCGATGCCTCTCATGAACTGCGTACGCCTTTGGCGGCCATTCGCAGCATCGGCGAGGTCGGCTTGCAGCAGGCTGCCGACCCAGAACAGTACCGCGACACCATCGGCAGCATGCTCGAAGAGGTGAACCGCCTGACTGGTCTGGTGGACAACCTGCTGACGCTGTCGCGTGCCGATGCCGGCCGGATTGTTATCCAGCCATCGGTCTTTCCGTTGATGCCGCTCTTGCGGGAAGCCGCCAGCCTGCTCGATGTGCTGATCGAGGACAAAGCAATTAGGGTCGATTTAGTGGAAGAGGAAGCTGTGTGTGCTCTGGCAGACCGCCTATACGTCCGCCAGGCGGTCGTGAACGTTCTCCACAACGCAGTCAAGTACACTCCGGCCGGAGGCTCAATTTCCGCTCGGGTCTATCGCGAAGCCTCCTGGGCTGTACTTGCCATCAGCGACAGCGGCCCAGGCATCCAGCCGCAGCATGCCGGCAGGGTGTTCGAACGCTTCTATCGGGTCGATGAAGCGCGATCGGGGGAAAAGGCTGCCGGACTCGGGCTCTCCATCGCCCAATGGGCGGTGCGGGCCAACAAGGGCGAAATCGGATTGGTCAGTCCGGCCGGAGGCGGTTGTACTTTCTGGATTCGGCTTCCCGCCGCGCCTTGTCCACCCCCACATGGAGTTGCCATCCATTCCTGACGATTTTCTGACAATATCCTTACGCGACGCCTCCCTCGATCTTCAGAAACTCTTCAGTGGCGGGGGGCGGCATTGATGATTTAGAGTCAGACTAGAACCCGCCGGAGGGTGGGTCATACCTAACGGAAATGGCTGGCAAGGAGTTCTTCCAGGAGGACTCGGATCGCCTTGTCATTTCGGCGCTGGTGCTCAATCATGGACGTTGACATCTCCCGCGAACAGCTCGAAAAACTAAAACAGTTCGACACCTGTACTCTGTCCAACGCCATCGAGCGGCTCGATATTCGGCCGCGCAACGAAGGCTTTGTGAAGGGCACCGCGGCGTGCAGATTCACACAACTCGCACCGATCATTGGCTATGCCGCCACGGCTAAGATGCGGGCATCCATGCCCCCGATCAAGGGGCATTGTTATTACGAACACGCGGATTGGTGGAGGTACGTGGCCAAAGTGCCCGGTCCACGGATCATTGTGATGCAGGATGTCGACGATCCGCCCGGCGCCGGCGCTTTGTTGGGCGAAGCCTACGCGCGCATTGGCCGCGTCCTTGGTTGCGTTGCCTGCGTGACGAATGGCGCGGTGCGGGATGTGCCGGCAATCGAAGCCCTCAGCTTCCAATTATTTGCCGGCAGCGTCTCGGTTTCGCATGCCTACGCACACGTGGTGGAGTTTGGCGAACCGGTGGAGATTGGCGGCTTGAAGATATCCTCCGGGGACCTGCTCCATGGCGATCTGCACGGCATCCAGTCGATTCCGCTCGAGGCGGCAAGCGGCTTGGCTGACTTAGCGGAGCGGGCGCTGCGGCGAGACCGGGCGCTGGCTGCATTCACTGCCCGCAAGGACTTCTCCGTGGACCTGCTGGCCGCCAGGCTGGAAGAAAGGGGAAACAGGTATCTGTGCGATTGACGATGAGCGCCGAATCGAGCGCCGCGCGCTCTCTCTGCCATCGCTGGCCAGTTATCGTTCCAGTGGTCTTGGCTCTGCTGGGCAGTCTCTGCGGCTGCTCCGGCTCCCGCGCCGCGCGTGCCAGCAGCCCACAGGACGAGGCAACGGTGATGGCCGTTGGAGTTACCTCCGTCGTGCGTAAGCCGATCATGCGGCAGCTCACCGTTTCTTCGGAGCTAGTGCCATTCCAGGAGATCGATGTCTATGCGAAGGAATCCGGATTCGTAAAACAGTTACTGGTCGATTACGGCACCCGCGTGCAGCAGGGCCAACTCATGGCGGTGCTCGAAATCCCGGAGTTGGAAATGCAGTTGCGTCAGGACACTGCCGCCATCCAAAGCGCCACCGATCAGGTCGCTCATGCCGAGCACGAAGTCAACCGCCTGGAAGCGCAGCGTCACGTTACCCAGTTGCAGTATGAACGCCTGGCTGGCGTAGCCAAGACGCGCCCGGGCCTGGTGGCGCAGCAGGAGATCGACGACGCCCAAGGCAAGGACCTGGCATTAGAGGCCCAGGTGGAAGCCGGTAAGTCGGCGCTCGCCACGGCGCAAAGCCAGCTCGATCTCGCCGGGGCGAAGAAGCAGCACGACCAGGTGTTGTTCGACTACGCCAGAATCACCGCTCCTTTCGCGGGCGTAGTTACCCAGCGCTTTGCGAACCTGGGGACGCTGGTGCAGGCCGGGACAAGTTCCAGCACCCAGGCTCTGCCTTTGGTGCGGCTTTCCCAAGACAATCTGTTTCGTCTCGTCATCCCCGTGCCGGAGTCTTACGTGAAGTACATTCGGATTGGCGATCCCGTCCAAGTGCGAGTTGCCTCCTTGGATAAGGTCGTCCCGGGCCAAGTAGCGCGCTTCTCAGTGGATGTCGCCGAAGACACTCGTACCATGCACACCGAAGTGGATGTGCCCAACCTATCGCATGCCCTGATGCCGGGACTCTACGCCGAGGCGACGCTGACCCTGCAGCGAAATAACGCTGCACTTGTGGTGCCCCTTCAGGCAGTGAACCAAGCCGGCGATCAGGCTACCGTTTTTCTCATCGACCCGGACAGCGCGTTACAGGAACGGAAAGTCACGCTCGGGATCGAGACGGCCACGGACGCTGAAGTCTTGAGCGGGCTCAATCAAGGCGATCGCGTGGTGGTCAGCGACCGCAGCGGCCTGAAAGCGGGTTTGCGTGTGAAGCCGCAGGTGGTTGAGGTCGTCGAGTATCAGGCTGGCAAAACACAGTAGGCGGTCCCCCGGAGACCGGTATCATGTCGCGATTCTCCATTCGGAATCCATACTTCATCGTGGTGGTCTGCCTGGCCCTCATGGTGATCGGCGCCACCAGCCTGGCGCACATGCCCGTCGATCTCTTTCCTACGATTAATCTGCCCGAGGTTGTTGTCGCGACGTTTTACTCGGGAATGCCACCGGAGGACATCGAGACAGACATCACCGATCCGCTGGAGCGCTTCTTTACTCTCGCCAGCGGCATCGATCATATGGAATCGCGTTCGCTGCTTGGCGTGAGCATGATCAAAGTGTACTTCCAGCCGGGGACGGACGCGGACGCCGATGTCACCGAACTTTCGAATCTCGCCCTGGCCGATCTGAAACGCCTGCCGCCCGGCACTTTGCCCCCGGTGGTCTTGAAGTTCGATGCCTCCAGTCTGCCCGTGTGCCTGGTGACGTTGAAGGGTGCGGGGCTTACCCAGACCCAACTCCACGACATAGGCCAGTTCACCATCCGCAACCAGATCGCCGTCGTGAAAGGAGCCGAGATCCCGCCTCCATTCGGCGGGAAATACCGCCAGGCAATGGTCTACGTGGACCCTTACAAGTTGCTGTCGCGGCAACTGAGCCTGATGGATGTAGTCACTGCCTTGAATAACAGCAACCTCATCCTTCCAGCCGGTGACGTGAAGATGGGGCCGTTCGACTACTACGTCTACTCCAACAGTTTGGTTAAGCGGGTCGAGGACTTGAACCAAGTTCCAATTAAAGTCAAGAACGCGAGCTGGGTTTCGATCGGCGATATCGGCGAAGCTCGGGACGCCAACCAGATTCAATACAACATCGTTCGCGTGGACGGCCAGCGCTCGGTGTACCTGCCCATCATGAAGCAAGGCGGAGACACGAATACCATCCAAGTGGTCAACAGCATCCGCGACATGGTGACAAAGCTCTTCGATATCCCAAAGCAACTGGAAGCCACGGTTGTGTTCGATCAATCGGCCTTTGTCAAAGAGGCGATCCGGACGCTCTTGCACGAAGGTCTGATCGGGCTGGTGCTCACCAGCCTGATGATCCTCATTTTTCTGGGGAGCCTGCGCGCCACGGTGGCGGTGTTTCTCTCCATCCCGCTATCAGCGGTGGCTACGTTTGTCGTCCTCAACCTGATGGGGAGCACCGTCAATACCATGATTCTCGGCGGCCTCGCGCTGGCATTCTCGCGGGTCATCGACAACTCGGTGATTTCTCTCGAGAACATTTATCGGCACCTGGAAATGGGCGCTGCGCCGGACGTCGCGGCCGAACAGGGAGGCGCCGAAGTCAGCCTGGCGGTTCTCGCTGCCACACTCACCACTGTAGTCGTCTTTTTCCCCGTGACCTTTCTCTTTGGCGTCAGCAAGTTCCTGTTTTCGGCTTTGGCGCTCGCTGTGGCGATCTCCTTGTTTGCCTCGTATTTCGTGGCGATGACGGTAATCCCGCTCTTTTGCGCCCGTTTTCTTAAGCGCGCCCATCAATCGGCCGAGGATCAACATGGCGGCGGACTGAATGCCCGGTTTAACCGCATGTTCACCCGGCTGCTCGACTTCTATCAGTACTGGGTGCAGCGTGCTTTGCGGCGCCCGGTTCTTACCATTGAGCTTTTGACGGGCCTCTTTATCGCGAGCATCGGGATCTATCCGCTGTTGGGTGTCGCGTTCTTTCCGCGAACGGACGCAGGGCAATTCACCATCAATCTCAAAGTTCCCACCGGCACCCGCATTGAGGGGACTGACGCCTACGTTGCCAAAGTCGAAGATCTGGCTCGCCAGGTCGTGGATCCGGCCGATTTCAAAATGATCGTCTCCAACATCGGAATTGTACCGGACTTCTCCGCGCTCTATACCACTAATGCAGGGCCCTACACGGCGACCATCCAGGTGGCATTGAACGACTCGCACCGCGTGAGCAGCTTCACCTACATGGACCGGCTGCGCCAGCAGATCGAAAGCAAATACCCCGACCTTCGCACATTCGTGTCCAGCGGGTCGATGGTCGACGCCATTCTGAACATGGGTGCCCCCGCGCCCATCGATGTCCAGGTCAGCAGCCGCGATCTCGATACTACTTACAACACCGCCGAGGGCCTCGCAACGGAGATTCGCAAACTGCCGGGGATCGGCCAGGTCTACGTGCCGCAAGACATGAACTACCCCGCCATCCGGCTGAAGGTGAATCGCATCCACGCCGCGGAACTCGGCCTTACACAGAAAGAAATCGTGGATAACGTGATTACCGCGCTGAACTCGAATACGATGATCGCGCCTAACTATTGGGTGGACCTCCAGACTGGCAACGACTACTTTTTGACCGTCCAGTATTATGAAAGCGGCCGGCCCGCCATTCATAATTTTGTCGATCTGACACAAATCCCATTGCGCCGGCGGACGGACAATATCCGCCCGGCGATGGACGTCCACGCGTCTCGCGCTCCGGCGGGCGCTGCGCCAGCCACAACCCTGGAAGGCGTAGCCAGTCTCGATTTCGTTCAGTCGCCCACCGAGATCGACCATTATCAGATTCAGCGCGTAGCGGACGTGTATGTGACGCCCTCGGGCGAGGACCTGGGCAAGGTCTCCGGACAAATCAATAAGCTATTGGCGGCGGAGAAGTTTCCTCCCAACATACGGATCAATCTCCGCGGCATGGTGCAGGCGATGCGGAAGTCATTCGCCAGCTTTGCAATCGGTTTGTCGCTTTCCGTCATTCTCCTGTTTCTGATTCTGGTCGCGCAGTTCCGCTCCTTCAAGGATCCGTTCCTGATCATGCTAGCCATTCCGATGGGGTTCATCGGCGTAATGGTCGTGCTTCCGCTAACGCATACGACACTCAATGTGATGTCGCTGATGGGGGTGTTGATGCTGGTCGGAATCGCCGCCTCCAACAGTATTCTGATCGTGGAATTCGCGCATCGACTGGAGGAACAGGGCAGATCCGTCGAGGACGCCGTGATCACATCCTGCCGCGTCCGGTTGCGTCCGATCTTGATGACATCACTCGCCACGATTATCGGCATGGTGCCAATGGCGCTGAAAATGGGCACCGGCAGCGAGCAGTATGCGCCGCTGGCCCGGACGATTATCGGCGGCCTGACTTCCTCGGTCCTGCTGACCGTGTTCATTGTGCCGGCCGCTTATCTGCTTGTCTATAGCAGGAGGCCTGCCCTGGCAGAGTAAATCACCGATGCCACGCTTTTCAATTCGAAATCCCTATTTCATCGTCGTCGTCTGCCT
>Ga0181536_10003418_pt1 | contig 17301 bp, 16 predicted proteins | sample PEATcosm2014_Bin_41_FD_121105 | JGI IMG/M metagenome (GOLD analysis project Ga0181536, IMG submission 121105) | Peatland microbial communities from MTU Mesocosm Facility, Houghton, MI, USA - PEATcosm2014_Bin17_60_metaG | ecosystem: Environmental > Terrestrial > Soil > Wetlands > Peat | place... | reverse complement strand
TGAACGCCAGCGTGACGACCGTGCCGAGCGCCATCACGACGGGCAGGTTTCTCGCACCATAGGCGCCGATGAAAAGAGAAACGGAGACGCTGCGAATGAACTCGTAGCCGCACAGCAGGAAAGCCGCGGAAGCCGCAATAGCTGCTGTGGCGGCAAGTCGGTCGGTTCGAATGCCGAGAAAGGAGCGGCCGCCGGGCATTGACTCCGAGTTGTTCGACATGCGGCATTCCCTGTTCCGCGTGGAATCCTAGGGCCTCTTCTCATGCGCCAGTGGCCCCTGTCGTCCATCCAGTTGTTACCCTTCATCGTTTGCCGACCCGCAGAAGACGACTTCGCCCGTCTCCTGGGCCACAACGACGATGTCGCTGCTGGCGAGCATGCAGTAGCTGACCGGGCGCCGCATATTTACTCCGCCAGTTGCCACTTTTACGCCGCCGTCTGCAAGGTACTTCGGATGAGCACGGCTTTCCTAGCAAAAGATATTGATCGGACCCCAGATTCTTATATCTTCCGCCCAATCGGATGTCAAGGCCCGATTGCTGGTCGTTCCTCGCCCGCGTCATTCAGCGGAGACCCGGCGTAACTGCCTGATGCCTATGGCGATATGGACAAGTCATGGGGCCATCCGCTCTGTGGCACGCTGATTGCGATGCGTTACTTGGAGGCTGGGCGCGATCGGGAGCGCCTGTGCCTTCGGATAGGAAGGCAATGGAAGATCAGGCAATCGTCGCAACCGATCTGACAAAATCGTTTGGCGAAGGCGATACCAAGAAGATTGCCGTGAATGGTGTTGGGCTTGTTGCTCGCCAGGGGGAGATGCTATTCATCGTCGGTCCCTCCGGCAGCGGCAAGACTACGCTGCTCAGCATGATTTCCGGCATCCTGCGGCCCAATGCGGGCAAGGTGATCGTTAAAGGGGCCGATATCTGGACTCTGAACAATGACCAGTTGGCTGACTTCCGTCTGAATACAGTCGGTTTCGTCTTCCAGGACTACCATCTTTTTCCGCGGCTGACCACGGCCGAGAATGTCGCGATCCCGTTGATCCTGAAGCAGCGCCCCTGGAACGAATCAATCACAGAGGCGGAAAAGTACCTGGAGATCGTCGGCTTGAAAGACCGGGGCGAGATTCTGCCGGTGAAGCTTTCCGGCGGCGAGCAACAGCGCGTGGCAATCGCGCGTGCGATTATCAGCAAGCCGGAAATCCTGATTTTCGACGAGCCGACAGCTTCCCTGGATGGTGACACCGGGCGAATGATCATCGCCTTCGTCAAAGAGAAAATTCTGAATGAAAGCCGCTGCATTCTGATCGTCACCCATGATGCGCGCATCAACGAGTATGCGGATCGGATTATCCACATGGAAGATGGTCGTTTCACCCAGATGGACAAGGGCACCGAATGAGAAACAAGACGACATAAACCGCGCAGGCGCCAAAGAGGATATTCATTATGGCAACAACCCCAGATAAACCCGAGGCCAAGACAGCGTCCGCGCAGCCGGCCAGTGCCAACCTCCGGGATGTCGCGAGTGCGTCGGTTCCCGACGCGAAGGCAACAACCCCCAATAAATCCGAGGCGCCCTCGGCGCCGGCAGACGCCAAGTTCCCGAACGTCGCGAGTTCGGCGGTCCCCGAAACGCCCGCGCAGCCGGCCAGCGCTAAGGCCCCGGACACCGCGAGCGCGGCAGTCCCCGACAAGGCCGCGGCATTCGAGACGAAACCGAATCAACCATCGTCTCATCCCGCTAGACACGGGTACGGAATGAGAAACAACATTATCTTTGCCCTCGCAATAATAGGCATCCTGGCCGGACTGGTCGCCGCCTACATTTTCGGCCTTGAGAGGAAGGCCCAGCCCCCGGTGTTTAAACCGGCCAGCAGCCCTTACGAGACGGCCATCTTTGCCAATGGCATTATCGAGAGCGACCAGCCGAGCGGTTCGAACATCAATATCTATCCTGAAGTTTCCGGCCCGATCACCCAGGTGCTGGTGCACGAGGGCCAGCAGGTGTCGGCCGGCGCCCCTCTGGTGACCATAGACGATTCTGTGCAGAGGGCGACCACCGAGCAACTCAGATTGCAGGCCGAAGGCGCACTTTCGCTTTTGAACGAACTCAAAGCGGAGCCGAGAAAGGAAACGCTGGCGATTGCCGAGGCGCAGGTGGAGCAGGCCGAAGCCAACCTGAAAGCGGCTCGCGACCAGTACGAAAAGCGCCGCGCCTCCTACGACATCGATCCGAAGTCCATCAGCAAGGACGTGCTGGATACTGCGGAAGACGCCGTCAATCAGGCGGCCGGCGCACTGGACGTGGCGCGCACGCAATATGAACTGACCAAGGCCGGCGCATGGAGTTACGACATCGTCAACCAGCAGAAGCAGTACGAGGCGCTCCAGCAGTCTTACAAGTCCGCGGAGGCGCTGCTGCAATATTATTCGATCAAAGCGCCGGCCGACGGAGTCGTGCTGGCCGTCAACACAACGTCCGGCAGCTATGTGTCGTCGCAGGGCGCCTATAACCCCTACACAGAGCTATTTGACCCGATCGTGCTGATGGGAGCGCCCCAGGACCATCTGGCCGTGCGCTGTTATGTGGACGAGATACTGGTCTCACGGCTGCCCTCTCCGTGGCATATTCGCGCGCAGATGTCGCTCCGCGGGAGCGACGTCAAGGTGCCGCTGGAGTTCGTCCGGGTGCAGCCTTATGTTTCGCCCAAGATCGAGCTGTCGAATGAGCGCCAGGAGCAGGTAGACCTGCGGGTGCTGCCGGTGATTTTCCGGTTTGAGAAAAAGGACGCCGCGGTCTATCCGGGCCAGCTGGTGGATGTTTACATAGGGCAGGAATAGCGCCGCCGCCCGACACAAGTCAGAGCGAATGCGATGAACAATTTCCGATCATCAGTTCTGCGAAGCGGATGCCTCGCCGTAAGCATAGCGCTGCTTAACGGCTGCGCGGTGGGGCCCGATTTCGTTCCTCCTGCGCCGCCCGATGCGGACCGCTTCACGCGCGAGCCGCTGCTTGCAGCCACGGTCGAGGCGGATGGGCAGACGCAACATTTCATGCCCGGCGCCGCGATGACGGCCGACTGGTGGCGGCTTTTCAAGTCAGCGCAGTTGGATGCGGTCGTCCAACAGGCCATCACCAACAACCCGACTCTCCAGGCCGCCGAGGCCAGCTTGCGTCAGAGTCAGGACAAGTTGCGCGCCGGTTATGGGGTGTTCTACCCGCAAATCCAGGCTGATGCAGCCGCCAGCCGACAGCGCACCGCGCCGGTGCAGCAAGGCTCGCAGACCTCCGGTACGATCTTCAATCTGGTTACATTGAGCGGCACCGTCAGCTACGCGCTCGACGTGTTCGGCGGCGAGCGCCGGACGGTGGAAGGCTTGAAGGCCCAGACCGACTATCAACGTTACGAGACCAAGGCGGCCTGCCTGACGCTGTCCGCAAATGTCGTCAACACCAGCATCGCGCGCGCGGCCTACGCGGCAGAGATTCGCGCGACCAAGCAGTTGATCGAACTGGAGAACCACCAACTTCACCTCACCGAAGCGCAGGTCCGAGCCGGCACAGTTCCCTTTGCGAACGTATTGAGCATACGCAGCCTGATCGCCGCCAACCAGGCCTTGCTGGCGCCCCTGGAGCAGAATGTCAGCCAGGCCGAGCACTTGCTGGCGACGCTGGAAGGCGTGGAGCCGTCCAAAGTCACCCTGCCCGACATTGACCTGGCCGGACTCTCGCTGCCCGGCGACCTGCCGGTGAGCCTGCCTTCCGACCTGGTGCGCCAGCGTCCCGACATCCTTGCGGCCGAGGCGCAATTGCACGCGGCCAGCGCCAACATCGGCGTCGCGACTGCGGCGATGTTCCCCAGCATCAGCTTGAGCGGCACTTACGGCGTTTCCGGCTCCACCTTCAGCAATCTTTCGGCGAGCAGCGGCCGGTTCTGGAGCATCGGCCCGTCAGCCACGGTTCCATTGTTTCAGGGCGGCACCTTGTGGTACACCCGAAAGGCGGCCATAGACGCCTATCAGCAATCGCAGGCGAGTTATCGCCAGACCGTGCTGGGGGCATTCGCGCAAGTCGCTGACTCCTTGAAGGCGCTGGAGCACGACGCCGAGGCGCTGCAGGCGCAGGTCGAAGCGCAACGCGCCGCCGGCGAAGCGCTCAACCTGTTACAGGACGGTTACCGCGCGGGGCTGGTCGCCTACCTGGACGTGTTGACGGCCGACGTGCAATTCCACGAGACGACCATCGCCTATCTGCAGGCGGTCGCGCAGCGCCACCAGGACACCGTCGCCTTGTTCGTGGCGCTGGGAGGAGGCTGGTGGAACGGGCAGCGCCCGGCGGGCGAAGGCGAGGCGCCATGAAATACAGCGGCATCCTGCGGATCGGGTTCAAGCTGCTGGTGAATGACAAGAGCAAGTTCTCCGCGCTGTTGATCGGGATCACCTTCGCCGTGTTCCTGATGATGGAAATGACCGCGATGTTCGCCGGCATCCTGAACCGCGCGTATTCGACGGTCACCAATATCGGCGCAACGATGTGGGTCATGGACGTGGGGGTCAATACGGCCACCAGTCCGATCCCGATGCCCGATTACCTGCTGGACGCGGTGCGCAGCATGGAAGGGGTCAGCTACGCAGTGCCGCTCTTTATCGGCGGCGCGACGGTCAAACTCAATGATGGCACCTTTCAGAGTGTCAGTGTCGTCGGTCTCGACGACGAGAGCCTGTTCGGTCGTCCCGAAATCGAACAGGGCAGTATTGAGGGCATCTTTGCCGACAACACATTCCTGGTAGTTGACGACGTTGAATTCTCGAAGCTGAAGAACCCGAAGATCGGCACCTCGTTCGAACTCAACGATCACCGCGGCACGATTGTGGGCATCGCCAAGGTTGCCTCGAACGGACTGAACGGCGTGCCGACGCTCTATACCACCTACTACCGCGCGGTCGAATACATCCCTTCGATGCGTTTCACCCTGTCCTACATACTGGTGCAGCCGAAGAACGATGCTGCCGTAGCAGGGATCAAGAAGCAAGTCGCCCAACTCGGCTATGTAGGCCGTACCAAGGATGAATTCAACAAACTCATCAGCGACTACTACACCTACCAGACCGGCATCGGCACCAACATCCTGTTGATGACCGTGATCGCCTTTGTCGTTGGACTGTCCATTTCGGGCCAGACCTTTTACACGTTCATCCTCGAAAACCTGGAGAAATTCGGCGCGCTGAAAGCCATCGGCGCAAAGGGGCGCGAGCTGATTTACATGATTCTGTTCATGGTGACCTTTACTTGCCTGACCGGCTATGGCCTGGGCATCGGCCTGGTGACGCTGATGATCCTCATCGCCCGGTCCCGGCTGCCCAACTACGCAGCGATGATCACATTCTGGAACCTGGGGCTAGCCTTCGGCATGGTCGTACTGATCGCCGGGATCTCAAGCTATGTCGGGGTGCGCAAGGTCCTCAAGATCGAGCCCTTCGACATTTTCAGAGGCTAGAGTTTTGAACAGAAGGAAGCGCAAGTGAGAACTCTGACCAAGGTATGTTGGGGCTTGGCTATAGGCTGGATTGGCGTTGGGATTGCGGCATTTGTCTACGCCTGGTTGTCGAAGCGAAGGTTTGGGCTGTTTAACAAAGGTAAACCGCAGGGGAAGCCTTGATACTCCGCGTTTTTCAGAAAGGACAGCGTGTGGGCAAGAAGCCGAGTGCTACTGAAATAGTCAAGCATCCATCCAGGGATTGCCCCTGAACCTCTTGACTTAGTGGCATTCTCGTCCAATAATGGCAGCTTGATAGGCATAGGTCGGCAAGATGCAAAAGACGGCAGAGGGCTACACCGCCAAGTAACCTCTTAGGAAGACCAATGTCATGCCGCAGAATGTCCGTCAGTGTCAGACATGCGAGTTTTGCGTTGTGTTCGAGTCCAAAGACCGTCAGTATGGCACAAGCCGACAACATGGAGCATGTCGCCGCTACCCACCGATGCCTCCTCTTCCAACGCTGAGTAGCTCTAGTTCTTGGCCGATAGTGGAACCTGCTGATTGGTGCGGCGAGTACAAACCGAAGGCTGGTGTAGCCGAGAGCAAGGCATAGTTAATTTCACAGAAAAGGCAACACATGGGCAAGAAACCGAGTGGTACTGAGATAGTCAAGGTTGAGAAGCACGGGGCTTATCTGCTGTTTCATTACTCTGACCGCTCGGCCGAGAGGAGGCGCCGCAAGCACTATAGCGGCGACCTTCTGGAGGCAGCGCAGCAGAGGGCAAAAGAAACCGGCGCGGTTGTCGCAAAGCACAGGGTCATCCAGGGATTGCCCACCGGTGTGAAGGAACGGGCTGCCCACGAGACGAAAGTCATGCGAGAAAGAGCGCGCAGGACAAGTCGCAAGCGCAACGGAGAGGGTTCGCGCTGAGGGGCTGATCAAAGGACCGGGCTGAAGAGCTTTGCGATGTTCTGGACCAGGCGCCGGGTTATCGGGCGCTGCTTCCAAGCTGAGGGATCGAGCGGCACGGAATCCCGCATGTAGCGGTCCTGCACTTCGCGCAACCGGTCAGTCATCTCCCGTCCGTAGCAGATCAGGTTCACCTCGAAGTCCAGGGTGAAGGAGCGGATGTCGAAGTTGCCCGTGCCAATCAGGGCGAGGGCCCGGTCAATACTCATGGTCTTCGAGTGAAGGATTCCCGGCTTGTAGAGGTGTACGTTGACCCCGATGGCGACGAGGTCGTCGTAGTACGCTCGCGAAGCGGCGCCGACCACGATATGATCGCAGTGCTCGGGGACAATCAGGTCAACCTTCACTCCGCGCCGCACGGCAACCTCCAGCGCTTGCATGAACGGTTCGTCGGGCACGAAGTAGGGAGTGGTGAGAACCACCTGTTCGCGGGCCTCGTAAAGCGCCGCCACCAGCAGGCGCTGGTAATTGTCGGTCGGATAGTTCGGACCGCTGGGCAACGTCTGGACCAGGCCTGGCCCCTTGAGGGCCTGCGTCGGATATACGTCCTCGTCATCAAGTATCTCACGCGTCTCGAAGTACCAGTCGGAAAGAAAAACTCCCTGAAGCTCCAGCACAGTCGGTCCGACCAGTCGCACCATCAGGTCCGTATACGCCACACCTTTATGTCCGTAGTCGGCATTGACGATATTTTGCGAGCCGGTGTACCCGAAGCGGCCGTCAATCACCGCTATTTTTCGATGGTTCCTCAAGTCAACCCTGGCCATTCTCCGCCGGAAGAGGCCGACAGGCATTGACTCTTTCAGCAGGATCCCGTTTTCCTTCATCTTAGGGCCCAGCGTCCTGACCATGCCGCGGGATCCCACCGCATCCACAAGGACCCGGCAGATCACCCCGCGACGAACCGCGCGGGCCAGCGCATCGGCCACACGACGCCCGGTCTCGTCGTCGGCAAAAATGTAGAAAAGCACATGAACGTGGCGCTGGGCAGCGTCAATATCGGCGATGATTCTGGCGATGACTTCGTCGGGTTCCGTGAGCAGTTCGAAATCGTTGCCGCCGAGGATAGGAAAATCGCCGAGGCTCTTGGCGAGCGCAAACGTGGAACTCATTTCCTTGCCGAGTTCCGGGCCGGCGATATGCGGACCCGCCGCAGAATCACGTCGGGCGGATTTGATCGCCTGGAGCAATTCCCGGTGGCGCTGTATGCGGCGGCGCGGTATTCGGTACTCGCCGATCAGAAGGAAGAGGATCAGCCCCGGAATGGGGAGAAAGAAGATAATCAACAGCCACGCCATGGCCGAAACCGGCTTGCGGTGATACGGAACGACCACCAGCATCACCAGCCGGATTCCCCACTCGATAATCTCGTACGGCAGTATCAGATGGGACATCATGTTCCGCCGGCGGCTATGTCCAGCATGACCTTATCGAGTCCGGGTGACTTCGATGTCTGCGAGCACCGCAAAGTGGTCCGACACCCTGTCCGGCAAAACCTCGTATCGCTTCACCCGCAGTTGCGGAGAAACCAGGATCCAGTCCAGGCGCCACTTTTTCCTTCCGAGGTGGTAAGTGGCCAGATCACTGGATTCGGGCATTTGAGGTTGCAGGTTCAACTCATAGGCGAGCCGTCTGAGAGAGTCGTCTTCGCCGGCCCACTGGCAGTTCAAATCGCCCAGGACGACCAGCGGCGCTTTTCTCCCGCCGAGGTGTTCGACCATTGCGGCGATCTGTTTTTGGCGCGCCTTCCGCCGCAGAAACGCAAGATGGACCGAGACGATGTCCACTTCCAGATGCGGGGTGCCCGTCGGCGAGATCGTGGCCACAACAAAGCCCTTGGTGAGGCTCGAAAATCGGTGGTCGAATGTCACGGATTTCAGATTCTTGAGCGGGAGTCTGGAGAGAATCGCCGTGCCGTAGGCGATGCGCCGCATCTTTCCGATGGACACGTGCTCGCCCAGGAAATAGTGCGCATAGTCGCCCAGGCCGGCGAGCCGCTCGACGTGGTCAAAATTCCCGCTCAGACATGAGTTGCCGTCAACTTCCTGAAGCCCCACCACGTCCGGCCGTTCCCGCTTGAGTACGGCAGCGATCTCAGAGAGATGTCTCTCGACGGTCCGGCGTCTGAAACACGGGTAGGTCCTCAGTTTGCGCCCGTGAGAGGCATTGAGGGTAATGACTCGAAACGACGGCAATCCCGTCCCGTGCGCTTCGCGCTTCATCATAGGCGGACTTCTGACCCGGGGTTTCCCAGATGACTGGCGGTTCACGATCATCGTGAACCTGCCTCCCCAGATTCTACCTTCCGCGAATAAAATAGCAACTGAGGGGCCTGGAGACGAGCGCCGATGGGAAGCTGTGGGCTTGGACAGGGCCACAGCGCGAAACACACCGGGCGGAAGGGAGGCCCTATGGCCGCTTCCGCCCGTTTGCATAGCCCTGGCACGATTTGTGAAACGGAGTACTATGCGAGATTACTACGCCACCGACCGCCGGGAGCGCCGTGCTCTCGCAAGCAGTCCCGCCAACCCGGAGCCAAGAAGCAGAAGTGTGCAAGGTTCAGGGACGGTGGACACAGACTCGCCGCTGGTAACAACCTCGAGTTCGCCATTCGGTCCAAGTTCCAGGCCGCCGCTCAATCCGGGGCCACCGTTGCCGGGGGGGCCGCTGGGGCAGACGTTATAGATTTCATTATCATCCAGCGACACCGCGCCGGTTGACGCCAGGAGTCTGCCGTTCAAATCAGTTGCGCCGGTTTGTGCCGTGATGCTCGCGTACGCGAGAAGATTGCCCTCGAAGGCAGTGTATGTCCCGAGAGTCGCCGAACCAGTTTCGCACACCCAGTATACGCCGTCATCGAAGCCTTCATCCGTGCCGAGATTTTCAAACCCCACCGATGCAGCGCCGGGACCGGCGGCGGTCGTGAGCGAGCTCCCTATCAGGAAAACCCAGCCCACACCATTCTGGCCGTTGGCGTTGAGAGTGAGTGCTCCGTTCAAGTAAGCTGTTGACGACCAGGAGTAGACGCCCGGAAGGAGGTCATTAATGGGCAACGTACCCGAGGTGCCCAGATCGTGGCCCGTCTCGTCGGTCGCGCTGCCGGCCAAGCCGGTTAGAGCAGTGATCGCCGCGGTGAGACCGCCCTGAGCCGCCTGCGGAGTCGGTCCACCTGCATATATTTCAGACGGGGCGTTCACGACCCCACCGCTACCGGTCACAGCGCCTGTACTTGTCAAAGCGATCGTATTAGTAGGAGAGCCAGCAAAGCCACTGACTGCATCAGCACCTCCAGATGACCAAACCCCCAGATTTCCGGTGATGCTGGAGGCCCCAGTATTGGTCACCGTCGAGCTGCCCAAAACCGCGAAGGACTGGGCGTCACCCAATATCGGCAGGGTTGGTATCGCCCAAGCCGATTCGCCCACAAGCGCCACCGATACTACGACTGCCGATAGAACGGCGCCCCAGGACTTCATTGTGCTTCTCCTTTCCGGCTATTTTCTAGCCGCTTACGAGGCCTTGTCTAATTCCCACTGAAGCAAGGCCGCCTTCCCCCAAACTTCCTCCTTCACCGTAGAGGGAGATGCAGCGTTCCTGCCGCAAACCGCATTCCATTCAAGAACAAAGTTGCCGCGAAGTCCGTTGACAGCACATCCCTGTATGGCCCAAGGGGTTGTGATCGTCAAGAGGCGGATGGATGGTCAGCGCTCTTCTGACGGGGAACACCACGACTGTTGTGGTAGTTATACAGAGTGTTGCGGTAGTTCTACACGTTGCCGTGGCCGGCCAAAATGCGCTGCATGTCAGCCGCGGTGGAAAGACGCTGCGTCGAACCGGAATCCCCGTTCCTTGAAGACTCTCACGCAGGCGTCCACAACATCCGCGTCAAAGAGAATGCCCTTGTTCGCCGATATTTCTTTGAGGGCCGCATCCAGGCCGAGGGCCGGTCGGTAGGAACGATGAGAGGCCATCGTCTCGACCACATCGGCCACGCCGAGGATTCGCGCTTCCAGAAGGATGGCGTCGGCCTTGAGGCCTTGCGGATAGCCCGAGCCGTTCAGCCGCTCGTGGTGCTGCAGCGTGGCGAGGGCGACCGGCCAGGCGAAATGGATTTCCTTCAGGATGTCGTAGCCGAATTGAGGATGAGTCTTGACGATGCTGAACTCATGGTCAGTGAGCTTTCCGGGCTTGAACAGGATTTCGGCGGGTATCGCGATCTTGCCGAGGTCGTGCATGTAGGCGGTGATGCGGATTCCTTCAACCTGGCTTGCCGGCAATCCCATTTCGGTGGCGATGGCGACCGAAAGCTCCGCCACGCGTTTCTCGTGTCCGTGGGTGTAGGGGTCGCGGAATTCCAGCGCGGAGGAGATCGCCTTGACCGTTCCTTCCATCATCTGCCGGAGCTGGCTGGCGCTTTCCTCCACCTGCTTCTCCGCCCGCTTGCGCTCGGTGATGTCCGTCACGGCCCCGATCCACTTGCAGGGTTTGCCTGCGGCGTCGTACACCACGCTGCCGCGGTCGAGCCAGTAGAGATAGGTCCCGTCCTTGCGCTTCACGCGGCATTCCATGCAATAAGGCTCCTCGGACTTCAAGTGCTTCTCGACAGCAGCCAGGACTCGCTCGCGGTCTTCCGGATGGAGCCGGCTCATCCACGCATTCAACGTCCGTGGGAACCTCTTCGGCTCGTACCCGAGAAGTTCGTCCACCTTCCCGTACCATTGCACTCGCTTGCCCAGGTCCCACTCGTAGATGAGATTCGTCGCGGACTGCGCGGCCAGCCGATAGCGCTCGTTGGCCGCGCGCTCCTGCACGAGTTCGGCCTTAAGCCGCACGTTCTCATCGGCTGGAGATTCCGCCTTCGACCCTCTTGCGACGCGCAGGACTTCCGTTTGCATTCGCCGGTCTCCTTTATTCTTTTCCCTGGCTTCCCCAACATGAATTGCGCTGCCTCATGTTACCACAAGACGCCGGTGGACGGAAGGGCGCAGTTGCCAGTCTCGAACGTCCACAAATCGGCATGCAAGGACCGTTCGCGCAATTGACATCGGATATCAAGGCCCGATTTCAGGCCTTGCCGCGGCGTGGATATTCAACGGGGATTTGGCGTAAGTGCCTGACTTCTATCGGCATGTGCATGGCCTGCGGGTCGGCCGTTTTCGCGGCACGCTATTTGCGATGTATCTCCCGCGTAAGGCGTACGCGGGAAGTGCGCCAAGGCAGCGACGCGCGTGGCAATGGTGCCTCGGCGCTTTTGCCGCCGACTTGTAGAGGAGAACGTCATGAGCACTACTGGATGGATCATTCTGATCGTAGTGTTGTTCGTTCTGTTCGGCGGCGGTGGCGGATACTATTACAGCAGAAGACGGTAAGAACCTGCCGCTCCTTCCGTGCCGGAGAGGTTAACCGTGCTTGTGCCGTGCGGAGCTCTTTATCCGCACTTTTTAGGATACCGCGCCATGAGAGAAACGCTCAAGAACGCCGGCCATTCCCGCATCGCCTTCACCCTTCTTTTCGCGGGCTTGCTCGTTCTTCTTGCCGGAGGAGCCGCCTTCGCGCAAGCCGGTTGGCCTATTTCTGCTTCGTCGGGGGACAACGGCGCCATCACCCCGGTCGGTACGGTGCTCGTCGCCGACGGGGCCGGTCAATCATTCACTTTCATTCCGGACCCAGGTTATCTGGTCTACCAGGTCATTGTTGACGGGAGCGTCGTCGCCGGTAACGCCGCGGGCTACACGTTTAACGCCGTCCATGGCCAGCACAGCATTGTCGTCACATTCGCGCCGGCCTCGGGCATTCAGGATTACGGCGGGGTGGTGGTGGTAGCGCCGGATCTATATCTTTTCGGCGGCGGCTATGACAGGGGGCACGATGTGCATGATTATAGTCGTCGCGGATCAGACAGTCGTGCGACGGCGCACCCTGAGAGTCGTGCGCCGGCGCGCTCTGGCGGCGGCGAGCGCGGGGGAAAGCGGTGAACCGTGGAACTCATTGGACAGAAGCCGGCCTGAGGAACCTATGAAACTTCCAAATGGTGAGCGGTCAAAAGGGGAATTCCGGGTGACATTTCGAGAGCAGCCGCATGTTTTTGGTTTCTGTCGCGAAAGGAGGTCCGCATGAACAAGGCGAACGGGCCGCTTGACCGAATCACGATGGCGTTGGGGATTGCGCTACTGACGGCGACGGCCTTGACGGGATGTCTGGGTTGGGTGGGCGGTGGCGGGGATTACGGCGGCACGGTGGTGGTGCCAGAGCCTGATCTGGTCATTTTCGGCGGCGGCTATGACCGGGGACGCGATGTACATGATTATAGCCATCGCGGATATGAAAGTCGCGTGGTGGCGCACCCTGCTGCCCACGGCGGCGGGGGCGGCGAGCACGGGGGAAAACGGTGAACCGCACAACCCATTGGACAAAAACCCGTTGGACAGAAACAGACCTGAGGAACCTATGAAACTTTCAGACCAATTGACGCGTTTTGCCGGACTTTTGACCATCGCACTGTTGGCGGGCGCCGTGGGGTGTTCGGCGAACCTTCCCGCGGGGGACCAGAAAGAAGCGCAACAGAAACCCGCGGTCGCGCCACGGTTGTTCGCATCGCCGGATGAGGCCGTAAAAGCTTTGCAGGTGGCCGTCGAAGCCAAGGATAAAGCGGCCTTGCGCGAAATTTACGGCTCGGAAGTTGATGAGCTTTTAACCGGCGACGAAGTGCAGGACGCGAACAATTCGAAGAGGTTCGCCGCTCTCATGGCGCAGGGCTGCACGCAGGTGAAAGAGGGCGAGGACAAGATCACTCTGGAGGTGGGCCCGGACTCCTGGCCAATGCCGATTCCGCTGGTGAAAGCGGACGGGCAATGGCATTTCGACACGGCGGCGGGCAAGGAGGAGATCATCAACCGTCACATCGGCAAGGACGAACTCCACGCCATCGGCATTTGCCGGGCTTACGTGGTCGCGCAACGGCAGTACGCCAGCGCGAACCCGGACGCGGCCAAGTATGCGCAGAAATTCAAGAGCACAGCCGGCATGAAGGACGGCCTCTACTGGCCGGCGGCGGGAGAAGAACCGGCCAGCCCATTCGGGCCGTTGGTGGCGCAGGCTCACGTCGAGGGTTTCGGCTCGAAAATGGGCACGGGTGTGAAGCCGTTTCACGGCTATTATTTCAGAATTCTGACCTGCCAGGGCAAGGACGCGCCCGGCGGGAAAATGAATTACATGAGCGACGGCAATTTGACGGGCGGATTCGCGCTGGTGGCTTATCCGGAGCACTGGGACCTGTCGGGCATCATGACATTTATCGTCAATCAGGACGGCAAAGTTTATCAGTGCAATCTGGGCGAAAAGACCTCCCAGATCGCGGGGGCGATGAAGGAATACAATCCGGACAGTGAATGGACGCTGGTGCAGGATGAGGGAGTAAGGAGCGCGGCGTCTGAGAAATGATGTCGGCTGGCGCAACCCCAAAAGGGTTTGACCGATCACTCGGCCAGCCCGCGCCGGCCTTCGTTCACTGCCGCCACGTCGAGCGGAATGTTGCCCCCGTCGGCAACGATTTGCTGCCCCTCTCGCGAGAGCAGGAATCGCAGGAACTCCGCCGCCGGGCCGCCGAACGGCCGGCGCGGGGGTTTGTTCACATAGATGTAGAGGAACCGGCTCAGCGGGTACTGATGGCTGCGGATATTCTCAGTTGTGGGCGCGCAGAAGCGCCCATCGGCCCCGGCCAGCGGAACCACCCGCACTCCCTTGCAGGCGAAGAAGATGCTGGCAAATCCGATCGCTCCCGGATTCGCGGCGACGCCTTGCACAATCGAGGACCCGCCGCCCTCAACCCGCAGTGACAGCCGAAATTCGCCTCCGTCCAGCGCCTGCTGCCGAAATAACAGGCGGGCGGCATCCTCGGGGCCGTACCCGTACAGAGCGATCGGGCGATTGGCCCACTCCCCCGTCAGTCCGACCTGGCCCCACGTCTCAATCGAATTCCCGCCCCGGCGCTGCGTCCGGGAAAAGATCCCATCCAACTGCCCAAGTGTCAGCCCGGGCACGGGGTTCGTTTTCTCGACGTAGATCGCCAGGGCGTCGGCGGCAACCTTGATCTCCGTGGGCGGGTAGCCGTACTTGCTTGTGAAACTCCGGACCTCCTCGGGCATGAGCGGCCGGTTCATCGGTACAAGGTCGGCCCGGCCCTCCAAGAGCGCCGCGGGGCCGATGCTCGTCAGGCTCGCCGTGATCTCCAGCTTCACGTCCGGATAGATCCGTCGGAACTCGACCGCGATGCGTGCCACGAGATTCGTGGTCGTGGACGCGCCGATGCTGGTAATCTTCCCCATGAGACCCACTACGGGCGCGTACGGCGGCAGCGCGTCAGACGAGGTGATCGCGGTATCCATATCCACGGCACGCTCTGCGCCCGACGGGGCGCCGGCGACGCTGTCGGCAATCGCGCCGCGGGCTGGCGGCCCCGAACAGCCCGTCGCAAGGGCACAGATAAGAGCCACGGCAGCCATCAGGAGCAGCCGCTTCATTCAGCCCCCCTCTCTCGACCCGCGCCGCCCGCGTTAGCTCTCAGACATGCCTCGTGGTTCGCCATGCGGTCCCCCTCCGACTTCAGGCCTGCCGTGTTCCTCGCCATCCTCCTGATGAGCCGCCGCATCAGCACGAAGGCGGTCGCCATGCAGATGACGAGCATCACGAACAGGATGCCCAGGGCGGCGTATGCTCGCCAGAAGAAATTGTTCACGACCTGTTGGCTCTGCTCGACCGCTTTCCTCACCCGCTCGTCGGCCGCCTCGTTCACCTGCTGCACCCGGCGGTTCCATTCCGGCGATCCGAGCAATTCGTTCGACGACTTGAGCACGTCGTTCACCTTGTCCGCAGTGACCGCCAGTTCCTTCATGGCCTCCGTGTACTCGCGGATGTTGAAGGGGCGTGATCCCGCGCCGGTGCTCCACCGGTCCCACGAGTCGTACCGGGCAAAAAGGGTGTCTGCCGTCTTGAGCGCTTCTTTGAGTGAATCGCCGGCCGGCCCGAGTGCGGTGGCAACCTGGTTCGCCTCACGCAGGGTGGCCCTCACACTGGCGACGGTCGCGTCTGCCCGATTCAACCGCTCGTCCAGCGCAGCGAGCAGCGCTTGCCGCTCGGAGGCGACGTTCTTCGGCAGTTGCTCGACCTGATCGGTCAGGCGATGCATGTCGGCGAGGGTCTTGCCGACTTCAGGGGTAGCGAGCGCCGCATCTTGCAGCGCCTCGGCCTGCCAGCGCAGCAGGGTGGGCTCGCGCTTGAGCTGGTAGAACATCCGCTCGGTCAGCAGGCGAGCCTCCTCGATGGCCTGACCTGCCTGTCCGACGTTGCCGAACAACCCGCCGGCCGCGAGCACCTCCGCGTCGGCGGACTTGCCGCGGCCGATGGCAAAGTTGGAAAAGCGGACAGAGTACACCCGGTCCATGTCCGGGTTATGGCGCCGCCAGTCCCAGAGCAGGTAGTCCAGCAGGTCGAGTTGGTCGGGCCGGAGCACCTGGGCAGCTAGAGCCCAGGCTTCCACTCGGCCGTGGTGCAGGGCTCGGACCAGCACCTTGGCCCGATCCCCGAAGACCTCCGTCGCCCGGTCGTCGTCAATCCACACCTGGCTGACCAATGTGATGACCACGGTCAGGTCGAGCACCCGCGTGAATGCGTCGGCGTTGCTGGCAATGTCGTAAACGTTCGTGGCCCCGTTCGCCAGCAACTCCTGCGCTTCGCGGCGCTGCATCGCGTCGGGATTATCCTTCTTCAGGGCGTCGCACGCGGAAGAGAGCAGGCCGACATAACGATCGGCGAAAGCCCGTGTCAACTCGTCGAGTTCCGCTGATCTGATGATGGGACCGCCTGAGACCGGACTGCCTTTCGTCGAGCCCCTGTTTGCCGGGCCGACCTGGCGCGGCGTGTCCTTCGCCGGGCCGCCTGTGAGCATACCGCACCCGCCGCAAACGAGTGCCGCGATCCAGCCCCCCAGCAGCACGGGCAGTCGCATGTTCATGGATGCTCCCCTGGCGGTCGTCGTCAGGCGTCAAGCCTCATCGCCGTGAGACCGCCGGAAGTCTTCCTTGCGCAGGCCGAACTGTTTCATTTTTTCGTAGAGCGAGCGCTCCTGAAGCCCGGCTCGCTTGGCGGCCTCCCCGATTCGGCCGCCCGTGGCGAGCAGTAACCCCTCAATATACTGGCGCTCCAGGTCGGAGAAGAACACTTCGCGCACTTCGCGCAGCGGCTTGGCGAGCCATGTCTCCGGCAGTTGGAGGTGATGGGCCGAATCCGACGCCGGACCCGCGCCCGGTGATGCTGCTGCCGCCCCGGCGATGGATTCCGGCAGGTCATCCAGCGTGATCTCCGTATCGTCGCACAGCAGGATAGCTCGCTCGAGCACGTTGTTCAATTCCCGTACATTACCGGGCCACGGATATCGGCACAGGGCCTGCATGGCTTGCGCGTTGATCCCCGTCACGTGCCGGCCAATTTCTCGCGCAATGTAGCGTATATGTCTTTCGACCAGGACGGGAATGTCCTCCCCGCGCTCGCGCAAAGGCGGGATGGTGACCGTCACGACGCTGAGCCGATGATACAGGTCTCTTCGGAAACGTCCGGATTCGACGTCGGGTTCAAGGGGACGGTTGCTGGCCGCAATGACGCGAACGTCCACGCCGAAAGACTTCTCGCTGCCGACAGGCTGAATTTCGTGCTCCTGGAGGACGCGCAACAGTTTCACCTGGAGATGGACGGGGATTTCGCCGACTTCATCGAGGAACAGCGTGCCGTGATGGGCGATCTCGAACCATCCGCGGCGCGCCGCAGTGGCCCCGGTGAACGCGCCCCGCACGTG
>Ga0181536_10003417_pt1 | contig 17304 bp, 13 predicted proteins | sample PEATcosm2014_Bin_41_FD_121105 | JGI IMG/M metagenome (GOLD analysis project Ga0181536, IMG submission 121105) | Peatland microbial communities from MTU Mesocosm Facility, Houghton, MI, USA - PEATcosm2014_Bin17_60_metaG | ecosystem: Environmental > Terrestrial > Soil > Wetlands > Peat | place... | reverse complement strand
CGTTTGGTTAACGCCGGCATGTGTTACCGACCTGCCGCCACAACTTTTGTTCAAAATCCCCTCCGGAAAACTTCACCCTCCAGTGCATCCATCGTTCAGCTGGCTAAGGATTGGGGAGCAGATTCGGATTCTGAACCCACGCCATCGGGACAAAAAGAAATTTGAATTGATTGTCCAAAGCATCAGGAAACTGGGATTGAAAAAACCGATTCAAGTGAGCTCTCGTGCCACGGATGAAGCTGAAGGCGAGGGTTTTGACTTGGTATTCGGACAGGGGCGCCTCGAAGCATTCATGGCTCTAGGTTTCAAAAAAATTCCGGCGATTGTTGTGCAAATTAGCAAGGAAGACCGGCTCTTGCGCAGCCTGGTGGAGAACATGGCCCGGCGGTTGCCGTCGCCGATGGAGTTAATCAACGAAATCCATCGTCTGAAAGCACAGGGAGATAATAATAGTGACATCGGACGAAAACTGGACATAGACCGCCCGACAATTATTGGCTTGATTGCTTTGAAAAAAGCCGGCGAGGAACGCTTGCTGGAAGCGGCGCTGAACGGGAAAATTCCGTTGGGCGTTGCAATAGATATTGCCAAGACAGATGGCGTTGAAACGCAACGAGCGTTGTTGAAAGCCTACGAAAAGAAGCAGCTCAACCAAGCTTCAATCCGGGACATCAAGAAACTGATGGAGCGACGGCGGTTTTTGGGAAAGCAGCGCGGTTCGGGCGGACGTGGTTCGCGAAAGAACCGGCCGAGCGCCGAAAATCTGGTCAGTGTGTATCGGCGCGAAAGCGAAAAACGCAAATTGCTCGTTCACAAGGCGCGCCTCTGCGAAGAACAACTCATTTTCGTCGTGACGGCATTCAGCAAGCTCATGGCGAATGAACATTTCGTGACACTGCTGCGGGCGGAATCGTTGGCGACCATGCCCAAAGTCCTCGGAGAGAAAGTGGCAAAACAACAAAAGGAAGGAATATGAACGTGAATGAAATGAAGCTGGGGTTTGAAATGAAGACAATAGAGCTTCCATTGGAGGCAATATTACCCATTCGGAATATCAAAAGTCCCCACAACTTGCGACGGTATCAGGCGATTGTAAAATCCATACGCGAAGTAGGGATGATTGAGCCGATGGTGGTTCATCCCCAAAAGGACAAGTCAGGCACGTTTCTATTGCTGGACGGGCATTTGCGCCGTTTTGCGTTGAAACAACTCGGCAAAACGGTCGCGGAGTGCATCATCTCCAATGACGACGAATGTTTCACTTACAACGCGCGGATCAACCGGCTGCCGCCCATCCAATGCCACAAGATGATCGCCAAAGCGATTCGCAATGGTGTCAACCCGGAGCGGATCGCAGGCGCGCTGGATATGCCGCTGAATGTCGTGCGCGGATTGATTGAGTTGCTGGACGGCATCACTGACGGAGCGGCAAATTTGTTAAAGGACAAAAACATTTCCGAGAAAGGTATCCGCTTGTTGAAAAAGGTTAAGCCGCCGCGACAAATGGAAATCGCGGAAGTGTTGGTGAGCGCAAGCAATTATTCGATAGGATATATCGAATCGCTGATTTTGATGACACCGGATGAACAACGGGTGAATCCCGCAGAGCCAAAAAAGAAAACCGGCCTGTCAGCGGAGGAATTGGCCAACATGGAACGCGAAATGGAATCGCTGGAAAAAGATTTCAAAGCGGTGAAGGCAAGCTTTACGGAAAACATGATGTGCCTGACGTGCGCTCGTGGTTACATAAAAAAACTTCTGAATAACGCCAAAGTTGTCAGGTTCCTCAACGCGCATTTTTCGGATATTATGTCTGGTTTCGAGAACATCGTAGCCACAAAAACCGTGTGAAATTTTCTGTCCGCTGGCGGTCTGGTATCCATTCGACCAAACTGACAATCGGTTTTGCTTCCGTCCGGCAACCTCGTTGCGCCGTCCTGCCAGGCACGTCCATTTCTGGCTAGTGCGAGGCTTCCAAATTGGATATAAAACAATGCAGGCAAAACAACCCGCCCATGAACCGCTTCAATCACGGCACAGCACCGCCGAAGCACCGTCGCTGGACGGTTGATGAAGAACGGTTGCTGGGAACCAAACCGGATCGCGCGCTCGCTAAAAAATTTAGCCGCACCACTACTGCCGTTGCTGCCAGGCGACATCTCAAACACATCAGTCTCATCAAAAAGTGGAGGCCGGAGGACGACAAACTTCTCGGCAACCGGCCGGATGCACAAGTGGCCATGTTGCTCAAACGCCCTCGCTACCAAGTGGCTTATCGGCGGCGGCAGTTCGGAATCGCGTTCAAGCATCCCGATTACCATCTTTGGGAACCGGGCGAGATTGCCATGTTAGGTCGGCAACCGGATCGTAAAATAGCCGAACTGACCGGACGCACCGTCAAAAACGTGCGGCACAAACGCCTGAAACTTGGCATCCCCTTCTTCAATCCTGAATTTCGTCCGTGGACGCGCGCAGAGGATAAATTGCTGGGCACCATGCCCGACACCGAAGTGGCCGCGCGGATAAAGCGAAACGTCGTGGCCGTTCTCAAACGGCGTCACCGCCTGCAAATTCCAAATCGCGTCCCCGCGCATCATGTCTGGACGCGGAAACAAATCGCCCTGTTAGGAACCCTGCCTGACACAGACGTAGCTCGGCGGCTCGGATGTCCGGCCTATGTGGCGACCTTCAAACGCCGGTCGTTGAAAATTCCACGCGCCCGGAAGCCCGGCAGCAACGCCAATCCTTGGACACCGGCGGAAATTAAACTGCTCGGCACATCGCCAGATGAAGAAGTCGCACGCCGGATTAGTCGTTCGGTCGGCGCTGTCATCCAGCGCCGCGAACTTCTGCACATTCCGATGCAGAATCCAAAATTACGCGATTGGACGGCGGACGAGGACGGACTTCTGGGCACAGAATCGGACGCCGAAATTGCGCGCCGGCTTGGCCGCACGTTAAGCGCAACCAGCCACCGCCGCGTCAGGCTGAAAATTGCCGCTTGGCGACCAGACTGATTCCGCTGACACTTAACGCTCACCAAAACAATGAACCGCATCTACCAGGGCCGCGTCAGCAAGGTTGAAATTCCTGACGGCAAGGACGAATGGAAAAAACTCGACGACGGAGAATCCGCCTTATGGCAGCACCACCAACTTTTTCAGGACGATGTGAATTATCTTCTTGCCGCTTTTGCTGCGTTAGTCCCGACGTCTTGCGAAGATGATATTTGGAAAGACTATCAAGCCGCGATTGAACGGAGTTGGGAATCATACACGGGCAGGCAAGGCATATGGGATCGCCCATTTGAAAATGCGTGCGTAATTGTCGGATGCAAAAAGGACGCCTCGTTCAAAGAGTTTCGACGCAAATTGAACAGCTTGACCGGCTCGAAGGCTTCCGAAAAACAAAAATTCGAGGCGTTGAAGCAATTGTTTGAACCGGCGACCGAAGCCGCGAAGAAACTCAAAAAACACGACGAACCAGTAGAAGAATCGTTGAAGGGAAAAGCGAAAGACCTGTTTGGCAGCACGCTTGTCAATCTCTGCGCGCAAAAAACTAAAGTCACCCCGCGTGATGTTATAGCCAAGCAGCGCAATCGCGCGAGCGAATGCACTAAAAAAGTGAATGAGGGCGAGCGATTGAAATGGGCAGATGTTTTCTATTTCAAAACGGACACAAGCGCGGCCAAATGGTCGCGTGAGGACGCCGCAAAAAACATAATTCAGTTTCTCGACAAACTTCTTGGAGAAGTCGAAGAAAAAGAGAAAGACGCGAAGACAAGCGACCAGAAGAAAAAAATGGCAGACCTAGCCGAGCGGTTGGAAAAACAGAAAAAGCCTTTGGCTGCTTGGTGTAACAATTCCAAAACCGATCTACCGACAACAGAGCCGACACGGAAAGGAAGTGGCGGCTATGACTTGAAAGCTGCTGTCTTGTTTTCATTGCAACCGGACTTGGATGGATTCCGGGACGCATTTCTTTTGTTCAATCAAGCGAGACTTAAAGAAGAATTCGCGACAACAGAAAAAGGTGACGCCGCTTACATCGCGCGCATGGCTGGCGGAGTTGCGCGTCCCGTATTTCCTTTTTTCTGTGACGTGTGGGCAGGAAAAGTGAATGATGAAAAAATTGGGCAAGGCATCTGGCCGGATTTTGAAAAACAGGCGTTCAGTGAAGTTTTTACAAAAATCGGTCAGTTCATCGTGCGCGGGCGGAAATTTGAACTCCGGCTTGCGATTGCCGATCAAATCATCGCCAAAATCGAAACGCAAAAAAAATCCGATGCACGACTACAGGCTGTTGAAAGGATTGCTGAAGATTTAGCAGATGAATTACCAGATACTGCCGTAGATGAGAACGGCCAAAAAAGACCGTATGGAATTCGTGAGCGCACTTTGAAGGGATGGCGGAAAGTTCGTCCTGCATGGCGGGAAGCACTAAAGAAAACGCCGAATCTTACGGCGGAAGATTTGATAAAACAAAAAAATCGGATGCAGGAGCGCCAGCGCGAGAAGTATGGCAGCGCATCACTTTTCGACCGTCTTGCAAAAGAACCTGAAATCTGGAATCACGATGATAAAGAGGATGCTGTGGAAACATGGGCTGATTATGTTGAAAACCTTGAAGAAAAGGCTCACTTGGAAACCGAGCGCCTTTTTGCTCCGGCTCATGCCACGCTGTCGCCGCGCTTTTTCCGCTGGTCGGAAACAAACAACAAAGAACATCTGGAAGCAAGTTCCCCAGACGTTCCGTTTGAATTAAAGGCTGATGCTCTTGATTTAAGCAAAAAGGAAAAATCACAAATTAAAATCCATTTTTGGTCGCCTCGACTATGGCGTGACGGCTTACGAGGAAAAAAAGAAAATCTCGACAAGGACGAGCCGGATCAAAATTGGATGCCGCCTGTTTTGCGGGCATTCGTAAAAGCGCGTAAGTGGCCTTGTGACAAACAAAGTTTTGCGGGTGCTTCTGTGCGACTAGCTCCGCGCTGCAAAGAGAACATCCAATTGGTGTTTGAGCCGGAGTTGCACACAGAAATCCTTTCAGCTAAATGGAAAGAAAACTTCCCGTTCAGCCCGGCGAAAAACAAAGAGTCTGAATCCGTTGGATTATTTTGGCCACGAACAAAAGAGGATAAAGTTTTATGGTTCGACAAAGGTGAAACGCGATGCTTGGGCGTTGATCTTGGCCTGACAAACAGTGCGGCGTGGCAAATTCTCCAAGCGACCAATAAAGACGCAACTGCAAAGGCACCTCGGCTTCGTCATCGGCTAAACCCCGATTCGGAAAAAGCCGCTTGGTTTGCTCATTCAATTACAAACGGAATTGTCCGCGTTGCAGGCGAAGATTGCTGGGGCTGGCGAAAATTCGCGCCGGATGAAAAGGCCAAGCTCCGCGCGGAGTTGAAAAAGCCAGCAGGAAAGCGGAATGCTCTTTGTCGCAAATTTCTTTCACTTAACCGGGAAATTGAGTTTGAAACGGCAACTCATAGCTTCCTGCCGGAATTATCGGGAAGTGGCGGACGCAATCCAACGGATGATGAAACAAAGGAAGCGGCGGAATTTTTCAGCACCCTCAAAACCAAGGGCTTTGACATCACAGATCGTCAACCAAGCTGGGGGAAAAATCTTTCGTTTCCCAAGCAGAATGATGAATTGCTTTGGGGACTGAAACGAGTTCGCGCACAACTTTTCCGGCTAAACCGCTGGTCAGAGCAACTTGGCAAAGAACGCGATTCAAAGCCCTACCAATCAGCAATTGAAATCATCGGTAATCTTCGTAGCGATGATCCACTAATTGAACTGGCGACGCTCAAGAGCGAGCCGAAGAGACTGAAAAGCCGTATTGCCGAGCTGGCCGGCGAATACCTTGACTGTTTCAAAACCCTGCTTCCACGCATCGCGGACCGCATCTTGCCGTGGCGTCGCGGGCATTGGTCGTGGAAACCTTGCGACAATGATTGGCACAGAATGGAACTGGACGCGTCAAAACCCAGACCCGAAGCCCTGCTTGCTGGACAGCGAGGCATCAGCCTACCGAGGCTGAACCAATTGAAAGATTTAAGGCAGTTGGCTCAATCGTTGAATCATCTTTGTCGGCGCAAACAAATTAAGCGTAATGAGACCGTGCCTGAACCTTTTGAAGACTGTCGGCAAGCGATGGAAGACGCACGAGAAGATCGCGCCAAAAAGATTGCTCACGAAGTTTTCGCAATCGCTCTTGGGGTCGAGCTTGCACCACCACCACCAGACAAACAGGAGCGAAAACAAACTGAATCTTTGCATGGTGTCTATCGTTGCCTAGAACGCGGCCCGGTAAATTTTATCGCACTCGAAAACCTTGGCGGCTACAATCCTTCTGCAAAGCAAGGACGACGAGAAAACCGGCAGCTTTCTTCTTGGCTAAAAGGGCGTATTCACAAAATTCTCGGCGAGCTTTGCGAGATGGTTGGTATGCCAATCGTTCTTGTTAATGCGGAATACACTTCACGATTCAGCGCGAAAGACCACAGCCCCGGTTTTAGAGCAGAGGAAGTGCAAACAGACGATTCACGCCGTTCATTCTGGCAACGAAAAGCGAAGGAAGAACCAAGCGGCTGGCAAAATGAATTTCTCTGCTGGCTCAACAAAGTGCCAGATGGAAAATCACTACTCCTTCCCAAGAAAGGCGGCGAATTTTTTGTGCCGCTCGGAGAAGGCACTTCGCTTTACCACGCCGACTTAAATGCAGCTTACCGCATCGCATTGCGCGCACTCGCACATCGAGACCGCGCCGAATTGCTGGGGCAGACATGGATTGAGAAAAAGCCTTATCTTGTGGATGTCGCAGGCGTTTTTCCCGATTCGATTTTGAGGAATGGTTGCGCGTTCAAAACAATTTCAAGTAGCGAACGGTTGTGGGAAAAAGTAAATGGTGATCTTGCCATGCAGCGTTGCCGGGAAATAAATCTCGCCCGCTTTGCCAGTTGGAAAATCGCGCTGCCACAACAAATAATTTCCGAAGCACTACCACCAGACGAGGAAGACGACATTCCCATGTGAACCATGAGCGACGCGCCTGTTCAAACCCAAGGCGGACTGGAATCGCAACCGCCGTTGCCGGTGCGTCGGCTTCACAACTTCATTTATTGCCCGCGCCTGTTTTACTTCCAGTGGGTGGAAAACATTTTTCAGGAGAGCGCGGACACGGTGGCGGGCAGTCATGTTCATCGCAACGTGGATGCTCCATCCAAGCTGGACGATCCCAAGGAGCTTGGTCTGCCGGAAGGCGCGAAGCTCCGAAGTCTGCGCCTGGAAAGTGAATCGCTTGGCCTTATCGGCGTGGTGGACATCGTGGAAGGCGGGCCGGATGGCGCGGAGATCATTGACTACAAACGTGGCTCGGCCCGGCGCGACGGCGAAGGCGAGCGCGTGGCCAAGGAGCCGGACGCCATGCAAGTCGCCGCGCACGCGCTGCTGTTGCGCGAACATGGCGTGAACGCAGTTCGCGGCGCGGTTTATTACGCGGCGGACAAGCGGCGCGTGCCGGTGGAATTCAGCGAGGAACTTTTTAGCAAGGTTCGCAAAGCGATTGACGACGCGCGTGCAGTTGCCGCCAGCGGAAAATGCCCACCGCCATTGAAGAATGATGCGCGCTGCCTGTATTGCTCCGCCTATCCAATTTGTCTGCCGAATGAATCGCTTTGGTGGTCAAAGCGGCGGAAGCCGGCGGATACCGACGGGCAGATTCAGTTTGGTTTCATTGCGCAATCGGAAGACGCGGTTCGCAGTCAGATTTTAGCAGCGTTGGATTTTGCCGCCGAGTCCACGGACAAGGAACCGACGTTGCAACCGCCGCGTCCGGGCGGCGATGATGGCGAGGTGCTGGTGGTTCAGACGCCGGGCGCGCAAATCGGCCAGCGCGGGGATGAATTGCTCGTCAGCGTCAAGGGTGAGGACGTGCGCAAACTGCCCGGCCAACAGGTGCGGGCGATTTATTGTTACGGCGCGGTTCAGATGACGGCGCAGGCTGTTTCAACGTGCCTGGAATTGGGCATTGATGTTTCCTATTTTTCGCCGGCAGGACGGTTTCTTGGAATGCTAGGAGGATTGCCGGCCAGCGGTGTGGATGCGCGACGCGGGCAATATCGATTGTTTGAAATGCCGGGCGTGCGGTTGCAACTGGCACGCGAAGTCATCCGCGCCAAGATTCATAACCAACGCGTGATGCTCATGCGCAATGGTGATGTGCCGGATCGCGTGACGAGCTTGATGGCAAGTTTCCGCGATTCCACGGAATCAGCGCGCGACTTGACGGCGTTGCTCGGCGTCGAGGGCAGCGCAGCGGCGCTTTATTTCGAGCAATTCGAGTCTATGCTGAAACAGCGTGACGACTGGAAATTTGACTGGCGCGGGCGCAATCGCCGTCCGCCGCGTGATCCGGTGAACGCCTTGCTTTCGCTCGGTTATTCCATGCTGGCGAAGGAATTGACCGGCGTTTGTTATTCGGTTGGACTCGATCCGTTTCTCGGATTCATGCACCAGCCGCGCTATGGCCGTCCGGCACTGGCACTGGATTTGATGGAGGAATTCCGCCCGCTCATCGCCGACAGCGTGGCCATCAGCCTCATCAATCGTGGCGAACTTGGCCCGGAGGACTTCATCAAAAGCGCGAACGGGATGTTTTTAACCGACAAAGGTCGGCGACCATTTTGGGAAGGGTGGTTTCGACGGCTGGACACGGAAGTCAGCCACCCGGAATTCAGCTACAAAATGGCGTATCGCCGGATGCTCGAAGTGCAGGCGCGGCAATTGTGGCGATTCGTTCGGGGTGAAGCTTTGACCTACCACGGATTTGTCACACGATGAGCCGCCTGCGTTACCTTGTGAGCTACGACATCAGCGACCCGAAGCGGCTGCGAAAAGTGGCGCGTTCGCTGGAAGGTTTTGGCGTGCGACTGCAATACTCGGTTTTTGAATGCCCGCTGGATGATTTGCGTCTGGCGAAATTAAAGGCCGAGCTTCAGGATTTGCTCAATCACGATGAAGATCAGGTTTTGTTTGTATCGCTGGGCGCGAGTTCCAAAGACGCGAGTTTGATCATTGACGCAATGGGATTGCCTTACGAAGTCCGCTCGCGTGTGACGATTATTTGATTTTCAAGCTTGCAAGTTTTGCCGAAAGGCGTTGAATAAATCCCGGCTACGGCCACCGACCAGTTAGCTTCCGCCATTGGCTAACCATGATTGCTCATTGAAATCGCGACGACTGCGCCTGAATGCGGCGATTCCAGTGCGAGCGCGGAAATGCTGGCACTGGCCTGCACGGACGCTCGCATAACAGATTCGCTTGGATTGATAGGCTATTGGCAATGATTGTTTCCCGACTCATTTATGTGTTAATGCTCCAACCTGCCTCACGCTCGCAATATGCTGCGGCAGGCGTTGATTCTCAAGGTGTTCGAGGGAGCGGGCCGCAGTCGCCGCGACTGCGGCAATCTTGAGGCGGGGCGATGTCTTCGACGACTTCGGCCTGTTCAAGGCTGCCGCAGTCGCCGCGACTGCGGCAATCTTGAGGCGGAGCCGAGCAACATTCCCACAACCACGAACACCGCGGCCGCAGTCGCCGCGACTGCGGCAATCTTGAGGCGGGTTTATTTTGAGACGCCTTACGGACAAGCCTCGTTGCCGCAGTCGCCGCGACTGCGGCAATCTTGAGGCGGTTGTGTGCGCCTCTTCCTCGGCTTTCTCGTGCTTTTGCCGCAGTCGCCGCGACTGCGGCAATCTTGAGGCGGCACGCCGCCGGTGTCCGGCAGTATGAGCAAAAATGCCGCAGTCGCCGCGACTGCGGCAATCTTGAGGCGGCGCTTGTTAGCCTGCCTCGTCCTTACTACGACGGCCGCAGTCGCCGCGACTGCGGCAATCTTGAGGCGGGGCACTAGCCGTTGAGTTTTCCAACGCTTTGAGTTCTGCCGCAGTCGCCGCGACTGCGGCAATCTTGAGGCGGCGTGAGTGTATGTTTCCGGGCGTGAAGGCGATGGCCGCAGTCGCCGCGACTGCGGCAATCTTGAGGCGGCAGACGGGTTGCTCAAGGCGCTGGCGCAGTTCAAAGCCGCAGTCGCCGCGACTGCGGCAATCTTGAGGCGGATATCATGTTTCAAAATCAATGTTACGGGGCGTCAGCCGCAGTCGCCGCGACTGCGGCAATCTTGAGGCGGTTTGCTGCGCGGGGATTGCTGATTTTCGTTGTCAGCCGCAGTCGCCGCGACTGCGGCAATCTTGAGGCGGATAAAAGCCATGAATGGGCTGAGTCCGTGCGGGCAGCCGCAGTCGCCGCGACTGCGGCAATCTTGAGGCGGCCCAAAGGAGTGAGGTTCGACGTGAACCGGAGGAATGCCGCAGTCGCCGCGACTGCGGCAATCTTGAGGCGGCTTTGTCCATGTCAATATACTCGCCAGATTGAGTCGCCGCAGTCGCCGCGACTGCGGCAATCTTGAGGCGGTGAATCCTGCCGCCAGCGGCGAGCCAGATGGCGTGGCCGCAGTCGCCGCGACTGCGGCAATCTTGAGGCGGGCCGGATTTCCTTCAACTGTTTTGCATTGCCTGTCGCCGCAGTCGCCGCGACTGCGGCAATCTTGAGGCGGAGGGAAGGCCAAAATGCCGAGGTTGTAATCGCAATCGCCGCAGTCGCCGCGACTGCGGCAATCTTGAGGCGGCTGCGAGTTTGGCTTGGAGCTTTGGGATTTCGGGGGCCGCAGTCGCCGCGACTGCGGCAATCTTGAGGCGGCCATCGGCAGCCCAATGCGCGGAGCTTGTCTTTTAGCCGCAGTCGCCGCGACTGCGGCAATCTTGAGGCGGTTTTAACTCCGGTTTTCCCAAAACCAGCCCTTTTCGCCGCAGTCGCCGCGACTGCGGCAATCTTGAGGCGGTCTCTTCGGTTTGGTGTTAATCGGTCTCTTCGCCTGCCGCAGTCGCCGCGACTGCGGCAATCTTGAGGCGGCCCAACCGTGCAGTTTTCTGAATCAAAGTTCCACAAGCCGCAGTCGCCGCGACTGCGGCAATCTTGAGGCGGATTTCCGAGAAGGACGCTGCGTTTGTTTCCAAGGAGCCGCAGTCGCCGCGACTGCGGCAATCTTGAGGCGGCGTCAGGCTGGTATGCGCGGCGACGTAGCCGGTGTTTGGCCGCAGTCGCCGCGACTGCGGCAATCTTGAGGCGGCGATGGGTGAAGCATTTGGATACGACATATTTGAGGCCGCAGTCGCCGCGACTGCGGCAATCTTGAGGCGGTTTTGCAGCCCCACGATATGAAACGCAATGCTTGTCGCCGCAGTCGCCGCGACTGCGGCAATCTTGAGGCGGGACTGGGATAATTCAACCTGGTAAAATCATAGGAGCCGCAGTCGCCGCGACTGCGGCAATCTTGAGGCGGCGTGTCGCTAGGTTGCAGATCATCCAGCGTCCCGCGCCGCAGTCGCCGCGACTGCGGCAATCTTGAGGCGGATATTGAAGGTCGTAGTTCTGGGAGTGATTCAAAAGCCGCAGTCGCCGCGACTGCGGCAATCTTGAGGCGGCACATATCCTCCCGCATCACGCCATTGTATAAACTGCCGCAGTCGCCGCGACTGCGGCAATCTTGAGGCGGGTAGATATTCACGCCCATCTTGTTCGCCTCCGTGCGCGCCGCAGTCGCCGCGACTGCGGCAATCTTGAGGCGGGCTACGACATCACCACACCGATGCCCTACACGCTGGCCGCAGTCGCCGCGACTGCGGCAATCTTGAGGCGGAAGGTGCTTGCGGCAAATCCGAGAACGGCGCGCGGGCCGCAGTCGCCGCGACTGCGGCAATCTTGAGGCGGCTGGAGTTTTTGCAGGAATGAAAAGATCGGCTGCTGCCGCAGTCGCCGCGACTGCGGCAATCTTGAGGCGGTGGCCGGCCAGCACATTGCTGGCGTTGTTGATGGCCGCAGTCGCCGCGACTGCGGCAATCTTGAGGCGGACGGCCGCCGTTGCGGCGCTCCAGACATCCGCCGCGGCCGCAGTCGCCGCGACTGCGGCAATCTTGAGGCGGCGGGTGGCGGAGTTGAATTTTCACACCTACGAATGCCGCAGTCGCCGCGACTGCGGCAATCTTGAGGCGGGTTTTACTGGTAACTTCCGGTCGTTGTTTGGCACCGCCGCAGTCGCCGCGACTGCGGCAATCTTGAGGCGGGAGATGGCGCTGGACGGCTGGCGGGCGTATCGGGGCCGCAGTCGCCGCGACTGCGGCAATCTTGAGGCGGATCTGCCGCGTGAGCAGCGCGAGGCCGCCGTGCTCGCCGCAGTCGCCGCGACTGCGGCAATCTTGAGGCGGCAAATTCCGTGCCCGTCGTCATTTATATCTGGGTGCCGCAGTCGCCGCGACTGCGGCAATCTTGAGGCGGGTCTTTCGCGCGCTGCCAGACGGCAGGATTCCGTCGCCGCAGTCGCCGCGACTGCGGCAATCTTGAGGCGGAACCGTTGAGAAGAAATCCGGAGACGGTTCGGTTGCCGCAGTCGCCGCGACTGCGGCAATCTTGAGGCGGACCAGCACGGAAGCGGTCATCAGCTAACAGTTTATGCCGCAGTCGCCGCGACTGCGGCAATCTTGAGGCGGCGTCAAGATTCTCAAGCTGCCGCATCCTCACAAGGAGCCGCAGTCGCCGCGACTGCGGCAATCTTGAGGCGGACATGGCCGTTTGTCGGGTTTGATCCAAGCACGAGCCGCAGTCGCCGCGACTGCGGCAATCTTGAGGCGGCCTGATGTTCCTGACTACGAATCACCGCGACAATGCCGCAGTCGCCGCGACTGCGGCAATCTTGAGGCGGATGGAAGGGAAGTCTCGAAGAGCCAAACACAGGAAGCCGCAGTCGCCGCGACTGCGGCAATCTTGAGGCGGTCGTTCGGCGGCAAGGAACACGTCGTAGCCAACCTGCCGCAGTCGCCGCGACTGCGGCAATCTTGAGGCGGGCGTCGGCTTCTTTGGACATCGCGTTGGCGTTCTCGCCGCAGTCGCCGCGACTGCGGCAATCTTGAGGCGGCGATGCCGGGATCGGCGATACGATGAGCCGGTTGTTGCCGCAGTCGCCGCGACTGCGGCAATCTTGAGGCGGCCCAAGAACGACAATTTGGCGGATGCCTACGATTATGCCGCAGTCGCCGCGACTGCGGCAATCTTGAGGCGGTTACGGGTCGGGAGGCGGCGCCCTCTTTTTTAAGCGCCGCAGTCGCCGCGACTGCGGCAATCTTGAGGCGGCCCGCATCTATCAGTGGCCAGCGGTTTTGGATTCGGCCGCAGTCGCCGCGACTGCGGCAATCTTGAGGCGGGTTGAACGGATAAACGGCTGGACCACTTCCAGGCCGCCGCAGTCGCCGCGACTGCGGCAATCTTGAGGCGGATTTCCGTAAGGGTCATATATTGCCCAACCCTGATAGCCGCAGTCGCCGCGACTGCGGCAATCTTGAGGCGGGTAAGCGGAGACGCAAGTAATTGTGTATTGTGTAGCCGCAGTCGCCGCGACTGCGGCAATCTTGAGGCGGTATAATCGGAAAATTCGGAATCGTTACCGGCCAAGCCGCAGTCGCCGCGACTGCGGCAATCTTGAGGCGGATCCGCGCGAAGCGGCCGGTGTTGATGGTCGTGTCGCCGCAGTCGCCGCGACTGCGGCAATCTTGAGGCGGGTTGTGGCAGAACTTGAAGGCAAGGTTCGCATCGGCCGCAGTCGCCGCGACTGCGGCAATCTTGAGGCGGCGTCAATGACGGTGGAAGAAATCAGCGCGCTCCAAGCCGCAGTCGCCGCGACTGCGGCAATCTTGAGGCGGTGGTCCGGCGAATAACCCAAGCCGGTCAAATCAGTTGCCGCAGTCGCCGCGACTGCGGCAATCTTGAGGCGGCTCGAGGAATCGGCCTTCCACTTGTTCACGGCCTCGCCGCAGTCGCCGCGACTGCGGCAATCTTGAGGCGGGTCAAGGGCCGCTGGCGGATTGATTCCCGCGGCAACGCCGCAGTCGCCGCGACTGCGGCAATCTTGAGGCGGTGCCGACCATTTCCCCGTCAAGGTTGGGCGCATAAAAGCCGCAGTCGCCGCGACTGCGGCAATCTTGAGGCGGATATAGAGGTATTCCGCGTGCCGCCGAACCATCTCGCCGCAGTCGCCGCGACTGCGGCAATCTTGAGGCGGGATAGCCGGCCACGGGCATGTGCAGCAGCCAGTAAAGCCGCAGTCGCCGCGACTGCGGCAATCTTGAGGCGGAGGCGCTGTGTTTCCTCGCCGGTTTGCGTGGTAAGGCCGCAGTCGCCGCGACTGCGGCAATCTTGAGGCGGTTTTCCCTCCCCCAATCCCAAAACCTGGGATTCCAGCCGCAGTCGCCGCGACTGCGGCAATCTTGAGGCGGCTTAAAGCAAATCTTTCCGCCTGAGTTAGTTTGAAGCCGCAGTCGCCGCGACTGCGGCAATCTTGAGGCGGTGATTCGCCGCGTCTTAAAAACATTCTTGCACGTCGCCGCAGTCGCCGCGACTGCGGCAATCTTGAGGCGGGGAGAGCGGCTGCTTCGTGTTAGAATCGAAAATCTTGCCGCAGTCGCCGCGACTGCGGCAATCTTGAGGCGGTGCCGAGTTGTTCCCGTTGTCTCAAGTTTAAGGGAGCCGCAGTCGCCGCGACTGCGGCAATCTTGAGGCGGTTCTTGCCTGCTATCGGCGCTCCGAACTTTGCGGAGGCCGCAGTCGCCGCGACTGCGGCAATCTTGAGGCGGAGTTATATCAAGGTAGGGCATTATTGCACCACGCCTGCCGCAGTCGCCGCGACTGCGGCAATCTTGAGGCGGCTGGCATCAGTTGCGGGACAAAGGAATGTTGTTCATGCCGCAGTCGCCGCGACTGCGGCAATCTTGAGGCGGGGGTGACGCGCATGATGAAGGATAAGGGCGATCCAGCCGCAGTCGCCGCGACTGCGGCAATCTTGAGGCGGAAACTTATGCTCGTCGTCCTTTCGGATTTTCAAGCCGCAGTCGCCGCGACTGCGGCAATCTTGAGGCGGCACAACCTGCTCAAGACCGAGCCGCTGTTCTGCCGCCGCAGTCGCCGCGACTGCGGCAATCTTGAGGCGGGCCGAGCGCGCCCCGGCTGCCGTGGTCTGCGAAAGGCCGCAGTCGCCGCGACTGCGGCAATCTTGAGGCGGGCGCATATCGCGTCAAAGCATCCCGGTAGGTTTCAGCCGCAGTCGCGCTATTTCCCGCGCGTGAATCCGAGGCGTGATGATATGTCGCCGGTCGACGCGTCAATGTATTGCTCGCCTCATCCGGCTGCGCTCCACATTGCACCCGCCGCCCGGCTCCGGGAATTTTGCCTCTATGATTCTGCGCTGGGGAGCTTTATCACGGTGAAGATATGAAGGACAAAAGGTTGTTATTCTCTCGCCAAATTTATTCATCCTGCCGGGCTTGCATTTTGTTTCGGCTGTGCTAATTGTTTCTTAAGACAGGACGAAAGTCTTGATTCTTCTACTTGGCTAGGTCGGCGAAAGCCGATGCGATAATGCCCTTTATCCCATAATGGGTCAGGCAATTTTGCCTGTTTTCTACCTCAATTGAGGCTTTATTGGCGAGAACTGACGCCAGTTTGCTGTCAGTTTGATGACCCCCACTTCCCATTGCATGGCTTTGCCATGCCTTGGGAGGTCGGTTTTTTGAATTCCAAAAAACTGTAACGAATTCATTACAACCTAGTGAAATGAATTCTGGTAAAGACAGCGGCAAAAATATAGTCGCGATGAAAAAGCGGAATTTTATCGGGCGACAAGTCGGCAAACGGCGTAACGAGCTCGACTGGACGCAGGATTATCTGGCCGACCGGTTGGAGGATGCTGGCTGGAAAAATGCCAAGCGTAGCACCGTTTCCAAAATCGAAGACGGCTCGCTGCGGATTGATCTGACGCAGTTGTATTACCTGGCAGTGGCCCTCCGCGTTCATCCGATCCATTTCCTGCCCAAAATGGATTGGAGCAAGCCGGTCAAAGCTCAAATTTATTCCCAGTGAAAAACTCGCAAAGGACGTATGGAAACCATTCCAGAAAACGAAACACAAACCACCACGCCGTCGATTGAGCGACTCGCCTATTCCGTGCAGGAAGCCGCCGATATGCTGGGCGTGCATTATTTCAGCATCTACCGGCTGATTCAGCGCGGCAAACTCAAAACCTGCCGCGCCCTTCGGGGCAAATTGCTCGTGCCACGATCCGAATTGTTAAAACTTCTGCAAACCGATTTGAGCTGAATTATGAACTACTACGAAAGACCCACGCCGCTTCAAGAACAGGCCAATGCCGAAGCCATGCAGCATTTCGCCGAACATCTGAAACAGTTCAAAGCGAACTGTGATGCCATTCACAATATCGAGTCCAATCTGCCAGCGACAACAAACGACGCCTCCAGAGCCGCCCTGCAATCGTCAGGCCGCGTCATTCAGACCGACGACGGCACGCAATGGCAACATGACGTTGATTTGACGAAAATCACCTCCGTCTGCCACCGTCACACCGCGTCAGGCTTGGAATTCGCGGTGGTCGAATGTCTGCCGTTGAAATCATGCGAGTTGAAGGAAGTTTTGAACAGCGGCCATGATGCGAGAGAAGTGTTGCAGACGTTCGCGCGTGACCAGCGGCAAGTTTTGAACCTTTGGAAAAACGATGTGACGGCTCAGGTTAGGGAACATCTTGATGAAAAATATCCGCACCAGGACATGAGCATTGTCGTCGAGTCGTTTGACATCAAACTGGCCCGCGACATTTCACGCCGGGAATCGCTTGTGCAAAATCACAGTCGCGGTGTTAGAATTTGAACGATGTGATTTTGTGCTTTACGGCTAAAACTTGCACCCGACTTGTAACCCGGATGAAAGATTTTGGATTTTATGAGACGACAAGAGAAGACATCGAAATGCGGATAATAACCAATGAAATCAATGGCTTTGCAATGGTTGCAAAAGGAAAATAAAAGCTGCTAAAAATAGCTAAAATCGGTGTTTTTGAATTAAAAGGGCACTGCTCTACCAACTGAGCTACCAACCCACAAAAAAATTATCCATCAAAACCGGGGCTTAAACCCCAAACCAACCCCGAAAACTTTCGGGGCTGCCCCACCAACTAAGCTGCCAACCCGCCAAGGTGCCAAAGGTTATCATCCTAAAACAGTCGCCATGCCACGCAAGGTTTTTCGCGATGAATTGAGGCCGAAAAGGCTGCAAGCCGCATCCTGACTTCCAGACCATTCAGTTTTTACGATTTGTCTTTTTGACCGCACGGGTTAAAGTG
>Ga0181536_10003416_pt1 | contig 17306 bp, 19 predicted proteins | sample PEATcosm2014_Bin_41_FD_121105 | JGI IMG/M metagenome (GOLD analysis project Ga0181536, IMG submission 121105) | Peatland microbial communities from MTU Mesocosm Facility, Houghton, MI, USA - PEATcosm2014_Bin17_60_metaG | ecosystem: Environmental > Terrestrial > Soil > Wetlands > Peat | place... | reverse complement strand
TTTCGCGCAGGGCACAGTCGTGGTGGGCGGTACGATCACGGCGAAGGACACACTGACCTTGACCATCGGCGAGCCAACGGGCACGACGACCAACGCGTACACCTACACGGTGCTGTCCACGGACACGGTGGATACGGTGGCGCAGGGACTGGTCGCCGTGATCAACGCGTCAAATTCGGGCGCAGGCGATCCAAACGTGCTGGTTTATGACGAGGTGAGCCGGGCGACCATTGTGATCGTGGCCCGTATCCCTGGGCCGAACGGCAACAATATTTCGCTTGCAACCTCCACCTCGAGCAGCGCCACGATTACGGGCACAACCAGCGGCGCCAGTCTGGCCGGTGGAGGAAGCGCGGGCAATGTGGCGGCCGGCACCCTGATCTCGATTAACGGCGCGAACCTGTCGGACGTGACGGCGGTGGCGCCGGGCGCCACGCAAGCCGCGCAATTGCCGTTTTCGCTCGGCGGCGTGGAGATATATTTCGATGGCGACCGCGGGCCGCTGCTCATGGTTTCGCCGAACCAAGTGAATGCGCAAGTTCCTTGGGAACTGGCACAATCGAATTCCACCAGCGTCTACTTACGCACCACGCATGCGGATGGCAGCGTCACGGTTACGAACGCGATCGGTGTCCCGCTGCTGGCGGGGGCCCCCGGAATTTATGCGGCAAACGGGACCACCGAACCACGCGTCGGGCAGGTTTATCACGGCTCCAGTTTTGCAACCGGCATTATCACGTTTAACTCCGCTACCATTCAGGCCGGCGACGCCGGAACCATCATCGTCGGCGATCGCCCTTATACATACACGGTACAGGCGACCGATTCGCTCTATACGATCATCCTGGCATACGTCAACATGATTAACTCGGATCCGGAGGTAAACGTGACGGCTGCGGTATTGCCAACGGGCAACGCGCTTCTCCTTACAGCCAAGGTTCCGGGACCGCTCGGGAATGGGATTGCGCTCAACGCGAGCGTCACCACGGCATCCACGAACACGGCTGGAGCGCTGCTGACGCTGACGACTACCAACTCCGTAATGTGTTGCGCCAACGTCGTCAACCGGCCGGTCACCGTGCAGAATCCCGCCGTTCCCGGAGAAACGGTTTACTTCCTCGCCACGGGCCTCGGGCTGGTCTGCACGTCCGCGGACCTCAGCAACGATGGCCTGGGAAATTGCTCCTCGCCCGATCCGGCGAAGGACGCGCTGATCACCGGTTCGGCGTACACCGGTCCATGGGACGCCCTGCCGGAGGTCCCGGTGAACGCAACCGTCGCGGGAGGTTCGGCGACGATCATTTCGACGGGCATTATCCCGGGGACCGTCGGGCTGTACCAAATCGTTATCCAGCTGCCGAGCACGCTCACCCAGGATCCGTTCACGCAGCTGTTCATCCAACAAGCCTTCAATGCCAGTAACATCGTGACGATCCCCGTCGGTTCGCCTCTGGCATTCCAATAACTTCGCGGACCGCACAGCGTGCGCGTAAGAACGAAGTTCAGTTAAGGGGATTCGTGGGGCTGGAAGCCGGCGTTGGTCATGACCTCGCGAGCCGCGAGCGCGCTTTCGGGTGTCACGTAGAAGAACGCTCCGATGCGCTCCGAGCGGAAAATCACTCCGCCGCTATAGCGATCCGGTTCCACTAGGTAGTCGAGTCCCGCTTGGGTGAACACCTCTTCCAGCCGCAGCGCTTCTTTTAAGCGCTTCGCGACAAAGACGAGCTCCAGCTCCTGATCGTCCGCGAAATGGTCCGGCTCCCGGCGCATACTTTTTTATTTCGTATACAAACCCATGCAGCGCTTCACCTTTTCCACCGTATCGCGAGCCAGGGGAGACACGCGCTCGGCGCCTTCCTGCAGCACGCGCGCGATGTAGCCGGATTCGGCCGTGATCTCGCGGTAGCGTTGCTGGATGGGTTCGAGCGCGGCCACGACGGCTTCGGCTACCTGTTTCTTTAAATCGCCGTAGCGCATCCCTTCGAAATGCGCTTTGACGGCCTTATCGTCCCAGCCGGTGAAGGCCTGATGAATCGCGAGTAGATTGCGGACGCCCGCGCCCATGGTCTCGAAATCCACCGCCGGATTGGAATCGGTGGTCGCGCGCATGATTTTTTTGCGAATGGTGCCGGGCGGGTCCAGCAGGCTGATGGCGTGGCCCGAGCCTGGGACGGATTTGCTCATTTTCTTTTCCGGATCGTCCAGGCCCATGATGCGCGCTCCCACGGCCGGCAGGCGCGTCTCCGGCATCGTAAAAGTTTCGCCGTACAACGAATTGAAACGTTGCGCGATATCACGGGCTAATTCCAGGTGCTGCCGCTGGTCTTCGCCGACGGGTACGATCGCGGCCTGATACAGTAAGATGTCGGCGGCCATCAGCACGGGATACTGCAGCAGGCCGTCGCCGATGGTTTCAAGAGCCTCGGTTTTGGCTTTGTATTGCGTCATGCGCTCCAGCCAGCCGATCGGCGTGACGCAGGTGAGCATCCAGGCGAGCTCGGCGTGCTCGGGAACGGACGATTGCACGACCAGCGAGGAATGCGCCGGATCGATGCCGATGGCCAGCAGCATTCCCGCCAGTTCCAGAATTTTGGAACGCAGTTCGGCGGGCTCCTGGTAGATCGTAACCGCGTGCAGATCGACGATGCAGTAGATGCTCTCGTAGTCGTACTGGATTTTGGCCCAGTTCTTCAGCGCTCCGAGATAATTACCGATGTGCGGGCTGCCGGTGGGCTGAATGCCGGAAAGGACTCGTGCTCTCATTGAGATTGGGGGAAATTACTATCGTAAACGATGCGCAGCGCCGTGTTCGGGGCGAAGTTCCAGCTTCGGAGATTTTAGCTTCGATGGAGAAATGGGTTTATGGAGGCGAAGCCCTCGCGCGCGTGGATGGCCGCGTGGTCTTCGCGCCCTTCGTACTGCCGGGTGAAACCGCGCGGCTGCGCGTGGGCGAGGATGTTCACGCCGAATTGATCGAGGTGATCGCGTCTTCGGCGGAGCGCGTCGCGCCCCCCTGTCCTCTGTTCACGAAATGCGGCGGGTGCCACTATCAGCACGCCCCGTACGAATTCCAACTGGCGCGCAAGGCCGAAATCCTGCGCGAACAGCTGAAGCGCGTCGGCAAGATCGAGTACTCCGGCGAAATCGAGACCATCAGCGGTCCGCCGCTGGGCTATCGCAATCGCGCGCAATTTCACGTGAGCGATGGCCGCATTGGATATCTGGCGTCGCGCTCGCACACGCTGGTTCCTGTCACCGGGGATTGCCCAGTGGCATCGCCGAAATTGAATGAGGCGCTGGCGATCCTGCGCGAAAAAGTTCGCGATCCGCAGTTCCCGCGCTTCGTGAAGTCCATCGAGCTATTTACCAACGAGACGGACGTGCAAGTGAATATCGTGGAATCCGATAAGCGCGTGGCCCGTTGGTTTTTCGATCAGTGGTTCCCTGAATGGCCGAAGTCGGTCGAGGCGATCGACTATCAGACGGGCGTGGGAACCTTTCGCGTCGGGCCGCGTTCGTTTTTTCAAACCAATCGGTTCCTGATCGAGAAGCTTATTGAAGCCGCCGTCGGCGGCAGTTCCGGGGGCTCGGCATTGGATTTATACGCGGGAGCCGGCCTGTTCGCCTTGCCGCTCGCCAAACGTTTCGGCCAAGTAACGGCGGTGGAGGCGAATTCCGGAGCCGTTCGCGATCTGGAATTCAACGCTGAGCGCGCGGGCGTTACGGTGCGCGCCGAGCACGCTCGGGTCGAGGATTTCCTCGTATCCGAACATCATAATCCCGGCGAATTCGATTTCATCGTGGCCGATCCACCGCGCGCTGGATTGGGCAAAGCGGTCAGCGGGCGTCTGGTGTACCTCGCGCCATCGCGCATCACGATTGTTTCCTGCGATCCCGCGACGCTGGCGAGAGATCTGGCGACGCTGAAAGATTACGAGATCGAGAAATTGATCCTGGTGGATCTTTTCCCGCAGACCTATCACATGGAGACAATCGTGCATCTTCGGCGACGGACCGCCTAACGTCATGATCCACCCGAAATTTGTCGATCATGTTGTCCTGTGCGTCGCCGATCTTGACCGAACTGAGCGGTTTTACACAGCCCTTCTAGGGCAGCGGCCGCATCGAGCGACCGACAGCATCATGTATCTAGTTGGCGATACGCGTTTGTTTTTCATGCGTAGCGGGCAGCATCAACCAAGCCCATATGAAAAGGAAAACGTCGGCTTGAATCACTTCGCCTTCGGCGTGCGCACGCTCGAGGAATTGCGAGCGGTTCAGACACAGCTTGACGGTAGTGGGATCTCCCACAGCGGAATTATGATGGATCAATATGGCCAGACGGAGTTCATCTGGCTCGACGATCCCGATGGAATGCGAATTGAATTCTATTTGCGGCCCGAATGACGCAGGCCGTGGGCGGTTTTTTTTGAGGCGCGGACTATCTGACCGCAGTGATTGCCTTAGCTGCCGCGCGGCCGGTGCGGATGCAATCGGAAATGCCGATGCCTTCGTACGCGTTGCCCGCCAGATAGATCCCGCCGAGCGCCGCTGCACGCTGACGAATCTCCGCGATTTTGGGCCCGTGGCCGACGGTGTATTGCGCCATCGAACGCGGCCAGCGTGCGATCACATGACTAACGGGCTCTGCCCGTAGTCCAAGAATGCGCTTTAGCTCGTCTTTCGCGATAGCAACCAAAGCGTCGTCTGTCTCGTTGAGAATGGCCTGATCTCCAATGCCTCCGAAGAAGCAGCGCAGGGCGATTTTGTCGTCGGGGACGCGATGGGAGAACTTCGTCCCGACGAACGTACACGCGGCCAGCCTTTGGCGTTCCTTCTTGGGAACCAGAAAACCGAACCCGGCACGTTTACCGTCGAAATCGCTTGCCTTGTAAATCAGCGAAAGCGTCACCGAGGAGCTGTAGTCGATACTTCCGAGCAGCTCGCCGAGTTTGCCGTCGAGGCCCTTTACCAGTTGACTCGCCGCCCACGCCGGACAGGCGAGCACCACGCGATCGGCCAGCACCCATTCTCCCTCGACGCGCACTCGAAATCCGGAGCCCTCGCGCTCGATCGCTTCGACTTGGGCGTGTACGATTTCAGCATGCGAAGTTAGCGCTTCCACCAATTTGCCGAGGCCCGTCCGCAGCGTTTGAAAAAGCGGCGCAGGAGCCTGTCCGGCTGGTTGGAGCCGCGCACGGCGTGCGGCGAGCACGCCCTTGACTAAGCTGCCGTATTTCTTCTCCATTTCCACGAAGCGCGGCAGGACGCTCGCGACGCTGAGCTGCGCTGGATCTCCTCCATATACTCCAGAGAGTAGGGGTTCGGCCAGATAATCCAGCGTTTCGGCCCCAAAGTGATCGGTCACGAAATCGGCGACGCTGCGGTCCTCACCCCCGCCAGGCTCGCGAAAATATTCCAGCGCCATGCGGATCTTCGTGGACAGTCCCACGAGCGAGGTCTTTGCCATCGGCATCACGCGGGAAGGCACGATCATCATGACGCCGTCGGGCAACGGGACCAAGCGTCCCCGCTTCCAGATGTAGGTGGTGCGCTGGCGATCATTGGAGCCAATCACATCTTCGCCGAAACCGAGTTCCTTGATCAGCGCGACCGCTTCGGGTTTAGCGGAAAGGAAACTATCGGGGCCGCACTCGAGCGTGCAGCCCTCGGCGATCCGAGTGTCGATGACGCCGCCCGCGCGAGGCCGCTTGTCGAAGACCGTTGCCGAAACGCCGGCGCGCGCCAGATCGTACGCCGAGGCAAGGCCGGAGATCCCCGCGCCGACGACGATGACGCGCTGGGCACTGGCCCCCGGCCCCTGGCCCCTGACCCCTGACATTTTTTTACAGCTTGAATTCGCGCACGATGTCGACGCACGCTTTCACGTTGTCCACCGGAGTTTCGGGCAGAATCCCGTGGCCCAAATTGAAAATGTGCCCCGGACGCGAGCCGGTTCGCTTCAGCAGTTCGTGTATGCGCATGCGCAATTCAGGCAGCGGCGCGAGCAGTACGGCAGGGTCCAGATTGCCTTGCACGGCCGAACGATAGCTGATGTCCATCCACGCCTGGTCAATATTGACGCGCCAATCGACGCCCATGACGTCGCCACCGGCCGCATGCAATTCGCGGAAGAATCCCGATGCGCCCGTGCCGAAGTGAATCACGGGAACGCCCGCGCCCCGAATCCGCTCGATCAGCGCGCGAGAATAGGGAGCCACATAGCGCACGTAATCGTCGGGACCGAGCGCTCCCACCCAGCTATCGAAAACCTGCACGATGCGTACGCCCGCGGCCACCTGCATTACGGCGAAGGCGCCCAACACGTCCACCAGCTTGCCCATCAGCCGCCGCCACAGCGTCTCGTCGCGATACATCATGGACTTCGTCCTGACGAAATGCCGCGACGGACCGCCTTCGATCATATAACTGGCCATGGTGAACGGCGCGCCCACGAAACCGATCACGGGGACGCGTCCGGCGAGGGCGCGCACCACCGTCTGGATTGTTTCGCCGACGTAGCCTAGATCGTCGGTATTCGAGATCGACAAGCCATCGATATCGTTGGTGGTTCGAACCGGATTGCTGATCACTGGGCCTTCGCCGGCAGCGAAACTCAGCTTCAATCCCATGGGCTCGACCGGTAATAGGAGGTCGGCGAAAATGATGGCCGCGTCCACGTCCAGGATTTCCACAGGCTGCAAGGTCACCTGGGCCGCCAAATCGGGCCGCTTGCAGATTTCGAGAATTCCGTGATGTGCACGAATTTCCCGGTATTGCTTCATGTAACGGCCAGCCTGCCGCATAAACCACACGGGCCGAACATCGGTCGGCCGGCGGCGGCAAGCATCCAGAAAGCGGCTGTTCATCGGAGCCACGCGCATGTCATCCACTCCCGTTGAGCTGCATCACGCAACATATTTTGTTTTAATGGGTTTACCCCGAAATTGCGGTCTCCCGAAGGAGCCCCGCGCCACGCATTCCAGGATAGGGAGCCGTCTTGCGGATGGCTCTTAAAACCAACTTAGCACACCGCTTGTGACACGGGCCTGTTTTTTTGCGCCGTTGCTTTTTTAAGCCTTGGGACGTCCGCGGCGAATCCGCTTCAACAATTGGGGGGCTTTAGCTCCGATTTGCGCCGGCATATCGGCATCAAAGTGCAATTCGGGCGTCTTAAAGAGCTCCAGGCGCTCCGCTAACTGATTACGTAAGTATGATTTAGCGTGCTCAAGCGCTTCCAGCGTACCCTGCTGCTCGGCGGCGTCCCCATGCAGTGCCAGCCGAATGTGAGCGTGTTTGTAATCCGGAGAAACGTGGACTTCGGTGACGGTCGCTGAGCCTATCCGCGGGTCGGAAAGCTCGTAGCCGATCAGCTCGTCGAGTTCTTCCCGGATGATCTCTCTGACGCGCTCGTGACGGTGCGGGTCCACGCTCTCAGCATAACGCTCCCGGGTGGGGGAAACAACGCAGCCGACACACAGGGTCAACCTGCGGAGACCTCCAAACGCCACGGATTCAGCACTCTTTAGCGGAGCGCGAATTGCAACCAACGGTCGCGTTTCAAGTCGATACATTCACTTAAGAGAGAAAGGGACAATTCTATGCATCTACTCCTGATTCTGGCGGTAATGGCAGCCTCGGCGGTCACCGCATTCGGACAAAGCGCTGCACAGGATAAAGGCGATAAGCCGTTACCGGTCACGTTTTCGCTCACCGGGAGCGAGATGTACAAGACGTGGTGCGCTTCCTGCCACGGCGCGGCGGGCAAGGGCGACGGGCCGGCGGCGTCGGACCTCAAGACGCAGCCTACGGACCTGACTCGACTTGCCAGGAAGAATGGCGGCAAGTTCCCCACCGAAAGAGTGCGGAATTATATCGAGGGCACCGCTGTGGCGCCGGCGCACGGGTCGAGGGAAATGCCGGTGTGGGGCACCTTCTTCCGGCAGATCGGCGACGACAAAGCGGCTACATACCGCATCGTCACGCTGGCCAACTACATCGACAGTCTGCAGGCCAAGTAGTCTACGGCTGCAATGTGGAGGATTTCTGGCGGAATGCGAAGCGCAGTAAGTAGATCCGCAAGCTGAAAATGATCGCCTGAATCAAAAACGTGCTGGTGCCATAAATTATGACCTGAATGCCCAGAAATCCTAGCTCCAAGTGCAGGCTTTCTATAAGGCCTCTAAAGATTTCTGCCGCCGGCTGTCCTAAGCCTTCTGCGACGTAGAATCCTAAATAGGGCAATTATATACTTGCGTAATCAAGCCTGCGGTGGTAGGCTTCGGAGTGACGGAGCGGTAGTATGCTAACCAATCTCCGTCCTCTGGATTTTGTCCGCATGGTTAACGGTCCAGGGTCTCATCCCGAGAGGAGGACCGTTGCCGTGCTCTATGGATATTTTGATGGTAGCGGAACCCACGATGGCGCTAAGGTGTGTGCAATCGCTGGATTTGTAGGTGAGGTTGCCGCATTTGAAAATCTACACGACCGCTGGAAGATAATTCTTGAAGATCCGAGATGGCCTACGCGACTAAAAGAATTCCATACGGTTGACTGCGTGAATCAGGAGGGTGAATTCGCACGGTGGTCTTACGCGGAACGATTGGCGATTTTCGGAAGCATGGCGACTGCAATTGTGGAGGCTGAGGGGCTCCTGGCGATAGGTTCGGCGGTTCTCTGTGTGCCGCTTCTTGGGCTGTCCGCCACTGATCTTAGCTTGCTTCAATCTCAAGGGCTGGGAACTCCGACTGATCTAACTTTTCAGCATTTGGTGCAGCGTATCGTAAATCGAACGCACGAGTATGACGAGCACGAGAAGGTTGGGCTCATCTTTGATGAAGAGCCCGCCGCCAGGGCCGAACGGTACCACGCTCTTTTCGATCATTATCGGAGCAACTATCCAGTAAAGGGTCATCTTGCTGGAATAGCATTTGCGAGCAGTGAAGATTTCACGCCGCTTCAGGCCGCTGATCTACTTGCCTACACGACGATGAGGTGGACTACCGAGCTGGCCTACCCGGAGACGGTGGAACCGTGGTTTCCAATCACCCCGGCGTTTCTTCGGATGATACAAGGGGTAAATGCCGATGGCGGCAGCTACGATGCGGAAGCGCTGAATGGTTTGATTAACAAGATCAAACGTGGAGAGACGATGACTTAAGAGGGCACTACAGATCCGGGTTGATAAGAACATCACAGGATCGAATAACTAAATCTGTCATGATGGAGTTGAGATATGAAAACCGATCCTACAACGCCGTTGCCGGAGTGCCACGAAGGACCGGCAGCCTTCCAGCGATTCGACGAAGGAGTGAGGCAGATTCTCTCCGTTCCGCACTCCACGCTTGTACGCCGCGAGCGCGCGTACAAGAAAAAGGTGGCCGCGAATCCGAATCGGCGCGGACCCAAGCCGAAGGTCAAGACCTCGGTTTAGGGCCACGCTTCCCGCGCAAAGGGTTAGTGGATCGTTTCCGTTTCCGGCAGCTTGCCGGTGAGTTCCGCATAGGTCAGGCGTTTGCCTGCAATCTGCCGCACCCCGATGTCAAAGCGCTCGGCATCGGTCATCTTGCGGTTGTTAAAGCGAAACGCTTGCTCATCGACATAGCGAAACAAATGGAAGGGCTCAACCGAAACGTAGGTCCCATGCAAGCCCCGCTTAAGCAGGCTCCAGAAGTTCTCCATACCGTTAGTATGAACGTTCTCGTTCACGTACTCGATTGCGTGGTTGATAACGGCGTGTTTGTAATCGGCATCCAAACCGTTGTAGGACTTCAATTCATCGGTGAAAATCGCGGTGCCCGCTTCAACGTGCTCCCGCACTTGCTTTTGAAGCTCCTTTTTCTTGCGGGTGTCTACAACCATCGCCCGCACGTTGCCGCCACGCTCCAGCATACCCAGAACGACGGTTTTATCCTTACCCCCGGTTCCGGTGATCCGGCGCGCCCTAACATCTTTGTGCATATTGCGAGACTTAGCACCGATGAAGGTTTCATCGATCTCGACCCCACCGTTGCCACCAAGTTTACCGCCGTGCTTCCCTTGTTGAGCAAGCCTGATTCGGTGGAGCATGAACCATGCGGTTTTCTGGGTGACGCCCAGAGCCCGTGCAATCTCGCAACTGCTGACGCCATTCTTGGCATTCAGGATCATCCAGGTTGCCGGGAGCCATTTATCGAGGCCGATGGGGGAATCTTCCATGATGGTTCCAACCTTGATGGAGAACTGCCGCTTCTCATGGCGGTTGCTGCACTGCCAGCGAAGTTGGTTCTTCAGGAAGCCAACCTTATCACTCCCGCACCGGGGGCACACAACACCGTTCTTCCACTCGGGCCGACGCGCCACGAGGTACCTGAGGCAGTTCTCGGGGATGGAGAAGTAGAGGATTGCTTCTTGCAAGGTTTGCGGTTCATAAAGGGCTTCCATACTTCAAGCATACGCCAGTATCACGTATTAGCCAAGTATATATTTACCCTAAATAGGAGCCCGGCAACTGTGTCCATCGCACTCCCGCCGAAATGAGAACTCCTTCTAGCCCAAATCCGAGAAGTAACGCGACGACCAATCTCTTACGATCCATCTGATTAAGCACGGTCAGCCGGGGTAGCTCGGGGATGACGCCTCGTGAAGGTCGTAGCGAACGGAGAGCTCAATGCTGTCCGTGGTCATGGTTAGCGCTTCACGCCCCATTCCTTAAGAATATTGTCGCCGTTTTGCACTTCCAGCAGCCATTCGAGGAAACGGATATCCACGCTGATGTTGCGGGCCACATCCGGATCGTAGCCGAAATCGTTGGCCACGTTTTCCCAGGGCCGGTCGAAGTTGATGCCGACGATTTCTCCGCGGCCGTTGATCACGGGACTACCCGAATTGCCGCCGGCGGTATCGGCGTCGGCGAGAAAATCCACCGGGATGCGCTCCGGCATAGTACGCTTGGCCGCTTCCAGTATGAAAGGTGGAACGGCAAAAGGCTCCTCGCCGGTGTTTTCCCCGATCATTCCAGCGAGCGTCGTTTGCGGCGAATAGAACACGCCATCGCGCGGCGAATATCCTTTTACATGAGCGAAGCTGACGCGCAGAGTGCCGTTTGCATCGGGCGCCACCGGTTTCCCTGCGTGTGCCAGCACCGCTTTCCGCCATTCGGGACGCAGCCGGGCGATCGCTGCATCGCGCGCATCGACGCCCGCTTGCCAGGCTTGACGCTCCGGCTCCAGCGCGAATGCGAAATCGAGCAGCGGATCGTGGCGCGCCTTTAACTCGGCGGCCGTTTCATCGAACATCTTGAGACGCTCTGAAAGTTCCGTCACGCGCGTAGCCTCGTAGAGGCGGGCGATATTCATGCGAGCGAGGTCGGCCCGGGTGGGCGCGGCGACTCCTTCCTTTTGGGCGGCGGCTTCTTTCTGAAACATATTCAGCCACGAACGGAACAGCAGTTCGTCGGCGGGACGAAAAAAGTTTATTTGATCGCGTTCAATAGCAGCCCGCAAACGCGCCCAATCGCGCTGTTGAAATCCCGGTGTGCGCCCTGCATCGGGCTTTTCGCGCTCGAAGGCCAGCCGCACCAGCTGCGATGCATGCTTCAGCGCGAGCGACCCGGCGGGAATGAGAGCGAATACGTATTCGCGCTCCAGGGTCTGGCTGCGCTCCGAAGCTAAACGATCGAGCTCCTTCTTGGCCGCGAGCGCTTTCGCGAGCTCTGGACGGTGGGCCGCCCACGCTTCCACCGCGTCGTCCCGCATCTTCTGTTTTTCGATAAGGCCGCGAGCCAGCCCCGCAAGCTGCCCTTCGGCGTTGGTGCGCGTGTTATTGAGGCTCTTCAGCCCGGCCGCGACGGCGATGGATCCTTCCGCGCTACCTTTGGCCGCTTCCTCCATGCCGCGGATCCACTCGCCATACACTTTTTGAACCAGTTCGAAGCGCCGCTTTTCGTTGTCCATTTCGCGGGCGGTCATCGAGCGGAAAGTGCGCCCCGGGTAACCGAGCACCATCACGAAATCGCCGGGCTTCACGCCGCCCATGGAGATCGGAAAGAAGAATTCGGGTTGATACGGCTTGCCGTCCTTGTAGGCGCGGCCGATCGCGAAGTCGCCGGTGTGGCGCGGCCAGCGAAAGTTATCCACCTCGCCGCCGAATTCGCCGACGGCGCGCGGCGGCGCATACACGAGACGGATATCGGTCAACTCGAAGGTCTCCACCAGAGCGTAGGAGAGGCCCCCATCAAAGGCCGCGACGCTGCAGCGGCTGCTGGCTTTCTGCTCGCACGCGGCCACCAGCGCTTTCTCTTTCGCGTCGATGGCTTTCGACCGGGCGGCATCGTCGGCGCGCGCGGGTATCGCGGCTTCGATCTCCTGCGTGACGTCGGTAAAGCGGCGCGGCACCGTCACACGCATGGTTTTGCCGGGAAGCTCCTCGACCAGCGTGTGCGCCAGAAACCCGTTGGCGATCAGATCGCGCTCCGGCGTCGTGTGCTCCTGGATCAGGCTGAACAGGCAATGGTGATTCGTCAGGATCAATCCCATAGCCGAGACGAAGCTCGCCGAACAACCGGGCAGCGCGATCGCGGCGGAGAGCAACCCAGTGCCGCGTTGCGGGTCCCATAAGCGCGAGACGGGCAGTTCGAGCCCCTGGCGCTTTAGCCAGTGAGGATCGAGCTGAAGCACCTGTTGAGGCGTCCATTTGCCTTCCTCGGCGCGGGCGAAGGGAGCCGCGCAGAGTACCAGGAGCGCAACCGCTTTCGTGATAATGGCCCGCGATCCCGCAACACTTCGCATACAATAAAAATCGCATGAAATGGGCGTTCGCGGTGTTGGTCCATGTGTCGGTCCAGGTGTCGGTCCACGTACTGCTGGCGATATGGCCGGCGACGATAGCGGCGGCGCAGCCGTTGAGCGTCTATTCGGAGTTCGCGCGGATCGATCCGCAGGGCAACGTCGTCGCGCCGGAAACGCCGCGCGAGATTATTTCGCCCGCGCTGATTCGCAACGGTTTCACTTCGTTCCAAGTGGTCGTGCAGGTGCCTATGAATACGCCTTACATGCTGCGTATCGGCCAGAATCCGGACAACGCGGCTAAGGTCACACTCTACCGATTCGCGGAGCGCCGTGTGGACCCGATCGCCGAGCCTGTGAATGGCGATGCCACTCAGATTTTCTGGATGGACGTGTGGATCGATAAAGACGCGCCAGTGCGCCGCATCAAAGTGGAGCCGCAGCTTTTCGTGAATGGCGATTGGGTCATATATCCGATGGAAATGCGCGTGCGCGAACAGATCGTTCCCGACGCCCCAACTACCGCGGGGTCGGCTGTTACCGCTTCTCCTTTCGATCTGCTGCGCGGCTACCTATGTGATGGGAAGCATACGGAATCGAGACCGGGCAACGCGGTTATCGAAGATGGGAGGGCTGCGACCGCCGATGATTTGCACGTGCGCAACGCCCGGCAGGATGTGGCTCTCGCCTCCGCGCTCCCGCAAGCCGATCGCGAGGAGCTTCGCAAGCGGATGGGCGGCTGCAACGCTCGCGTTCCCGAGAATCCCGAGTTCTATCTGCGCCTGCGCGATTACTTCGTCACGCCCTTATGGATGAAGGTCGCGCACGGAAATTGAGGGCTGCCTATTAGTAAATCGAAGCGTGGATGTTAGACTGGAGATTCACCCTTGCGGAGAGATGGCCGAGTGGTTGAAGGCGCACGCTTGGAAAGCGTGTTTAGGGGAAACTCTAACGAGGGTTCGAATCCCTCTCTCTCCGCCACCATAACCCATTAAGTGCGAAAGCGCTGTTGAGATCCTTGCAGGTTTTTAGAGTACGATCACATAAAAGGAGCACGTCGAACATGAGGAAGTTCTTGATTTGCGCTACGATGCTGGTCTCCGTGACCAGCGGTTTTGCCCAGGACAACAAGAAGGGGCCGCCCCCCCCGCCGCTGATGGTGATGAGCCCGGACTTAAAGGATGGGGCGGAACTGCCCGTCAAATATTCTTGCAGCAATGCGCCCTCGGGCGTGTCGCCGCACATCCAGTGGACCAACACGCCGCCGAACACGCAGAGCTTTGCCCTGCTGTTGCACGATCCGGAACCGCATCCGCGCGGCAGCATCTACGACATCACTCACTGGTTCATTTACAACATTCCGGGAAATGTCACCGAGCTCCCGGAAGGGGTCCCGAACGGTGACCTTCCCAACGGCACGAAGCAGCTCAAAGGCATCCGCGGGTTCGCTGGCTACTTTGGACCCTGCGCGCCTCCCGGACCGAATCATCACTACACATATCAGTTATTTGCACTCGACACGAAGCTGGACCTCGGCCCCGAGGCGACTCGCGCCGATGCCGAGAAGGCCATGGATGGCCACATTCTCGCCTCCGCGGAGTTGGTCGAGCTGTTCCATCGCACCCAGTAGCCGCTCCGAGAGACCCGGGGTGGAACTCGCGCCGCCCCGGGAATCGAGCATGCACCGTTAGGCTGCCGCTATGCGAATCGGGATGTCGTAGCGCGCGAGCACGGCCTCCACGTCCTTTTTCGTGAGACGCGAAGCGTCGTAATCGACGGTGATCTTATCGAGCGTCGGCGCCACTTGAACGCGCGCCATCCCGTAAGTGGAATGGATGTTGGAAATGTTGCCGAGGTCGTCATCACCGAGCTTGTGCGTCAGATCGTAGTGCAAAGTAACTTTGGTCATAGCGGAAATTTCAGAATATCAGCTTGCGCCCCGCGTCGATTCACTCTTTATCCAGCTTCCACAGGATCTGGCGCAGCATGCCCATCCACACCTCCGCGTCGTGCGCGTTGAGCTGCAGGCGATAAATCAGGCGGCGAATCTTCATTCTGGTCGAACCTTCCGTCCGCGCGTGAACGTATCCCGAGCGCGCAAGCACTTCTTCTAGGCGTGCCGCAATGCGCTCGCGTTCCTCGGCGGTGGCCGCGCGCTTCGCCTCGGGGGCTGTTTTCGCCGCCGCCGGATTGCGGATGATCTCGTACAGACATACAGCCACGGCCTGTCCGAGATTCATCGATCCGTGCTCTTCCCGGGAAGGGATTCTCATCAGCCAATGGCAGTGGCTCATGTCCTCGTTCGAGAGGCCGAATTTCTCCGAACCGAACAATAATGCTACTTGCGAAAGCGCGACTTGCGACGCACCGTTCGCCTTTTCGCGCGAGGCCAATTTCCGCGCGATAACCTTGCCTCCGTATTCAAGCCGCCGCAGTGGATGCTCCAATGCGCGCGGCCCGAGCGACGTTGTTCCAACCACGAGTTCGCAATCGGCCACGGCCTCCGCCACCGTCTCGAACTCTTTGGCGGCTTCGAGGACCCGATGCGCCTTCACGGCCGAGCGCGCTTCCTTGAAAGCGACCTCATACGGATTCACCAGGCGCATTTCGCAGAAGCCGAAATTGCTCATGGCGCGCGCGGCGGCGCCGATGTTTAAGGGATTGCGCGGGGAGATGAGTACGATCTTCAGCGCGTCCAGCGTGCTGGGACTGGCCGCCGCCTCTTTCGCTCGTGAGCGCAAAGGCGTCCCGCTTCGGGGCCCTTCATCTTTGGGCATGGGTTGATTCGGGCTTCACGCCGTTTCGCGCTGCTTGCGGATCGCATCCAGCACGCCGTTGACGAAGGACGCGGACTCGTCGGTGGAGAACTGACGCGCCAGTTCCAGCGCTTCGTCGATCACCACCGGCGCGGGCGTACTAGTTTCCGTCATCTCGTATACGGCCAGCCGCAGAATGTTGCGATCCACGGCAGGCATGCGCTCCAGCCGCCAGTTTTCCGACTTGGCGACGATGCGTTGGTCGATATCGCTGGACTTTGCGGCCGTTCCGCGCACCAAAGCTTCCATAAATTCGTCAGGAGGCGTTCTCGAAACGTCGTCTTCCTCAGACGCCAGTGTCTCGTAGAATGCGGAAATCGAGTCGTCGATGCTCTTCGCGCTTTGGTCCCAGGAAAACAGAACCTGCAAGGCCCGCTGGCGGGAACGATGGCGAGCGGGCATGGTTAGAACCTCACCATATCGCTAAAACCGGGCCATCTCAATGGCCGTCATCGCCGCGTCGAAACCTTTGTTGCCGGCTGCTCCGCCCGCGCGCGCCTCGGCCTGCTCCCAAGTATCCGTGGTCAGAACACCGAAAGCCACCGGAACGCCCGTGTCGAGCGCGACCCGCTGTAATCCGCGAGCCGCTTCGCCGGCGACGTAGTCGAAATGAGGCGTCTCGCCGCGCACCACGGCTCCCAAAGCGATGATCGCGTCGAATCCTCCGCGCCGCGCGAGCTTCATGGCCGCGAGCGGAAGTTCGAAGGCGCCGGGGACGTGGAAAACCTGGTGGCCGGTGGCTCCCGCCTTCTGCAAAGCCTCGCGGGCGCCGTCCAAAAGCTTGCCCGTGATCGCTCCGTTAAAGCGCGCGACAACGATCGCGAAGGTGAGGCCGCGCGCGTCGAGATCTTGCCAAGTGAGAGGATCGGCCGACATCGTGGGATAATTGAGATACTTCGAAGTTCCGAGTCTCATCATACCTTAATGGACCCTGCGCACATCCGTAATTTCAGCATCATTGCGCACATCGATCACGGCAAATCGACGCTTGCCGATCGTCTGCTCGAGACCACCGGCGCGTTGAGCCAGCGCGAAATGATGGCGCAGGTTCTCGACACGATGGATCTGGAGCGCGAGCGCGGCATCACCATCAAAGCGCACGCCGTCCGTCTCGCCCATCGCGCCAAGAACGGCGAATGGTACGAACTCAATTTGATCGACACGCCCGGTCACGTCGATTTCACCTACGAAGTTTCGCGCAGCCTCCAGGCGTGCGAAGGCGCGCTGCTGGTGGTCGACGCATCGCAGGGCGTGGAAGCGCAGACCCTTGCTAATACATATCTGGCGCTGCACCACAATCTGGAAATTATTCCGGTGATCAATAAAATCGATTTGCCGTCGGCCGAACCCGACCGCGTGCGCGAGCAGATCGAATCCGTGATCGGATTGGACGCGAGCGAGGCCATTCTCGCCAGCGCGAAGAACGGCGTCGGGATTGACGAAATCCTGGAAGCCATTGTCCAGAAAGTGCCTCCGCCCAAGGGCTCGCCGGAAGATCCTCTGCGCGCCTTGATCTTCGATTCGTGGTTCGACTCCTATCGCGGCGTGATTATTCTCGCCCGCGTGGTGGATGGACGAATTTACAAAGGCCAGCGCATCCGCTTGTGGGCCACCAACGGCGTTTATGAAGTGGAAGGCCTCGGATATCAATCGCCCAAGCCGGTTCCCTGCGATGAGCTTGCCGCGGGCGAGGTGGGCTTTATCTTCGCGAATATCAAAACCGTCT
>Ga0181536_10003415_pt1 | contig 17310 bp, 12 predicted proteins | sample PEATcosm2014_Bin_41_FD_121105 | JGI IMG/M metagenome (GOLD analysis project Ga0181536, IMG submission 121105) | Peatland microbial communities from MTU Mesocosm Facility, Houghton, MI, USA - PEATcosm2014_Bin17_60_metaG | ecosystem: Environmental > Terrestrial > Soil > Wetlands > Peat | place... | reverse complement strand
CGACTGCCGCCAAAGCCTCAATCCTCGTGAAATTCATCCGAGACCGGCTTGACCTATCCAGAACCGAAGGAACCACCTTGGCGGCATGAGCCGAAAACCCTCACATATCGGTACTCTCAAGTGGAATAGACATCAACGAGTAATCACACATGCGTTATCCTTCCTTTCTGAAGTTTTCGGTTATGCCGGTGGTGCCGGCAGTCACAACCCTGCTCCTGCCGCTGACGCACCTCGTTCGGTAGCGGTTCGGTAGACCCACGCGCCAGCAACTGTTCCTGCGACGATCTCCACCACCAAGCCCACCGCCAGCGCGATGAGCATCAGTCGTCTGGGAGCTTGCACGCTCATTGAACCGCGCCCGCTGCGTTACACTGCCGCTGTAGCCTTTTGGCGCAACTCCCCTTCAGCGCGGAACCAGTCTTCTTCCGGCGAGCCGTGCGGACATCCGCGGGCTTCCCAATACGAGTACGCGAGCAGCGCGATTTCGTCGTGCTCGATCACGGGCTCCGAAATCCCTGGTTCGGCAGCCGGGTCGAACGCCATCGCGGCCCCCGCAGCGCCGGTGCTGGTAGTGCCGGGATTCCTTCTGGCACGTTCATCATGCTTTGTCACCTTGGTCTCCTTTGCTAATCCTCCTAAGTTCACCTACCCCGGCCCGTTAGATGTGGCACGCTCCTTTGTTCCGGACACCCTCTCACATCCAGCAGACCTCCGGCCATCAGACAAACAGCCCTTGCTGAGAATCACCCGATGTGACACATACGTAACGCGAGAACTGTCATTTTCTTGGCATTCTCCATTCTTCGTCCGGAATCTTCAAAATGGTCTGGGTAAAAATGGACGAGTAGTCCGATTCGGATTGGCACCGATCCGTGCTTCACCAGCCACCCGCCCGTGTTCACCACCCGTTGCGGTAAGCTGGTCAGCGACCAGTTGTCGATCCTTGTCGGCAGCGCTAGACGCCGCCAAGAGGTTCCCCAGGTTGTAGGTGATTAGACTCAGCCAAAGGAGTGTGCCCTACAAAACGAGCGCGAGGTCTCCTGGAAGCAAGGGTCGGAGCGCAGGGCTGTACACTTTTGGGCCGCTCTGTCTCCCTCTGTCTCCACCGCTGATTGACTTACCCACTAACGCAGCCTAGAATCCCCATCAAGGAAGGTCCCCTCAAAGAAAGTCGGTACCCGCGGCCACAATTACGTTCAGGAAAAACCCGGCGGTGACAGGAGGTGCCCATGCTGAAACTTGGTAACAAGGTCGGTCACATCTTGGTGACAGAGTTTCTGGCGAAGGGAGGAATGGGCGATGTTTACGCCGGCTACGACGAGAGGCTTGGCCGGCGCGTAGCCCTCAAGGCCATACGCGCTGAGCACCGTCTCGACGCACAGGCAAAAGCACGTTTATTGCGCGAGGCTCGAATTCTTTTGCAGCTTGAGCATCCCCACATCTGCTGCATCCACGACCTCATTGAAGAGGACGACGCTGACGTGCTCGTGCTTGAGCTGATCCACGGGAAGAACCTGCGCGAAGCAATCAGCGGCGGTCTCGATTCAGCGCAGCGCATGACAATTACACAACAGCTCGTAGATGTTCTCGCGGTTGCCCACGCCAAGGCTGTCATCCATCGGGATCTCAAACCCGACAACATCATGCTTACACCGAGTGGGAACATCAAGGTCTTGGACTTCGGCCTCGCGCGATCCGTCCAAGAATTGACTGCGGCGACCACACTCGGGATCGAGACCAAGCCGGAGGAGCACAAAGGGGAGGAGGCAGTACCGGCCGAGCCACCTTTGGAAGCCGACCTGTTCGAGATCCGGACACTGGCCGGAATCGTAATGGGGACCCTTGGCTACATGAGCCCCGAGCAGGCGCGAGGCGAGTCAGCCACGACCGCCAGCGATATGTATTCATGCGGGCTGCTGCTCCAGGAGACCTTCACAGGCCGCCCTCCTTTCGAGCCGGGCATTGACTACGCCACGCTGCTTGCCCGGGCCGCGAGAGGTGAGACGGTCCCCGTTACCGGAATCGATCCGGACCTCACTGCGCTAATCGGACGCCTCAAGTCCCTCGCGCCGGCGGAGCGGCCTTCGGCACGCGACACGGCGGAGCGCCTGGAGTGGATCCGCACGAAGCCGGCAAGGCGCCGCAAGCGTGTGTTGGTTACTGCAGCCATCGGTGCCCTCTGCCTTCTCTCAGCTTTTACGACTGTCCAGACTTTCCGGGCTCGGCATGAGGCTCAGCGGGCCAGTCACGAAGCGGAAACGGCGCTGCAGGTTTCAGACTTCCTGGTGGGGCTCTTCAAAGTTTCGGACCCGAGCCAAGCGCGTGGCAACAGCGTGACCGCCCGCGAAATACTCGACCGGGGGGCTTCGAAAATCCAGCAAGACCTGAAAGATGAGCCCCTGGTGCAAGCGCAGCTCATGGACACGATGGGTCGCGTCTATAACAGCCTCGGTCTCTACGACCAGGCCCTTCCCCTGCTGGAGTCTGCACTCGCGACCAGGCGTAAGCTGCTGGGGGAGCAGCACCTCGATGTGGCGGTGAGCTTGGTAGCCCTCGGCGGCGTGCGGTGGCACAAGGGCGAGTTCGATGCAGCCCGCGTACTTTTTGAGGAGGCCTTGCAGTTGCGCGAGCGGCTGGTGGGCCCTGAGGCGCCGCTCGTTGCCGACAGCCTCCATGACCTCGGCAACTTGCTCTGGAGCCTGGGCGCGTATGACGAGGCCCAGCGCAAATTGGAACTGGCGCTGGCCATCCGCCAGAAACTGGCACCGGAAAGTGCCGACGTCGCCAATACGCTCAACACCCTCGGAGCTATCGCCTTCAAGAAGGGCGACTACGCCAAGGCGGGCCAGCTTTGGGAGCGGACCCTGGCCATCCGCGAAAAGCTTCTCGGCCCCGACCACCCTTCGGTCGCCCAGACGTTGAACAACCTCGCAATCGTCCATACCTGGACGAACGATCCCGCTGGCGCGCGGACGATGCTCGAGCGCGTCGTACGCATTCAGGAGAAGGTGCTCGGACCTAAACATCCCGATCTTGCCAGCGGCCTGATGAACCTTGGGGACGCGGTAGCCGCGACGGGCGACAACGCCGCGGCAAAGCCATACTACTCGCGGGCCGCGGCGATTCTTGTGGAGGCCAGCCCCAGCAATCCCGAGTTGGCCCGGTTTTGGGACCGCATCGCCACGGTTTCCCTGAAGCAGGGCGAGGTGAACGAAGCCTGTCGCCTTTACGATCGGTCGCTGGCGTTGCGGGAGAAGGTCCTCGGATCGAAACACCACGAGGTAGCTGAAAGTCTCGCGGGCCTTGCTGAATGCGCGCGGCAGCGTGGCCGTCCGAAACAGGCAGAGGCACTGTTTGAGCGCTCCTTCTCGCTCTGCAGGAGGCCCGACGGGGGTTACTATCCCCAGGCGGTGGAGACACTCAATGGCTACGCAGCCCTTCTACGCGAAATGGGCGAGGTAGAGCGCGCAGCCGAGAAGGAAGCCCTCGCCGCAAAGCTCCGTTGACGAGATGTCCCCCCGTAAAGAAGAGCAGGGAGATCCAATGTTCCTCCCGCCGTGCCCAGTAAACCATCGTCGATGGGAGGGTCGCGTTGGCGTCGCTAGACGCATGCGTGCCCGACGAAAAGAGGGCTCTCCCTAGCGGATTCGCGGAGACTCAAACCGCCCGTAACCGAGTTGCTGCATGGCTGTGACGAAGCGGCGCTCCGACGGGCGTAGGTCTCGCGTCCAGACATGGGATTCGTGATTCATTGTGGGGAAAGAATCCGTATGTGAGTCGGCGCGATGATCAGGACGGTGGTGGGGTAGTAGCCGCATGTATAGGAGATTGAATGTTGTTTCCTCAATCGCGAGACAACAACAAAATCGTCAGCACGGCTACCATGGATACCACTCGACTGAGCCGCAAGGGCTTAGCGTGGTATTCAGCGGTTACCACATGGTCCCCACGGATACCACGAACGCAGCCGTAACGAGTTTGGACTCCAAATGGACTCCACGGAGGCACTTTTCACGAGTCCGATGTCGCTACGCGGTCTTCACAACTCTATGAAACTGGGAAGGTTAAATGTGGTGGCCAGGGACGGAATCGAACCGCCGACGCCAGCCTTTTCAGGGCTGCTTATCGACACTGCTAAGTGGTTCGGAATCAATTGAAGTGCCTGTGCGAAAGGAACTTACAAAAAGGGAAGTTGGGACCAATTGGGATGATTTGGGCCACTTTCGCCCCTTCGATGTTCCCGTATTGTTCCCTCCCGGGAATTTCGGCGCGGTATGGCCTCGGCCCCTCGGAGGAACAAATCGACCAAAACCGTGCGAAGATGTTTTTCGACCTTCGATCGAGACGATGTTCCATGATTGCATGGCTGAACTATTACCAGCGCCTTTCCTGAAGTTTGAGGACGAAGACGGACGAGAAATTCCGCTGATCTCCGGCAATGTCTGGAAGATCGGCCGGACCGAGCAGAACACCGTCGTGTTGGCCGACGACATGGTGTCCCGGAACCACGCCATGATCCAGCACGAGGGCGGGGAGTTTTATCTCATCGACATGGGCAGCCGGAATGGCTCGTTCGTCAATGGCCGCCGTCTGACGGCGCCGGTTGCGCTGCGCGATGGCGACCGTCTGTCGTTTGGAGAGGCGCAGCTGTGTTTCCGCAACCCGGCGCAAGTAGCCGCCAGCGCCGCGGCCCGCGTTTCGCCTGACATACTGGCGCGCGGGCAAACCATTGCGTTATTCAAGCAGGCCAATATTTCCGTCCTGGTGGTAGATATCCGTGGATTCACGGTATTGGCGCAGAAGATTGCCGCTGGCGTGCTGAGCCGGCTGGTGAGCACGTGGTTCGCCGAGGCCGATCGCATTATGCACCATTACGGCGGCACGGCACAGAAGCACATCGGCGACGCCGTGATGGCGGTCTGGACGCACGGCGTGCCGCGGGAAGAACACCTCGACATCCTGCGCATCCTGTGGGCTGTCGCGGAGATCGCGCGGATGACGGGCAGGCTGCATGAGTCGCTCGATCTGGCTGAACCGGTGCGAATCGGCGCGGGCGTGAATACCGGGCTGGCTGCCATGGGCAACACGGGTGCCGGAGGCGCCAGCGATTTTACTGCGATCGGCGACAGCGTGAATGTGGCCTTCCGCCTGGAATCCGCCACCAAAGAGCTAGGCGCCGATCTGGTGCTGGGAGCCTCTACGTTCGATTACTTGCGTCTGTGGCCGTCGGCGGTCACGCACTTCCGCACTTCCGAGGCGAACTTGAAGGGCTATGATGCACCCGTCAAAACCTGGCACATCTCCTTCGCGGGACTGAGCGAATTTCTCGCACAGCATCGCGAGGACCGCGGTGCGGCCAAAGACTCCGCGCTACGCTCGCAGTGAGAGGTCACCACTCGTAGGTGCGGCCGATTTCCACGACAGAAATGCGCGGATCTCTCAGCTCGGCGAGCTGCCGGAGCACGGCCCCACGATAGGCAGGTTTGATATGAACGATGCAGATCGGAACCTCGCGCGCCAGTTTCCTCAGGTCGGAGGCCAGTGAGCGCGGTGTGAAGTGCCTGCTGGCAGCGGCCAGAGCTTCCATCTCGTTGGGGTAAGAAACATCCACAAAAATAGTTTTGATATGCTGCAAACGGCTGGCGGCATCCCAGATTTCGTCTGTCACGTAGGTGTCGGAGGTAATCGCAAAGCCGGCTTGCCGGCCTTCGACGACGAATCCGACGGTGGGAACCAGGTGATTCACCGGGATCGGGGTCACCTGAAGGTTCCCGAGGCGAACGGGTGTTCCAGGTTCTAACGGACAGAACTCCAGCGCCAGACCGCTGCCGTTGAGCAATGGGATCTGTGTAAAGTCCGGCCACATGTCGCCATTGAACACATAGCTGTGCAAAGCGTCGATCACTTGCGGCGTGGCGTGGACGATGACGGGCGCGGTCAAAGCGGGGAATACTTCCGAGATGAAGATGGGGAGCGATGCCGTGTGGTCCGCGTGAGCGTGAGTGATCAGGATATGGCGGATGCGATCCATTTCTTCGGTGGTGAGAGCGAAGGCGAGGCTGCCGGCGTCGATGGCTACCGAATCATCCACCACAAAGGTGGTGAGGACCTGGCGCTGCGGATCGGGTGCGATGGAGCTGGGCAGCAGTCGGACTTTCAAGCGTGAGAGCAGTATACTATGCGGGGCCAGGCTTTCAACGTGCAATCTGTTTCTTTACCAATTGGAAGAACGGCCCAGGGTTGGCTAACAGTTCCGCGTAGGTTCCATGCTGGACCACCCGGCCGGAATCGATGACGTAGATTCGGTCGGCATTCCGAATCGTACTCAAGCGATGCGCCACAATGATGCGGGTGGTCTTCAACCGGCTGAGGCTCTCTGTGACAGAGCGCTGCGTGTGGTTGTCCAGGGCGCTGGTTGCTTCATCCAAGATGAGAACGGCTGGTTTCTGCACAAGTGCGCGGGCGATCAGAATGCGCTGCCGCTGGCCGCCGGAGAGGTTGGTCCCGCCTTCGGAAACGACGGTGTGCATGCCCATGGGCATCGCTTCAATATCGGCGGCGACCGCTGCTGCGCGCGCCGCTTCCCAGGCGTCGTTCAAAGTACAGAGGCTACCGCAAACGATGTTTTCGAAGATCGACTGCGAGATCAGCTTACTGTCCTGATTCACAACGCCAAATTGGCGCCGGACGGCCGATATGTCGAGACTGGACAGATCCTGGCCATCGACGTAGATCGCGCCCGACGAGGGCACCTCGAACTGCAACAGCAGGCTCAATATCGTGGACTTGCCGCTTCCCGACGGGCCGGCCAGCGCCACACATTCGCCTGGCTCTACTTCGATGTTGATATCTTCCAGAGTGGGCTGGCTTCCGCCGCCATACCGGAAATCAACGTGGTCGAATTTGATCCGCCCGGAGAGCCGGCCAGGATGCGATTTCGTGTCTCGGACTTCCGGGTTCTCCTCAAGAATTGGCTTAGCCCGTTTCCAGATTGTGGCGACGCTCAGACCCGCGACCGTTTCGCTGAGGTTCACCATGCCCGACATGAATGTGCCCAATGAGGCCGCGAACGCGAGATACGTGCCGATGGGAAGGGCCGGCCCATCGGCGCTTTGGGCAATCCAGGCTAGGGTGAGTGCGGTGGCGACCGCCGGCAACGTCGTATTCAAAATGTGAATGCCGTCGCGGAGGCGCCGGGTTTGCAACGTAATTTTCTGCTTGTGGCCGTACGAGGTTCCCCAGCGCGCGAAGGCACGCCGCTCAGCTCCCGCGATCCGGAGTTTTCCCACTGAGTTCACAAGCTGCACAACGAATCCGGACAAGAATCCTTCCAGCTTTTGGCGGGCTGATTCCAGATGATAGAGCTTTCTGGTTACCGCGGCCGTCGTGACGAGAATCACCAGACCCGTGATGCAGGCGATCGCGGCGAGTGGTACGGAATAATAGAGCATCAGCCCGATGTTGAACAGAGACGCGATCCCGGTGAAAATGGCGGTGAGGGCGCCCAGCGTGAGTTGGCGGCGGATTCTCTCGACGGCATCGACTCGTAACCAGAGATCCCCCACGCTGAACCTTCGGAAAAATGCGGGGCTGAGCCGCAGAAGGCGGTCCCAGATCCCGCATTGGAGCGCTATGCTCATCCCGCTCTGAATCCTGACCATGGCAATCGACTGGGCGAGATTGAAAAGCGCGGCGCCCAAAAACGCGACTCCCATTCCCAGAGTGACTTGCCAGACCAGACTGCGGTCCGCGTCCGGAATCGCCTGCCCGAACAAAACGGAATTGGCAGCGGGCACCGCCATGCCGAGCACGCTGGCTGCGCCACTGGAGAACACCACCGTGGCCAGATCGCGCTTGTATGGCCGGAGGGCGAACCAGATCAGATCCAGCAAAGCCGTACTGGTGCTGAATCTCCTGTAGAAACTGAAGGCCAGCGAATCAAGCGATGCTGCGGTTGCGCGATCCAGCGGGGCCGCTGACCCATCCACCGAATCGATCAGCTCGTAACTGCAGCCGCCCGCCGGGCGCCGCCGGGGAATCAGCGCCACGGGCGATTTATCCGCGATCCGGTACGCCAGCAACGGCCCGTTGTCCCGGCGCCACCAGTCTCCGGCGAGCAGGACGCGGCGGGTCCGGAAACCCGATGCGGCAGCAATGGCCGCGACGGGATGCTCGCGTGGACTCGGATTCACGGGCGCGCACACGTCGAGTCCAAGGCTCTCGGCAACCATACGCGCCGCCGACATCAGCGGCGATTCGGGAAGCGCGCCTGGCCTCGGTGTGGCACCGACGAGTCCAGCGAGCGCGGCCGCACCCATGCGCCGTTCCAGTTGGCGCCGCTGCTCAACTCGGGACCTGGCGTCGGATTCCCGCGGCTCACTGCTGGCAAGATTGACCGGCTGGCTTCGCGGCCCCTGTTCGACGCCGGCCATCAAAGCGCCACCTCCATCCTGCCTTCGGCCTCCAACAGGCGCGCGTACGCGCCCTGAGCGCGAATCAAATCGTCATGCCTGCCGCGTTCCACAACGCGGCCGCGGTCGAGCACGATGATTTCGTCACAATTGCGAATCGTGCTGAGACGGTGGGCCGCGATCAGGCAGGTACAACCGCGGCGGCGCAAATTCTGATCGATCAGACGCTCGGTCTCCGCGTCGAGAGCGCTGGTGGCCTCATCCAGAATCAGGATGGAAGGATTCGCAGCCAACGCGCGCGCCAGCTCGAGCCTCTGTCGCTGGCCGCCGCTGAGGTTCGCAGCCCCTTCGAGCAGGCGGCTGCCGTAACTCCCAGGCATTGCGGAAATCGCATCGTGGACCCGCGCGTCCCGGCATGCGTGCGTGATCGATTCGGCCGGAATACTCGCGTCCCAAAGAGTGATGTTCTCGGAAACCGTGCCCTCGAACAGCGAGAAGTCCTGTTCCACTACGGCTAGCGAGTTCGTCAGGACTTCGCGCGGCACCATGGCGCGCGGGTAATCGTCAAACAGGATGTCGCCCGATGCGGGCTCGTAAAGGCCTGCGATCAGTTTCGTGATGGTGGACTTGCCCGAGCCGCTGGCCCCGACAAACGCGACGCGCTCTCCCGGCTCAACAGTCAGCGAAAGATCGTCAATCAGGGGCGCGCCCAGTGGATTGTAGCCGAAGGAGACGTTGCGCAGTTCGACGCGTCCGGTGAGGTGGTATTCGCCCGGCCAGGAATCCGGGGCCTCGGCCAGCGACGGAGGCTCCGGTTCCGCCGGATTTCGCAGAACATCATCCAAACGGGACAAATCGGTCTCCAGCAGTTGCATGACGGATCCGAGCGAAACCAGACTGTTCACCGGGAGCAGAAAGCTGGTCATCAGCGCCTGAAAGCCGACGAGCTGGCCGATTGTCAATGCGCCGTTCATCACCCGAAACCCTCCGACAGCCAGAATCAGAATCGTCATCGCGCCGGATAGGAAAACCGGCAACAGACCGAGGCTTTGATTGAGCAGGTCGATGGACTGCTGGATGTTCATCAGCCTCGCGAAATGGCCTGCCCACTTCTGAAAGAAGTCTGATTCGAGCGCGCTGGCTTTGATGGTGCGGATGGCCTGTAGACCCGAAATCGCCACCCCGGAAGCCTTTCCGCCCAGATGCGCCACCTGGTTGTTGCCGTCTACCCGCATCCTCCCGACCCATCGCAGCACCACGAAATTCAAAGCCGCAAAGATCACTCCGATCCCCGTCAGAACCCGGTCAAACTGCAGCATGACGAACAGGTAAAAGACGATCATGAAGCCGTCAATGACACTGGTGGCCAGACGGCCGGAAAGCACATCGGCGACGGAATCGTTCAGCTCGATACGCCCGCTCAACTCGCCGGCATAACGTTGGGCGTAGTAGGAAGATGGCAGATGCAGCAGGTGCCACACAAAGCCGCTTGCGAACACTGTCGCCAGTCTCTGCTGCAGCCGGCGAAGCATACGGCTCTGGATTAAAATCAGGACGCCCCGGAACATTGCCGTCAGCAAAATTCCGATGATGATCGGCCGAGCCCAGCCGCCGTAAGCCTGAATCAGCACCTTGTCGATAAACACCTGTAGCAACGCCGGGTACACAACACCGGGGAAGACCATGAGCAGCGCGGCGAACATGCACATCAGCAAGGCCCCTGCCGACCCTTTCAACCTTTCCCGCAAGCTCGATGCGACACTCAGCTTCCTGCCGCCTCGTTGAAACTCGGGCCCGGGTTCCATCGCCAGCACGATACCGGTGTAAGACTCCTCGAATTCCTCGAACAGCACCGTGCGGCGGCCAGCGCCTGGGTTGTTGAGGTACACCTTACCCTTGCGGCATCCCTCGACCACAAGAAAGTGGTTGAAGTTCCAAAAGACAATATATGGGTATCGTAGGTTTCGGAGTCCTGGAATGTCTTTCTTAAATCCCTTCGCCTGAAGCCCGTGCGCCTTGGCCGCGGTGATGACGTTGGAAGCTCTCGATCCGTCTCGCGACACCCCGCATTCCCGCCGCAACTGTGCCAGCGGGATGTGGCGCCCATAGTAGCCGAGCATGATCGCCAGCGAGGCGGCTCCGCATTCCGTGGCCTCCATCTGCAAGATGGCGGGTGTTCGGACACGGCCCTCCGGCAGAACCGCCTTGTGGTTTTCAGATGCCACTGGCGTCTCGCAACGAAGGGACCACGTAACTGGCGGGCGCGCGGCGCTCGAGAGTCACGCGGGCAGTCGTGGTGGTGCCTGGCGACATCTGGAGCTTCGGGCCTCGCGAGGAAGACCAGCGATATCCGCTCAGCGTAGATGGATCGTCCTGAAGCTGGGCCGTCACTTCGACCCATGAGCCTGGTCCCGTTAGTAATCCCTGGACCATGTCGGCGTTGCCTACGGTATTGAGCGCACCTTCTTTCGTCACCGGCAGCGGCGATACCGAGACGACGGTCGCGACGATACCACCAAAACGGTTTCGTTCCACGTTGTCTGGGATCACCTGAACGGCCATCCCGGGCTGGATGTTCTTGCCATCTTTCGCCGGAAAGTAGGAGATGCTCAGCATGGCTGGGTTTGGATCCTCTATGTTCAGCGAGAGGAGGCGCGATCCGGACGTGAGCACCTGGCCTTCGGTGGCGAAAACCTCGGCCACTCTGCCGGAATGGCTGCTCACGATGTCCCCATTCTTCTTGAGTTGAAGCTCGCTGGCCGAGATTCGCGTTTTGACATCCACAATCTGGTTGTGCCGGGCTGTGGAGGAATCGAGAGTCTGTCTCACGAGAGCACCCAGCTGAGTCTCGAGCCCATGCAACTGCCCGTCGATCTGCTGAAGCTGCGCTTTCAATGAGGAGATCTTTGAATCATTTTCGCGATAGGCGACATGGACGTCAGTGTACTCAGCCCCAGCTTCAGCGATCAGGTGTTGACTCCGCAGCGCCTCCGCCGTTTTGGCGCGCGTTTCGAGAAGCGGCTCTACCGCTTCGGCATCTGCTAAACTGCGTGAAAAATTGGTGCGTTGGGCTTCGTAGAATCCCGTTTCCAGCCGGTTTTGCTGTTCCTGCAACTTGATCTGCTGTTCTTCGGAGGCGGTTTTCATGCCATCCTGCGACTCGAGTTCGGAAAGCAGGCGCTTGTCTTCCTCGATCCTCTGCTGTAACTCCGCCTGATCCAATCGCCCGATCACCTCGCCTTCGCGAATGGCATCCCCCGCGTGCGCGCGAAACCAGACCAGCCGCCCGCCGCTGACTGTCTCGATGCCCGCCATGTGACGCGGGCGCACCAGCACACCCCGGCCCATTACCGTACTCGGGACACTGCCCAGCAGGCTCCAAGCGACTCCTGTGGCGATCAGCATCCCAATCGCCAGGAGCGGAATCCAGTCCTTGGCCGTAACTACGCTCATCAATTGGTTGAGCTTGTCGGGCGACGAGAGTGTCTCGAGGGCTTCCGGCCGGAAAAGCTGTTTATCTGGACCACCCATTAGTCAACCCCAAGGAAGTCAAATCGCCCGCAGGCGGCGCTGGAGAAGGTCGAATCGCGCGCCCGCGAGCGAAACATTGTCTAGTACTGCGGTGTCGATTTCATCGGCGTAACTCGCCTGGTCCTCCAGCGTCTGGCCCGACCCGTAACCTAAAAGGCCCACCGTGGAGCGGAGGCGGTCGGAAAGAAACACTGCCATGGCGCGGTAAAAGCGCGCGCCGAAAGACGCGTCCTGGGAAAGTCGATCCGCAAGGTCGCGCCTCGGAATGGCCAGAACCGACGACGGCTCGACCGCCTGGACGGTAGCGGACGGCGGCCGCGAATCCACGAATGACATCTCGCCTACGATCTCGCCTGACCGCAACCGCGCGACTTCCTTGTTTCCCGCGGCTCGTGCGACCACGGAGAGTACCCCGTCCAGAACGAGAAAGACCGAGGTCGCGGCCTTGCCCTCCTGGATCAGCACTTCGCCAGGATTTAAATGCTGCTTCGCGCCGGCCGCGATCATCCATTCGACGTCCGCGTCGTTTAGTATCCCGAGGAAAAAGAGCGCCTTTCTCATGAGAGTATGGAGTGCAAAGGGAAAACTTTCGAATTCGCACGCTCTGCGATCATCGTTCCATCAGCCAGTTAATGACCCGCTGGCCGGCACGTTATATTCTGCCCGGCCAGCGGACGCGGTTTTGTTCAAACAGCGGATTACGGGATACGCTTCGCGCTTCCCGGAATCAGCTACACGTCTCCATCAACCGGGTTGAAGCCGACAACTGGCGGTAATACTATCGGTTGTTTGATGGCGGTCCCGCCATCGACTGGGTTGAACCCACCCGAAACTCCTTCCAATTGCTCTTTCGTCAGTTCTTCCGGAATGGCTTCCGGTTTTGTCTTCTCACCCATGAATCTATCCTCCTCTTCTTTCTGTTAGCGGCGTTCAAAGCCGCTCCTTTTGCTGAAAAACTTTCGGACGCAACGAACGTCCGCCACCTCCGCCGCCGATCCCGGCGGTACTGGTACTAAACTGGCCAACCCGGACCGATTTATTCTTCCCTCGATCTCTAATCGTTTCTTCCCTCCATTGGCCGCTGTCTAATTCGCCTCTGTCTAGTTAGGCGCGAAAGGAGGGTCAAAATCGTAACCGCGTGGATAAGAAAGTTGAATGAAATGCGGAACGCCGCTCGGAGGGAAGTAGCCACCGATGCTAGACTTATGCCTGTCCAGGGTGTAATGTATTGAAACTACAGAGGCTTGGATGGATCTGCCTTCGGCCCACGATGTCACCCAGCTCCTCAAGGCCTGGACCACGGGAGACGAGCAGGCTCTCGAGAAGCTCACGCCTTTGGTGTATGAGCAATTGCACCGAATAGCCCAGCGCTGCATGGCCGGCGAACGATCCGGCCACACCCTGCAAACGACTGCTCTTGTCAACGAAGTCTATTTACAGCTGGTTGACTGCGAACAAATCAATTGGCAGGATCGGGCGCATTTTTTTGCCGTGTCCGCGCAGCTGATGCGGCGCATTCTGATCGATTTTGCCCGCTCCCGTGGGTACCAGAAGAGGGGCGGGAGTACGCCTCACCTGTCCTTGGATGAGGCGCCGTCGGTGTGCAACGAACCCGATACGAACTTAGTGGCCCTGGATGATGCGCTGAACGCGCTGGCCGCTGTAGACGGGCGGAAAAGCAAAGTTGTAGAACTGCGGTTCTTTGGCGGGTTGAGCATCGAGGAAACAGCCGAAGTATTGGGAGTTTCGATTGAAACCGTGGTGCGTGACTGGAGGCTGGCAAAGGTCTGGCTGCTGCGGGAGTTGAGCGAGGCGAACTAACGTGGGGCCTGAACTCTGGTGTCGGGTTGAAGATTTGTATCACCGTGTCTTGGAGCTGGACGAGAGCAGCCGCGCGGAATTCCTTGAACACTCTTGTCAGCACGACCCGGTGCTTCGGCGCGAGGTGGAGTCACTGCTGGCTCACGAGAAAGCAGCCGAGCATTTCATTGAGTCGCCTGCCCTGGAAGTTATGGGCAAACTGGTTGCCAACGAGCCTGGGATAACCGAAGGATCGAAAATCGGGGCGTACCGTATCGTCCGCGAGGTTGGGCATGGCGGAATGGCGGTCGTCTATCTGGGGGAGCGCGACGACCAGAACTATCGCAAGCGCGTAGCCATCAAGATGGTCAAGCCGGGAATCGGCACCGACCAGGTGCTGCAACGGTTTCGCAACGAGCGGCAGACGCTCGCGGCGCTCGACCATCCCAACATCGTGAAGCTCCTGGATGGCGGCAGCACCGAGACCGGATTGCCTTACCTGGTGATGGAGTATGTGGAAGGCGTACCCATTGACCGGTATTGCGATGAAAACAAGCTCTCCATCGCCGACCGCCTGCGATTGTTTCGCACTGTCTGCGCTGCGGTGCAATACGCGCACCAGAATCTGGTGATTCATCGCGATCTCAAGCCCGGCAATATTCTCATCACGAAAGACGGTCTTCCCCGGCTGCTGGACTTCGGCATCGCTAAACTGCTAAATCCGGAATGCTTCGAGACGCCTCTGGTCACCCGGCTCGACTGGCACGCCATGACTCCGGAATACGCCAGTCCGGAGCAAGTACGCGGCGACCCTGTCACTAGCGCGACTGACATCTATTCGCTCGGTGTGTTGCTCTACGAAATTCTGACTGGCCATCGCCCCTATCAGGTTGCCGGCAGGTCCCGGCGGGAGATCGAGCGCCAGGTCTGTGAAACTGAGCCGCCACGCCCAAGCACACAAGTCACCACGGACCGCGAGCGCCTGAAGACAATCGCCGAGATGCGCGTGGCGGAGCCCAAACAACTGGTGAGCTTGCTGCGTGGCGATCTCGACTGGATCACCATGAAGGCGATCGAGAAGGATCCGAGCCGCCGGTACGCGACGGCGTCCGAGCTGTCGGCGGACATCGGCAGATATCTATCCCACGAGCCAGTGTTGGCACGTCCCGCCAGTGCCACGTATCGGGCCCGGAAATACGTACGGCGTCATCCGGTCGGCGTCACTGTGGCCACAGGATTAGTGCTGCTGCTGACCGGGTTTGCGGGCATGCAATTTTTTCAGTTACGCCGCATCACGCGCGAGCGCGATCGAGCGAACCGGGTCACGGAATTCATGGAGGAGATGTTCAAAGTATCGAACCCGAGCGAAGCTCGTGGCAACAGCATCACCGCACGGGAAGTTTTGGACAAGGCGTCAAAGGATATCGACACGGGGCTGTCCCACGACCCGGAACTCCAGGCACAGATGATGCAGGTCATGGGAAATGTGTATAGGGAACTCGGACTTTTTCCCCGGGCGCAGTTGCTCTTTCAGCGCTCCGCCGATATCCGGCGCCGCGTTCTCGGGCCGGAGAATGCGGAAACGCTGCGGTCCATGGACGACCTGGGGTGGGTACTAAACCAGGAAGGTCATGCTCCCGAGGCGGAAAAGTTGCAGCGCGAGACGTCTAACACGAGACGTCGCGTTTTTGGAATCCAGAATCTGGACACGCTGAAGTCAGTGAGTAACTTGGCCTGGACCCTGGACCGGGAGGGGCACTACGCCGAGGCCGAAAAATTGGAACGCGAGGTGCTCGACATCCGGCGGCGCATCACCAAGACTGATAGCCAGGATACGCTGGCGATGATGAACAATCTGGCCGCCACTCTAGGCCATGAGGGGCACCTCGCCGAGGCGGAGAAGTTGAAGCGGGAGACTTTAGATATTCGACGCCGCATCCTTGGGCCGGAGCATCGTGAAACGCTGACTGCGATGAATAACCTGGCGTACACTCTTCAACAAGAAGGCCACTACGCCGAAGCAGAGAAGTTGCAGCGCCAGACACTTGAGCTTCAGCGCCGCGTCCTCGGACCGGAACACCCGGATACCCTCCGGTCGATGAACAATCTGGCGAATACGCTGGTCGCCGAAGACCATCTCGCCGAGGCGCTCGAACTGCAGCAGGAAGCGCTCAGCACAAAGCAGCGTGTTCTTGGACCGGAGCACCAGGACACGTTGTGGGCAATGAGAAGTCTGGCTGAAACCCTTCAGCGCGAAGGCCATTACTCCGAAGCGGAGAAATTGCAGCGCCAGGCGCTGGAAATTCAGCGCCGCGTCCTCGGGCCGGATCGTCCGAACACATTGGAAACCATGAGTAGCCTGGCCGTCACTCTGAACAAGGAAGGCCAATACCCCGAGGCTGAGAACTTGCAGCGGCAAACGGTCGACACCATGCATCGCGTCCTCGGACCGGAGCATCCAAACACACTGATAACAACCGACGAATTGGCCCGGACGTTAGAAAAAGAAGGCCGGTACGACGAGTCAGAGAAGTTGACGCGAGAGACGCTTGCAACTCAGCGTCGCGTCCTGGGACCGGAGCACCCGGACGCGGCGGGCACAGCTTACGATCTCGCTGTTGCCCTAGCTCATATCGGAAAGAATGATGAGGCAATCTCGGTTCTGCGCGATGCCATCAACCACGGGCTGGACCCTGCCATGGATGCTGCCATGGCGTCGGATCCCGAACTCAAGTCGCTACGCAAAGATCCGCGTTTTGAAGCACTAGTGTCTGATGCTCAGCGGCGCGCCACAACACAAAAGCCCAACTAGAGTCTTGAAGTTGAGAACTTCGACATCGTGTGAATCCGCACCGTCCCGGTCCGAAAAGCTTCAAATGCAGCGAGCGCATTTTCCGGCTGTTGGTTCCTAGCGTACAAAGCCGCCAGTTTTCCGAACATCGTAGCGTATTGGCTCGCCTTCTGCTTGAGGATATGCTCATCGACCACCATATCCATCTCGTGGAGAGCGATCGCAACGGCACGTTCGGCATACTCGTTGAAACAGAATTCTCGCGCCGCCTGCGAGAGAAGATTGAGGCTGGACTACGCCGCGTGGTGGAGGCGGAAGAGCTTGGCGCAGTTGCCAAACAAAATCGAGATCCATAGCCGGCGTCTCCGTATGCCCGGGAAGGCGCCAGATCAGCAACACAAGGGAAATGGCGACTGACAGAGTCACAAAGGAGCTCGCAGCATAGCCCAGTAACTGGCTCAAGCGCCAGTTGCCCTGACGATGAAAGATCATCGCCGGAATCGCCAGCGCCGCGACGAGCACTAGCACCAGCCAGTCTGGACCGACCGTCAGCGCCGACGGAAGCGCGTAGTAGAGGGCGCCGAGGGATAGCAGCGCGAGCGCGGCCGGCCATCGTGGCTCGAAGTGTCGAACACTTTCTTCCGACATGTATTCTATTGTGCCCTGTAAAATCACGCATGGACACCGAGGCGAGCGTTACAAGGAATTCGAATCAGACGCGATCCGCCGAAGATAATTACGCATCCTCCGATTCTCGTTAAGCGTGCTTCGTGCCCT
>Ga0181536_10003414_pt1 | contig 17310 bp, 12 predicted proteins | sample PEATcosm2014_Bin_41_FD_121105 | JGI IMG/M metagenome (GOLD analysis project Ga0181536, IMG submission 121105) | Peatland microbial communities from MTU Mesocosm Facility, Houghton, MI, USA - PEATcosm2014_Bin17_60_metaG | ecosystem: Environmental > Terrestrial > Soil > Wetlands > Peat | place... | reverse complement strand
AGCACGGGGACGTGGTCGGGTAGCCCGACGTCCTACGGCTACCAGTGGGAGGACTGCAACTCCTCGGGTGAAGCGTGCGCGAATGTGAGCGGCGCGACGAGCGCGACCTACAAACTGTCCGCGAGCGACGTCGGGCACACGCTGCGTGTGGTCGTGACCGCAACGAACGCGGGTGGCTCGACGAAGGCGACCGCGTCCGCGACCGGCACGGTCGTGCCGCTCGCTCCGTCCAACACGGTGCTTCCGGCTGTCAGTGGCACAGCGGAAGAAGGTCAGACGTTGAGTGCGAGCACGGGGACGTGGTCGGGCAGCCCGACGTCCTACGGCTACCAGTGGGAGGACTGCAACTCCTCCGGTGAAGCGTGCGCGAGCATCAGCGGGGCGACCAGCGCGACCTACAAAGTCGCCGCGAGCGACGTCGGTCACACGCTGCGGGTGGTAGTCACGGCAACCAGCGCGGGTGGCTCGACGAAGGCGACCTCGGCTGCTACCGCGACGGTCGTCGTGGACCCGCCGCCGGTGCCCGTCAACACGGCGCTTCCGGCCATCAGTGGCACAGCGGAAGAAGGCCAGACGTTGAGCGCGAGCACGGGGACGTGGTCGGGCAGCCCGACGTCCTACGGCTACCAGTGGGAGGACTGCAACTCCTCCGGTGAAGCGTGCGCGAATGTGAGCGGCGCGACGAGCGCCACCTACAAACTGGCCGCGAGCGACGTCGGTCACACGCTTCGGGTGGTAGTCACGGCGACCAACGCCTCAGGCGGCACCGCGCAGGCGTCTGTGTCCACCTCCGTGGTATCTGCGGCGGGCGTGTGCACGGTGACGCTGACGCCAAGCGCGAGCGCCAGCACCATCGCGAGCGACATCGCGTCCGCGGCAAACGGCTCGACGGTGTGTCTCGCGAACGGCACGTACCCGTCTGGAATCACGATCAGCAAAGCCGCTCACACCGCATACGTGACGGTGCGCCCGGCGGCCGGCGCGACCGCAACGGTGCCCGGGATCAAGATCGCAAACAGCTCCTACCTGCGCTTCGAGGGCCTCAACATGACGGCCGGCTTCAATGCCGAGGACGCCGCCGGCACGGCCGGCAACCACTATCAGTTCGTCGACAACAGCATCAGCGAAGCCAAATACGGGATCGTGCTCTATGGCGACGCCGCGCCGATCACCGAAGTCTTGATCGAACGCAACTACATCCACGACATCACCCTGCCGGCGGAATCGGGCGGCAAATGCACGCAAGGCTACGCGGAAGGCCAGGGCGTGACGCTCTTCTATGCGGACGGCGTGACGATCAAGAACAACAACTTCAACCTCATCTACGCCCACTACATCCAGGGCGGTGGCGAATCAAAAGGCGTCGACGTCGAACACAACCTCTTCATGGGCCACATCGCCGAGGCATGCTCGCACCTGAACTTCTGGCAGATCTACGAAGGCTCCGTGAACTCCACCTTCAAGGACAACGTCATGATCGGCGAAGGCACGGGCGAAAAAGGCGGCACCTCGGAAACGGCCGCGACGGTAGGGCTCGAATTCGAGAATGGCCCCGAATCGAAACACTGCAGCACAACGATGGAAAACACGGCGGTCGAAAACAACCTCTTCGTCGATGCCGCAGACAGCTACGCGATCTCCACGTTCGTGACCAAACATGACACGACCACCCACAACACGATCGTCGGCTCTGAGTACGGCACGGGATTCCTGACCAAACTGCCCGAGCACCCCACTGAAACCTGCGGGGGGCTGGGTGTCCCGGCGCCGTTCACCGAAGGCACGCAGATGACCCACAACATTGACGTGAAGAACGGCGCCAGCAACGACTTCACGTTCGAAGAATGCGAAGGCGGGTGCACCTTCAACGAAGATGTCTCCGAAGACGAAACGGCCAAGAAAGCGTTCTCCAAATCCACCGAACGCGTGCCAGCTGGCGCATCGAGCTACGTCGCGAAATGGAGTCCCGCCTGGGCAAGCACGACCTGGCCAGTCTTCAAGGAAGTCAACGAAGAAGGCAAGCATCTGCCGACGATGCCCGCCGGCTTCTACGAACCGACGACCGCAGGTGTCAAAGCGCTGCACGCCGGCTATGAAGGCCAGATTGGCATTGAACCTGAAGCGGCCAAAGCGCCGGTCAATACCGCTTTGCCGGTCATCAGCGGCAGCGCTACGGTCGGCCAGACGCTGTCCGCAACGAGCGGTAGCTGGGAATACGCACCCGCAAGCTACTCGTATCAGTGGCGGGATTGCAACACCGCTGGCGTTGAATGCACGAGCATCAGCGGAGCCACCGGCGCGAGCTATAAGCTTGCCTCTGTCGATGGTGGCTACACCGTCAGCGTCGCGGTGACTGCGACCAACCCCTACGGCGCCACTGCGGCCGCGTCGATTCCGACAGGCACCGTGAGCGAAGCTGGCGGCGGTGGCGAAGAACCCAGCCTGAGCGAACAGGATTGCTTTGAAAACCCCGGTGAAAAAGGCGAAAACACTGCCAAGATCGAAGCGTGCGGCTACCCCGGCTACAACAACACAGGCCCGGAAGGCGGCGTCGCCTTGACGGAAGCGTCGGGCGTGGTCAAGCTCACGGGCAACGAACACTACGAAGACAAACGGCTCAAAGGCCAGCTCAAAATCGAACCGGGGGCAACCGGCGTGGTCGTCAAGAATGACGAAATCATCACGGAAGGCACATGCCCCTCGCCATACAACCTCACGGCTGGCTGTACAGGGGGGTCGGTCTACCTCGAAGAAGGCGCCAAGAGCACGATCTTCTCGCACGACAGGGTGGGCGGCACGGAACTGCGCGGACCGAACACGGTGCAGGACTGCTTCAGGGGCGCGAACCAGGTCGCATACACGGTGGAATACACCAAGGTGCTCTTCTGCGGCGGCTTCAAAATCGACGGCGGCGGCACGTTGAATCACGACTACTGCCCTGACAATGAGAACATCGGCTACAAGGAAGGAGGCGCCGCCGAAGACCACTACGAGTGCCTGTCCTCGGAGGGCAACAGCTCCAAAGCGCCGCTCGTGATTGAGAACAGCACGTTCCTCAACCCGCACGAAGGCCAGACGGCAGCGATCTACCTGGAGAGCCTTGTCGGTCCGATCCACGAAGTCACCATCGAAAAAGACTTCCTGGCCGGCGGCGGCTATGTCATATATGGAGGATCACAGGGCGGTGAAACCCCCGCTGGACCCGAGAAGATCGTCGATAACCGCATAGCGCGCTGCGTGACGAAAGGGTCGTGCCCAGACGCTGGCGGCTACTACGAACGCGGAGGGGAACATGGGGTCGAAGCGTACGTGCTGGCCGGCGCCACCGTCTCGGGCAACTTCTGGGACAACAATCTCGAAGTCTTCTCCTAGGCGCGTCTCATACGCGCACGCGTCGTGGCCGCAGCGTCGATCACGGCACCGGTCGCTCGCCGCAGCTCGCGAGCGGCGCCACGGCGGTGGGCGGCGGCTTGGTGAACGGCGGCTCGGCGCGCCCTGCCAGCGTGAGCAACGCCCGCCGCGCGCTCTCGCGGCGAGCCGCAGCGTCGGTGCCCGGAGCGCAGGCACCCGCGCCGCGAACGAGATGGCGCACGCTCAGCGCGGACAGGTACAGGCCACGACGTATGTACCCGAAATGCTTCTGCGCGAACTGCTTGCGGGCATAGGCGTCCTGCGCGACCATCCGTGGCTGGATGCCGCCCTTGCCGGCATGATGGACGATCGTCATCTGGGGGAGATGGCGGATCTCCCAGCCGGCGCGCTTGATGCGCAGGCATAGGTCGGGCTCCTCCGAGTAGAGGAAGAAGCGCTCGTCCAGGAGTCCCGCCCCCATGAGCGCCTCGCGGCGCGCGAGCATGAACGAGCCGGAGGTCCAGTCGCAGCTCTGCTCGAGTTCGTAGGCCCGATCGTCGAGCACGCGCTCGCCAGCCCATGCCGGATGGATCGGCCAGCGCTCTGAGAACAGCGCCTCGCCGAGTGCGCGGGTGGGGTTGGGAAAGCGACGCATGGTTGGCCACAGCGCGCCAGTGGCGCTGACTTGGCGCACGCCGATCAGGCCCACCTGCGGTCGCGCGTCGAGCATTTGCAGCAGCTGCTCAAACGTCCCATCGGTCACTTCGGTGTCGGGGTTGAGCAGCAGTAGATAGCGCGCCCTGGCAAGCTCGAGCCCGCGGTTGTTTCCGTAGGCGAAGCCAAGGTTGGGAGAGGTGACCACGCGCGCCTGCGGAAAGCGCGACTCCACCAGCTCGCGCGTGCCGTCGGTCGAGCCGTTGTCGACCACGATCACCTCGATGGTGGCTTTGCCGGCGTGCGCGATCGCTGTGGACAGGCAGCGCTCCAGCCAATGAGCGTCATTGGCTGAGACAACCACGATCGCCAGGTCGACTGCCTCGGAGGTATCGCGATCGAGTCTACGCACGGCCAGTGGAATCGCTCTCAGCTCTCGCTACCGGTGGTGGTGGCGAGGCCTCGGGCGCGGCCCAGGCGCCCGACCAGCGCATGACGGACGCGCTCTCGTAGCTCGCGCCGAACGAACCTGCGGAACGCCGGATCCTCCACCTGTGGAACGCGACGAGCCGCCGACCTCGCATAGCCGTAGAGGAACGCGAGGCCCGAGAGGCCTCGCGGCGGCGACTGGGCCACCTTGAACGCCCTCATGAGGACCCACGGGAGCGAGAAATGGACGATGTACGCGCACTGGCCCAGCCGCGCACGACCACGCAGGACGCCATCCGCGCTGGCCACGGGGCGGTGATGGTGGGCAATCAGGTCCGGGAACGCGCGCGTGCGGTAGCCGTGCATACGCGCGTAGGTCTCGTCGATCGTGTCCCACCCGAGTCGCTCCTGCATACCGCCCACCGCCTCGAAGCATGCGGTCGAATAGCACTTGAGGGTGCCCGGAACGTGATGTTCGACGGGGATCGTCATGGTCTTCCAGCCATCGCCGGCGCCATCCGGGTCGGGGTCCGCGTACAGCCCGCCAGCCAGGCCGAGCTGCGGATCGCGTTCGAACTCGCTCAGGATCCGCTCGAAATAGTGTGGCGGCAGCTCCGTATCGCCGTCGAGCTTGGCGACATGGGTGAAGGATCGCCACGCGACGCTGTCCAGCCCCGAGTTGAAGGCTGTCGCCTCGGCGGCTGTGGCGAGCCGGTCGTTGACCGGGCGGGTCTGCGGCCGGGGCGGTGGGTTGACGACCTTCAGGAACTCGATTCGCTCCGCCAACTGGGCGAGGATCTCGGGCGTGCCATCGGTGGAGCCGTCATCGACGACGATCCACAGATCCGGCGGTCGCGTCTGTCGCGCAACCGCGTCGGCGATGCGCCCGAGGTGGGTCTCCTCGTTGCGGACAGGCGAGATGAGCAGCAGGCGTTGGGTCATCGGGCAGAAGCAGGCTGTGGCACCGGCGGCTCGGCGTCAACCGGACCGGCATCAGGTTCGCGCAGGCGGCTTTGCAACAGCTCTCCGACCAGGGTATCGAGCAGATTGGCGCGGTCCTCCCACGTGTTGGCCAACGCGAAGCGTCGGCGCTCGTCTCGACCCCCGGCTGGATCGTGCAGCGCTTGTTCCACCAACGGTATTGCGCCGTCCGCGGTCTCCGCGTAGTGCACGAGCGGGGCTGGGTAGCGGCGGAGTTCGGCTGACCCGGCACCCACGATCGGGGGGCCGGCGCAGAGGTACTCCCAGACCTTCATCGGCGACTGGTAGCGCGTGAACAAGCTGTCCTTGTACGGCAGCAACGCGACATCGAGGTGCCGGATGTAGCCGGGCAGCTGTGTACGAGGCCTGAGGCCCAGCAGATGGATGTTCGACCGTGCCGCCAGCGCCGCGCGCGCCTCGGCGGACAGGCGCGGGCTGATCGCTCCGACGAACACGAGCGACCCGTGGCTGAAGCGGTCCGCGATCCGGAGGATCAGCTCGTAGTCGAGCCGGTCGTCGACGCCTCCCGTGTAACCCAGCAGCGGGCGGGGGAGCGAGTCGTACTCGGGCGGCTTGGCGGCTCGCTCGTAGTCGTCCGCCAGATCGGCCGGGAAGCCGGCCGGAATCATCGCGTTGGGCCAGCCTCGCTCGACGAATAGCTCGGACAGCGACTGCGATGTCGTGCAGAGCAGGTCAGAGGCCTCGCAGATCGCCGACGCCTCGGCCTCCAGCTCGTCCGCGTCGCGGCCCATCAGCGTGGCGCCGGCGGACGGGTGATCGACGAACATCCCCACGCACAGCGACTCGTGCACGGTCCCGGCCAGGCCGGGCATCCCGCGCGTGGCCACGACGACCGGGTTCACCAGGCCCGCGCTTGCGGCCGCACGGGCGACCTGTGCTCGCACCAGCGGCAGCGAGAGAGAGCGCATGCGCGGGTGCTCGATCGGCGGCAGCACAAGTGGACTGAACACTTTGAGGTTCCCGCAAGTGCGCACGCGGCGTTGCAGCACGGTCCGCAAGCGGGGCCAGGTGCTGGGTCGAAAGCCATAGCGAATCGGGCTCAGCGGGCTCAGGGGAGGATCCACGTAGAGCACGCGGTGACGTACCGCCAAGCCGTCAGCGAAGCCGTGCAGCGGCTGGCGCTGGCTGTCCCACGGTGTGGGCGCGTAGATCACGTAGCTCCGTGGCGGGCTCATACCCCTGTGAGCCTCCATCGCGCGCGCACGGCGTGACCACGTAGGCGATGCGCGACGCCCGTGGCGATAAACGGCACGAATGCCAGGGAGCGCCCCGCGCCAATCCGCTTGCGTAGCTGCAAGCCATGCCACTCGCGCAGGCGCGGGGCGTTCGGATAGATATCGAGGGCAAAGCTGGTCAATTCCTCGACGAGGCTGCTGTCGGCGCCCCGATCCACGGCGCGGCTTGCTCGCCACAGCGCCTGGCGAGCGAACGCTCGGCCGACCATCGTCTGCAGGCGCTCGGGGCTGTTGAGCAGCGAGGCGCACGAGCCGAAGAACGAGTCGTAAGCCGCCCTGCGTTCGCGCAGGTCGACCAGCGGACCCTGCCCGCGCGACATGCTGCTCGCATGGACTCGATAGATCGCCTGCGGTGTACCCCGGACGTATGCGATGTCGGACACAGCCGCGATTCGCAGCCACATGTTCACGTCGCTGCTGTGAAAGCACGCCGGGTCATAGTCCCCGACCGCTCGCTGGACCGAGGTCCGAACGACGACCTCGGGCGAGGATATGCAGCTGTGCCCGGAGCGACAGCGCAAGCGAATCCAGTCCGCTCCCGACCACACCTTGGTGGCTCGCCACCTGCCCGAGGGCGCAGCGATCGGCCGGCCTTCGGGCGCGAGGATCGGGCGCCCGTACACCATGCCGACGTTGGGGTTGGCGGACATGATCGTCGTCGCACGGTAGAGCGAGCCTGGGACGAGCAGGTCATCAGCGGACAACAGGACCACATACTCGCCCCGCGCCCACGACAGACCCTCGTTGGCCGTGGCGATCAATCCCTTGTTCTCGCGGTGCTCACGAAACTCGATGCGCTCATCGCGTTCGGCTAGCTCCCTGCAGACGTCGGCACTGTCATCCGTCGAAACGTCGTCAATGATCAGCAGACGTACGTCAACGTCCTGCTGCGTGAGGACACTCGCGACGCATCCTTCCAAGAAGTGGCCGTAGTTGTGGCACGGCACGATCACGCTGACCGTCGGCCTGCCCGTGCGCGCACCAGCTACCGTCATCGCGCTGGCGGTATCGGCGCCGGACGACTATCGTGCGTGGGCAAGTCGAGCGTCTCGCGCTCAACGGCATTGCATCTCGGTTTGCTTTCCGGCGAGTCCACTCCATACTTAGTAACGAGTGATCGCGACGATAACTTACGCTCGCCGCCCGTCCGGGCGGCGCGAGCGGGCCGCGTCTGTGCGCTGTAACGCAGGCTCGATACGATCCAGAACGCGGCGTCCTCCGGCAGATCTCGTGCACCACGACCATAGTGTGGACGCCGGGGTCCGCATCAGCTAGATTTCAGCGCGACTCGCGCAGGGCGCGTGTCTAGCGACTACGCCGCTCCGGCGAGGATCGACACGTTCTCTATGACAAGCACGAGCCAGCTCAGCATCGTTCAGCGCCTCCAGGCCGACCAGCCCGCGTTTCACATGGGCGGCAACGCTCGCTGGGATTCGCTTCCCGACACGCTGGGCGCGATCTGCCGGTCGGTGAAGCCCGGCGATGTAACGATCGAGACCGGCGTGGGCGCATCCACGGTTGTGTTCGCGGAGCGGGGCGCAAGCCACACCGCCGTGAGCCCGGATCCGGATGAGCACAAGCTGGTCCGCGACTACTGCCAGAAGATCGGTGTGGATGACAGCCGCATCGAGTTCATCGTCGGTTTGTCCGACGACGTGCTGCCTTCGCTTCTGGGTCACGATCGCACCTTGGACGTAGCGTTCATCGATGGCGCGCACTCGTTTCCGTTCCCCGAGCTGGACTGGTACTACATCACGCGTTCGCTCAAGGTCGGTGGGCAGCTGTTGATGGACGACATCACGATCTCCGCGGTCGCCGACGTCTTCGAACACATGAGCCTCGAATCGAACTGGCGGCTGGACGGTGTGTTCGACGATCGTGCCGCCTCGTTCCGGCTGCTGGCTCCGCCGATGCCGGAGGAATGGTCGATGCAGCCTTACAACAAGCGCTATCCCGATTTTCGCTTTGCCGCGCCGCAGGAGCGGTTGCGCTTGGAGAGTGCGCATCGCATTCAGCAGGTGGGCCGTGGACTCGCACGGCGCTACCCGATCCTGCGCCGCCTGCGCAAGCGTGCGTAACCGTCGGGTGTGAACGACGGCGCGCGATCGGCAGCGCGCCATGCGCGCACGAGCGTCGTCACTTCAACTCATTGAGCGACCCCGTCCGAGGGCGTGAGCTCTCGGTAGAGATTGATGAGATGCTCCGCCTGCGCGGGCCATTGCAACTGCGTGCCGCGGGCCTGCGCGCGATCGGCGGCAGCACTCCAGGCGTCTGCGGATGTCAGCAGCTCGACGAGGGGCGCGGTGAATGCCTCGATCGAGTCCTCCGCGATCGTCGCAACCGCGTCACTGCAGGTAACGATCGTCTCCCTCAGCGCGCTCGCGACAACCGGCAGGCCAACCGCCAGATACTCGGGGATCTTGACCATCGTCGAGCCGTGATTGACGTCGGTGAGGGGCGCGGTGTCAAGGCCTACGTGCGCAGACGCGAGCAAAGCCGGGATCTCCTCATAGGGGACCCACCCCGTGATCGTCACACGCTCGGACACGTCGAGCTGCTGGGCTCGCTCTTCCACCGTTCGGCGTTGCGGTCCGTCGCCCACGATCAAGAGCTCGACGTCGACTTGCCGGTCGCTGACGAGCTGCGCCAGGATCTCGACGGCGCGCTCGACTCGATCCTGCACACCGATCTCACCGAGGAACACGAGCCTGCCACGACCCGACGGTGGCGATGCTCGGTGCTCGGAGAACCACGCGGGGGGACCGTTGCGGACGACGACCACGCGGCGAGCGGCCTTCTGAACGAGCTTGCGCTGGGTGTCGTTGGTAGTGATCGTCACGTCGGCCGCTCGCGCGGTCTGGTTGCGCATCCACGCCAGCAGCGGCTCGATTGGCGTCGCGCGACCGAGCTTGGCTCGCAGCATGCCGGCGGCGTCGTCATGGTGGTCGTAGACCGTTGACCAGCCCCTCCAGCGCGCCAGCCAAAGCAGTGGAAAGAACAGGTCGGGCGGATTGTGTACGTGCAGCGTCCCGTGGCGCGCGCGCATGAGCCGTCGCAGCACGGTGGCCGTCACAGTGAAACACGCGGCGACGTACTCGATCGCGGTGCCCAGCAGCTCGCCGTGACCCTCCGGCAGCGGGAAGCGTGTCACTTTCACCCCGTGGATCACCTCGCGTGTGGCACGGTCGGGCTCACGCGGAGCGAGTACCTCGACCGTCAGCCCTGACTCGGTCAGGCTCTCGGCCTCCTTGCGGACGCGCGGATCCAACGGGTAGCGACTGTTCTCGAGCACCATCACCACGTCTGGCGTTGCCCGCGTGCGTGGCTGCGTAGGTGCGTCAGGCATCGATCTTGGAAATCTCGCTGATCAGCGTCGCGGGCACGCCGCCGACGATCGATGCCGGCGCGACGTCTGCCGTGACGACCGCTCCGGCAGCAACGATCGCCGCGCTGCCGATCGTGATCCCGGGGAGGATGATCACGCCCGCTCCGATCCAGGCGTCCTCGCCGATGCGCACCGAGCCGCGCCGCTCCTTGACGACGGTGCGCAGGCGCGACTGATTGGGGTGAGACGACAAGACCACGGTCACCCGTGGCCCGAGCGCCGCACGGTCGCCGATCAGGACACGCGCCTCCTCGCCGTCGGCGTCATCGACAGTCAGGAAGCCAAGGCCGATCTGAGTGTCGCCGCCAACCTGGTGGCCCATCGCGCGCAGGCTGCGGGCTCGCAGGGCGCTAGTTGGAGCCCATGCGGCGGAATAACGCAGCGAGGTGTGGACGATCGACGCGATCAAGACGGCATCTCGTGCCCGAGCACAGGCGACAGCTCGATCCCCGACGGCTTCCAGCTCGCGCTGCCGTCATCGTGTGGGGTGAGCCCGCGCGCGCGCCGACGCCACCAGTCCGCGATGTCTCGCGGGAGCGCGGTCCAGACGTCGGTGCGCTTGGCGATCGCGTCGAGGAGCTCGCGATATGCACTGGCGATCACCGGGCGCCCGAGATATTCGGGATCGGGGTGAGTGAGAACCTGCAACATGCCGCCGCAGGCCGCCGTCGCCTCGAGCTGGCGCAGCCACAGCGAGCCGTCGTGATGGTCGAGGAGATTGAACAGCGTGTGATCCTGGGGCGCGGTGTAGGGCAGCTCGACCACATCGCCGTGGAAGAAGGGCCAGGTCGTCGCTGTCCCACCCGGAATCGGCTCGTATGGGTCCGAGTGCGGCATCGTGCAGTCGTATGAGAATGGCAGCTCGCCGAGCCACTCGACGACGCGATGGGTCGCCGGCGAGCGAAAGCCCACAGCTCCGAGACGTTGCGCGGCTTCACGCAAGAGCGGGAGCTGTCGCTCGAACTCGTGGCGAGAGGAGAACAGCGAGCGGTCGTGGTAGATCGCGTGCGAGCCGATCTCGTGACCACGCTCGGCCAGCCGTGTGACTTGGCTCATGTCGATCGGGTACCAGTCGCTCACGATGTTGAACGAGGATCTGAAGCCCCGCTGCTCCTCCCAGTCCGCGACTGCGGCAGCGTGCGCAAGCCCGGCGGCCGACTCGACATCGTGCGTCAGCGCCACCGCCGTGCGGACGCCGTCGGGCCAGAACCAGGGGAATCGCACAGCATCGACGCCGCGCTCCAAGAGCGCGTCGGCGAACGCGAGCCGCACGAGCTCCGCGCCCGCCGCCTCGAACGGCCACGCAGGAAACACGACGTCGCCCTGTCGCTTGACGAGTCGCCGACGCATGGCGAGCTGGACGGAGCGTGGGATGTAGCGCCTGGTCTTGTAGAAGAGCTCCAGCGCAAACGAGGGCAACCCGCCCGACCGCTTGCTCGTCCGCCAGCGCTCAAAGGCCAGGGCGTCGTACCACTCCGCCGCGTCGCGCTCACGCAGCGCGCCGGCTCGCCGTTCCAGGTCAGCCCACAGCTCGTCTCTCCATTGCATGATCTGCGCACGCGCCTGCGGCTCCAGCGGCGCGGCACCGGGCGCGTCGACGATGCGAACGATCGTCGTGTCGAGCGCGCACCTGTCCAAGTCGGCTCGAGCCACGATCGCGGTCATCAGGCGACAAACGGATAGGCGAGCGAGCCGATCGTCCGTCCGACGAGCGTGGGCGCCTGTTGAATCGTCCTCGACACGAGACGCCCCGGCTCGAGCGTCTGTGGCAGCAGGCTCGCATCGGTGGCGGAGTAGTGCGCCGGCCGCTCCTCTCCACCCCAGCGCGTCTTGAACTTCCGCAGCGACTCGTTGCCCAGATCGGTGACGCCGAAGTCCATCGACTGCGCCCCGCGCTGTGCGACCTCGTCGAACGCCGTCGCCAGCATCAGATAGTTCGTGCGCAGGTGCCGAGCGCTCGCGTCGGATGCGCTGTACTTGTACACAGCGTGATCGCTGCCGAGGATGAAGACGCCGTTGGCTACCAGCTGCTCGCCGAGATAGACCCCAACCGTCAGCGCCTGGTCTTGCTCGTGTAGCTCCCACACCCGCGACCAGTAGCGACGCGGCTGGGTGGGTGCGCCCAGCCTCCGGCGCGATTGAGCGATCAGGCTCAGGCTGGCGCCCAGGAACTCGTGGCGCGAGGTGATCAGCCTGGCGGTCAGCCCGCCCTCGGGGCGGCGAGCGCGGCTGACCTCGCGTCTGGTCCCCGCGGTGGCGTCACCGAGGACGCCTGCGGCGCCGTTCGACACGTCGACCACCTGCACCGTCCCGACCTGGCGGGAGAACCATCCGGGGAGAGTCGCCTCCGTGCGGACGACGATCGGGTCGGCGTCGGCAGCGCTGGCCGCCGCGATCAGCAGCTGATCGCGGCGGGCGCGATCCACAGCCACCGGCTCGAGCGTGTCGGTGAATGGAAGCGAGCTCCATCGCCGCCGCCACGGGAGCTTGCTGCGAACCACCGGCAGGCCGGCCAAGATCGAGCCTTGCGAATCGACGAGCACGATGATCTTGGCGTGCAGACCGTAGGCGCCCGCGAGGGTGTCGAGCCACGTCGGATGCTGGAGGGGCGAGGTCGCATGCTCGAGCGCGAACGTATGCCAGCCCTGGTGCTCGGGGGCGAGCAAGCTGATCTCAGGCACTTCGCTCACACAGCGATCGGTATCCGCCGCGTCGCGAGCTGGCCCAGCCATCGCGGGCGGTTTGGGGCACGGGTCTCACGGTACCAAGCGCGGTCGCGGGAACTGGCGCGCAGCCGGCGGGTCGTGCAGGGCGGTTCAATCGAGGATGCATGCCCGCAAAAAACGCGGGACTCGGGTCGTTTGTTGTGAAGAAGGTCGTTGGCGCCGCCCGCAAGGCGGGCATTGCAGCGGAGTCGATTCCCACAAGCGCCGCTAGGCGCTTCGCGTGATCTGCCCCGAGAGCCACGGCGAAGAATAGCGGCAGGAGGGGTCCACCAAGATGGGATTTGCGCTTTCGATACGTGTACTGCTGAGACACCGATGGCTGATGGCGGTCGGGGTGCTCGTCGCCGCCGCGGCAGCGATCCTCAGCGTGTACCGGGTCGACGGCTCGACACTCAAGGCCCGCTCGCTGCAGTACTCGAGCGCGACTACGCAGGCGCTGGTGGACTCCCCGACGTCGGTCCTCGGGGATCTGTCGCAGTCGTTCGAACCGCTGAGCGCGCGCGCCACCGTCTACGCGAACTTCATGGCCAGCCCGGCGGTCCTCGCCCTCATCGGTCAGCAGGTGGGTCTGTCCGGCGAACAGCTATACGCCACCGGGCCGGTGAGCGCGTCTCAGCCGCGCGTCGTACAGGAGCCGACGGCGCTGAAGCGCAACACGGAGATCACGGGTGAGACCGATCCGTATCGGCTGAGCTTCGAAAGTCAGCCGAACCTGCCGACGATCAACGTCTACGCCCAGGCTCCGACCACGGCCCTCGCGGTCGGGCTCGCCAACGGCGCCGTCGTCGGCCTCAAGCAGTACATCACGGCGCTCGAGGCAGCCGACAAGACCCCGGCCCGCGCGCGTGTGACGATCCGACAGCTCGGCCCCGCAAACGGCGCCGTGGTCGACGGCGGCATCAGCAAGGAGCTGGCGATCCTCGTGTTCGTGGGGGTGTTCCTGCTGTGGTGCATCCTCCTGCTCGCCGCTTCGCGGTTCCGCGAGGTCTGGCGTGGGAGCGCGCTGCTGCAGGACTGGGACGAGCACTCGAGCGACGAGGACGGCCATCGCGGCAAGCTCGGCGACGACGCGTCTGAGGCGCCGCTGAACGGCCACGGCGACTCCGAGACGCACCTGCTTGGCACGCCCTCTCGACAGGAGGACGACGATCCTGCCATGCCGGTACGGAGCCTGCTGTGAGCGGCCCCCCGGTTCGGTCAGCCCCGTAGATCATGTCTGCGGCTGCTGTCGCAGGTCGTACGCGACCCGCGCCCGTAACTAAGCCACGCGAGCAAGCCCTGACGCATCGCGCGGCGTCAGCGCCGCGCGATGCGTTTCCGCACACCAAGCGCCCGTTGCCGTGGCTGCTCGCGGGCTTCCTGGCGATGCTGTTCTTCATCCCGATCGCGTCGATCGAACTGAAGTTCCATCTTCCCGTCGACTCGCGCATCGACCGCTTCGTGGTGATCGGGCTGATCCTCGCCTGGCTGTGGCTCGGTGGCGATCAGCGGGCGTTCCTGCACACGCGGAGATCCAAGGTCTATGTGACCGCTGCGCTCGTGTTTCTCGCGCTGGCGGTGGCGAGCCTGCTGTTGGACGTCGGGCGCATCATCAACTTGGGCGACTTCCAGCTGGCGGAGAAGCGCTTCGCGTTGCTGGGGTCGTTTCTGGCGCTGTCCTGGTTCGCGCTCACGGCGCTGCGATTCGAGGACGTGCGTGGCATCGCCACGTATCTGATCGGCCTCGCGACGCTGATGGCGATCGGGATGCTGATCGAGCGTCGGACCGGCTACAACGTCTTCTACAGCGTGAGTGACGCGATCCTCAAGCCGATCGCCAACGTCGCGCCTTCCCCGACCAACATCCACCCGGCGTTCGGCACCGAAGGCAGGGTCACTGTCGTCGGACCGACGCAACACGGGCTCGCTGCGACGAGCATGCTGGTCATGGTCATGCCGTTTGCGCTCGTGCGCGTCCTCGATGCCACCTCGCGCAGATCGTGGTGGCTGAACGCTGCTGCCTTTGCGCTGATGATCGCCGGAGCGATGGCCACAGACCGCAAGACAGCGCTGCTCGTGCCGGTCGCGGTGGTCCTTTACATCGCCTGGTTCCGGCCGCGCCAGGTGCTGCGCCTGGCGCCGCTCGGGCTGGTCGTGTTGACCGGCATCGTGCACTTCGCGTCCCCCGGGGCGCTCGGGACCGTGTTTGACCTGAACTTGGTGACAAACAGCAACTCCACTGCTCATCGCGTAGGCGACTTCACCGACGTCGCCCCCGACGTGTTCGCGCATCCGGTGCTCGGTCGCGGCTTTGGCACGCTCAATCCGGAACAGCCCACTCAGTTCCGCATCAACGACGACGAGTACATCGATGAGCTCTCGGAGGTTGGCTTCGTCGGCCTTGCCGCGTTCGTGTGGATGATCCTCGCGCCGGTGGTGAGCGCACGCCGCGCGATCCGCTCGCGCGCCCCGGCGATCGCCTCCCTCGCGCTCGCAACCTCAGCCGGATGCGTCGGCTTCTTCGTCGTCTGCGCGCTGTTCGACGCGCTGTCGTTTGCGCAGGCGCCGTACATGTTCTTCGTCGTCGCCGCGCTCACCACGATCGCGGCCGCGGGGCCCGAGGGCAATGTGGTGCCGACCCGTGAGCTGGCCCGGCGGCTCGCCGCCAAGCGACGGCACGCCGTGGCGACGGCATGAGCCTCGGCATGCTGGGCTCCCGCATGCATGCGCTGCGGGGCGCGTGAGGCGAATGACGTGCCCGACGATTCGCTGACGCACGCCGAGCTGCGCACGCGGACGATGCGCGGTCTGCGCTGGGTGGTCGTGGCGCGCCCGATCGGGGAAGTCCTCCTGGTGGGCTCGATGGTCGTTCTCGCACACCTGATCTCTCCGGCTGAATTCGGGAGGTACGCGATCGCCGCGATTGCGGGCAGCATCGCGGTGATCCCACTGGCTGGCGTGAGCGCAGCGCTCGTGCAGCGCCCGTCCGCCAGCCGCGAGCATCTACAGGCAGGCTTTGCACTCGCGCTTCTGATCGGACTCGCCCTGGTTGCGATCACGCTGGTCGCGGCCAGCCTGATCGTCGTGCCACTCTACGGCGCGCGCACGGCGGAGTTCGTGCGGCTTGCGTCGCCGCTGTGCTTCATCGCCGCGGCTGGCGCGGTGCCATCGGCGCGTCTGCAGCGCCGTTTGGCGATCAAGCGCTTCAGCATCATCGAACTCAGCAGCACGCTGGTACGCGTAAGCGCCACAGTGGGGATGGCGCTCGCTGGCCTGAATGGCTTCTCGCTCGTGCTCGGCTGGCTCGCCGGTGAACTCGTCGAACTGGGTCTGCTGTGGGCGAGCGCCCCGGCGCCCGCGCCGCGATTGCGTCGGGCCCCTACGAAAGAGCTGCTGAGCTTCGGCGCTCCCGCCTCGTTTGCCGCCGCCAGCTGGTTTGGGTTTCGTAACTGCGACTACGCGATCATCGGCGCGCGCCTGGGAGCGCTGCCGACCGGACTGTACTTCCGCGCGTACACCTTGGGCGTCGAATATCAGAAGAAGGTGAGCAGCGTCATGAACACGGTCGGCTTCCCGGCGCTCTCCCGCACGCAGAATCGCGAGGAGATGGAAGCGTTGCGGGTGTGGATGGTGCGCACGCTGACTCTGGTTCTATTCCCCCTGTTGGCGCTCCTGGCGATCGAGGCGCCGGTGCTCGTACCATGGCTCTTCGGACACAGGTGGGCGCCCGCGGTCGTGCCGACGCAGATACTGGCTGTGGGTGGTGCATCGACGCTTGTGATCGACACGGCCGGCGCGAGCCTGATGGCCTCCGGTCGCGCACGCGCCGTGATGGGCTTCGGCTGGGGCCATTTCTGTGTGTATGCCGTGGCGGTGTTCCTCGTCGCTCCGTTTGGCATCACTGCGGTCGCCGTCGCCGCGGCGACCGTGCATACGCTGTTTCTGCTGGTCGCCTACGTGCTGATGCTGCACGGCCCAGGCGAGCAGCCGCTGCGTTGCCTGTGGCACGACATCATGCCGGCGCTCGTCTCCTGCGTTGCGCCTGTCGCGCTCGCGCTGCCGGCAAGCGTTGTGCTGCGAAACGCGGATGTCGCTGCGGTCCCGTACGTCGCTGTGGTCTCGCTGATAGGCATCACGGCGTACCTCGTGACGCTGCGTGTCGGCTTCCCATCGTCGCTGGACAGCCTGCGGAGATTCGCGAGACAGCTGCTCCCGCACCTTCATCGGCCGCGGCTGACACGGCGCCTGGCGACGGTTGACACGCCATAGCGACCGCGGTGGGGAGCCTCCCAGACGCATGCGGCGATCGCTTTATCAGGGCGGAAAGCGGGACATGCCACGCTGGGTAGTGGCGCTGATCCTGGCGGTCGCGGCGGGCGCCTTGATCGCCGTGCGCACGACTGCCAGCGGTCCAGGTGCAGAAAGAGTCTCGTGTTCGGTGACGGTGTCGCCGGGTGTGGGTGTGGGTGTGATTGCGAGTGATGTCGTGTCGGCGGCTGATGGTGCGACGGTGTGTTTGGCGGGTGGTAGCTATCCGGCTATTCATATT
>Ga0181536_10003410_pt1 | contig 17316 bp, 10 predicted proteins | sample PEATcosm2014_Bin_41_FD_121105 | JGI IMG/M metagenome (GOLD analysis project Ga0181536, IMG submission 121105) | Peatland microbial communities from MTU Mesocosm Facility, Houghton, MI, USA - PEATcosm2014_Bin17_60_metaG | ecosystem: Environmental > Terrestrial > Soil > Wetlands > Peat | place... | reverse complement strand
CTACCCGTGGTTGATCCACCGGCTGACCTACCGCCGCACCAACCACGACAACATCCACGTCCGCGGCTACAAGGAAGAGGGCACCATCACCACGCCCTTTGACATGACGGTGCTGAACGATTTGGACCGCTTCCACCTCGTGATGGATATCATCGACCGCTTGCCTCAGACCGGCGAAAAGGGCATCTACCTGAAGCAGCAGCTCAAGGACAAGCTGATTGAGCACAAGCAGTACATCGACAAATACGGCGAGGACCTGCCGGAGATTCGGAACTGGAAGTGGAGCAACCCCCGATGAATGCGCCAGAGCTTATAGTCACCGCGAGGAGGCTGGTCGCCGGGGACAAGGGCCTGCTGGCGATCGACGTCCAGAGGGGCTCCAAAGAACGTAGGTGAAGTAGGGTTTGCCAGCAACTCTCGACACGGTGCAGACTGCGATGCAAGGGGTTGGTTGCGGGGGCCTGCACTGTACCGAACGCGCCAGTGATTCCATTCCAATTTGAATTAAGACATGCGGCTGCTTAGGCCAGTCGCACATGCTGGAGTGTGCCCGACGGGGAGTGTCCGCTAAGGATGGGAATGGAAATATCCGCCCACGAACTCGCCTATGTACGCTCGCAGGGCCTCTACATCACCCAACTGTGCGATGGCTGTGGAAGGCTGCTGAATCAGACGGTCCAGTACACGATCGCCGGCCGTCGCGAGGTCTACTGCTCTGCCGTTTGCAGGGACACAGCTCTCTTCAGTGATCGGCACGACGTGAAGAAGTGGGCGACACCAGGTAAGTGCGCATACTGCGGCGGCAGCCTGAAAGGGAAGAAACGCGGAGCACTCTACTGCGACGACGCCTGTCGAATGAGACACACCCGCGTTCGAGAGCAGACCGGGACGCGGCAGGTAGAAAAATCCCGAACGCCGACTCAATCAAATCAAGCAGTTACAGACGCGAAAACCGTCGAGCAAGGGAATCGTGTTGCCGCCAGGCCGCAACCCTTGAGAAACGCCCGTGCAGGGGTTGGCAACAAACTCCGCTCGCCGGTTGAGGGGGAGCGCGTGCAATGAGGGCGAAAACCAAACACAGCGACCGATGAGGGAGGGAACCATGAAGTCTTACGAGTTTCATCCGGTGGCGGGGCTGTTTCCGTTGCTCGAAGGTGCCGAGTTCCTGGCGCTCGTTGAAGACATCCGCCAGAATGGTGTCCGGGAGCCGATCACGCTCACGGAGGGCAAGATTCTTGACGGGCGGAACCGTTATCGAGCCTGCAAGGTTCTCGACATCGACCCTCCGACGCGGGAATGGTCGGGGCCGGGCTCGGCGCTGGCCTACGTCGTGAGTGCGAATGTACACCGCCGACACCTCACGGCCATGCAGCGGGCGTTCCTCGCCGTCGAACTGTTGCCAAAACTGGAACGAGAGGCGCGGTCGCGGCAAGCGACCAGCCGTGGCGGGGCGCGACCCCAGCTTAGCGCAAAAATACGCCAAGCTGGCTGCGGCAAAGCGACGGCTGAAGCCGGCGAACTTCTCGGCGTCAGTGCGCGCTACGTCCAGCTCGCCAAGCAAATCCTCCGGGAGGCCCCCGAGCTCCGAGCGGCGTTGAGTGCTGGCGAGATGACCGTCAGCGAGGTAAGATCAGCGCTGCGGCGAAAGACGGAAAGGGAGAGTACGATCACCCTCATGGAGAAGGCCGATCAGCTTCTTAGCTATGCGCTTACCTTTTTCAAGGGAAAACGCGTTAACGGAAGGCTGCCATTATCAGATGCTCGGACCATCACGTGGGCGGGCGAATCCGCCGGCCAGCTGATTGAGGCCGCTTTGGCTATGCAAAAACGGGAGCTTCCGACCATCACCATTGAGGAATGCCACAAGCAGGTCAAACTCGGCAACGCGGTTGCCCTGAAAGCCGTGGAGTACAGACTAAGATGCGAGAATGAATTGGGGTTGCTCCTGTGCGAGATCGAGTCGTTGCATGCTGCCCCAGCGTCTTCGTCTCCTGGCGCCATTGCTTCAGTTTAGTGGATGAGCGGTAGGGGTAGAACCGACAATCCCCGAGAGCTTCAGGAGTGCCCCGCGCGCCTTGCGCCACACCACGCACGCGCGCGATCTCGCCCTAACCCATGCCGAGGTAGCCTCTACTTCCCCCACACCTAGAATTGGCGGCAAATCGAAAGACTAGTTTAATAGACAATTCAGCATGACCAGTGCAGGCATTATCCGCTTCGGGACGAAAACGAGAGACACGGCTTTGAGCGCCCGTAAACCGGAGGTGCACCGGGCTCAGAAAAGCCTTCAGTTTCTAAAGAATTTTTTCTTTCGCGGGCCATTGGGTAAACCTGCGGTAAACCCAAGCACACGGAACTTTTGCCATTCTCGAAAAAGTGCGTTTTTATTGGGGTTTCTGGTGGACTTGGGGAGGCTCGAAGTCCCGACCCCACGGTTGCAAACTGTAGTTTGGGGTTTTGTGGCGGATTGCGACACGCTGAGATTGAATAGGATTAGTGCGCGTTCCGTGAGGGTTTAGCCCTTTCGCCAAATGTGACGGATTGCCACGGTTTTTGATAGTGGTGTGCACCAAAATGGTAACCAAATTTGTCTACCCTATGTGTGCGACCGGGGTCCCAAGACTTTGGCGGTCAGTCCAGCGAGGATGGGCTTCGCCGGCGGGTATTTCTCTTTCTCCTCGCAATGCGAGCATCTCGCGCAAACTGGGCAACAGGTTCGATTGCCGCATGTCTCGCACCTGACGTAGTGGGCCGAAGGTACGGGGATCCCCTTCGATTTGGACTTCGCCTTCATAGCTTTTTGTGCAAGAAATCCTGTCCCAGCAACGATTGGCCGGGGACGGACAGCGTGCCGCTAAGCGGGCCCGGGCCAGGCGGCAAGGCGCGCGGCGGAATGATTTCAATCTGGACTACCGTTGACCCTTCGGGCTTCGCCACAGGTTGTTCAACGAGTGCGGGATCCTCGCGCCGCCGAGAGCTGATCCCCGAGTGTACCTGCCAGCGTGATGTGGTGGTGGAGTCTAATCAGGACAGGAGTGAGAGAATCGCTGGCAGGCGGCAAGGCGCGCGACGGCGGGGTATCATGGGTAACCCTGCTGTTCACTCGTGAAGCTCTTCGCCACGACTAAAATAACCGTCTGCGACATATGGGTTGAGCAACTTCGCTCTACCCTACGGCGACCGCGAACTATCCCGGCGATTGCTATGCCGCCACAAACTTCCGCCTGCGGGACTTCGGGAGGGCCAGAGATTGCATTTCTACGGCTAGGGCCGTATATGCCAAGTGAGCGACGCTTATTAGACGGGAAGCCGACTTTTCAGGCCGAATCTTGAGCCACGGCATCGAAAAAATCAGTTACATGCACCACAGTCCAGTGAAGCGAGGGTTAGTTGCACAACCCGGTGACTGGCCGTGGTCCTGCCGCGGCGGGAGGTTCTATTACCTGGAGGAGAGGTCGATCCTGGCGATGGATCGGATGCCGTGAATACCGCGCGCGAGAAGTTGGGAACGCATACCACCGCGACCTTCGGACCTTCCACAAGTTGACCATTGTCAATAAATCATTAAGACGAAGTCAAAGCTGTTTAAATTTCCCACAAATGCCAATTTTTCCCTTGACAGTTTTTCCGCGTCGGCGTAATACCAGTCTACAACCGGATAAATTGAGGAGTCACATTTAAGGCGGACACACTATGTGACTTCACGATCATGAGCTGGGCTCAGAGTTGAAAGCGAGAATCGCGGCAGGGCTACAGAGTTGTCAATCCGTTGCGGGTACCATGGCCATCGTGGGCAGTTTTGCGGCAGACGCCAAAGTAAACATCACGGCGGGGCCTGGAAGACATCAATCAGAGCAGTTCAGGGCCGGAAACAGGCCTGACGATCCCGGCCGATCAGAGCTTGTATTCAGTGGGCTCGGACAACCGCGGATGCCTGCACAGATGGCGCCCAGCTCGGGAGTAGGCTGACAGCCGTCGGGTCGATTCTGTTTGACGGTACCAACGATCAGAGCACCGGGGACGAGTCGACGCCCACAGGGCACGCCCAATATTTCCCTTCCGGTTGCTCAGTATTCCTTTTCGTCAAGCTGGTGAAGAATATGCTGACTCGATCAACTCGCCATGGCCTGACGGCCAGGCTCGAATGCGATGCCAATCAAGATAACAGCGGGTTCCTCGCATGATTGACAAGACCATTTCTCACTATCGCGTTTTGGAGAAGCTCGGTGGCGGGGGCATGGGCGTCGTGTATAAGGCCGAAGACACCAAGCTCCACCGCTTCGTCGCGCTCAAGTTCCTGCCTGAAGAACTCTCCAAGGACCGGCAAGCCCTGGAACGATTCCAGCGCGAAGCGCAGGCAGCGTCTGCTCTCAATCACCCCAACATCTGCACCATTCACGCTATTGAGGAGCACGAGGGCCAGCCCTTCATTGACATGGAATATCTGGAGGGGCAGACCCTCAAGCATTTGGTGGATCTAGGGGCGCGCGGCGCGCGCCCAACGGAGCAGGGCGAACGCCGTTCGCCCCTACAAATCGATACCCTGCTCGACTTGGCCATCCAGATTGCCGATGCGCTGGACACTGCCCACTCGAGGGGGATCATCCATCGGGACATCAAGCCAGCGAACATTTTCGTGACCCAGCGTGGCCATGCGAAGATCCTGGACTTTGGTTTGGCCAAGCTGGCGCCGGAAAAACGGAGGCTGGGTGCCAGGGGCTGGGGGCTGGGGAAAGAAGCCCCGCAAGAGATGCCCACCGCGACTGCCGGAACCGCGGAGGAGCACTTAACCAGCCCCGGCGTGGCGATGGGCACGGTCGCCTACATGTCGCCCGAGCAGGCGCGAGGCGAGGTGATCGACGCGAGAACAGACTTGTTCAGCTTCGGCGTCGTGCTCTACGAGATGGCCACCGGGCGGCAGGCTTTTCCCGGCGAAACGTCGGCGATTATTTTCAACGCGATTCTGAGCCGAGCCCCGACCTCACCTGTGCGGTTGAATCCGGAAGTGCCGCCGAAGCTGGAAGAAATCATCAACAAGGCGCTGGAGAAAGACCGCGAGTTGCGCTATCAGCACGCCGCAGACATCCGCAGCGACCTGAAGCGCCTGAAGCGCGATACGGATTCGGGCCGCTCGGGCTCGGTTGCCGCGGCGGCCATGACTCCCACCCAAGAAGTGAGCAGCCAGATTGCGGTAGCTGCCCGGGCCCCCTCGGGTCCGGTTGAATCGGTTACGCCCAGCCGCGCCAGGTCGCTCCGAGGCTGGGTGATTGCCGCCGCAGCGGGGGTAGCGCTGATCGCCTTGATCGGAGCCTTGTTGCATTTCCGGCGAACGCCGGCTCTGACCGAGCGGGATTCCATCGTGCTGGCGGATTTCGTTAACACCACCGGCGAGTCTGTTTTCGACGGGACGCTGAAAGAGGCGCTCACGGTGCAACTCGAGCAATCCCCTTATTTGAACATCCTCCCGGAATCACGGGTGCGTGAGGCCTTGCGCTTCATGGGCCGCTCTCCCGATGAACGAGTCTCGAACGATGTGGCGCGCGAGATTTGCCTGCGAGCGGGGGTCAAGGCGATGCTGACAGGCTCCATCTCGAGCCTGGGCAGCCACTACGTGATTACCCTGACAGCCGTCAACGCGCAGACTGGTGACGCTTTGGCCCGCGAGCAGACCGAGGCCGAAAGCAAGGAGCAGGTGCTGAAGGCGCTGGACCGCACCGCCTCCAGCTTGCGGCGCAAACTCGGCGAGTCCCTCGGCTCGGTTCAGAGGTTCACAACACCTCTCGAGGAAGCCACCACCTCGTCGCTCGAGGCGCTGAACGCTTTCAGCCTTGGACAAGCCGAACACCGGAAGCTCGCCGACGACAAAGCCGTGCCGCATCTGAAACGCGCTATCGAACTGGACCCCAATTTCGCCATGGCGTACGCCACGCTGGGCGTGGCCCTCAGCAATTTGGTGGAAACGAAGCAGGCTTCGGATTACCTGAAGAAGGCGTTTGATTTGAAAGAGAGAGCGAGTGAAAGGGAGAAGTTATACATCTCCGCGCATTACTATGAGGTGGTAACGGGGCAGATTGACAAGGCCATTGAAGTCAGTGAGTCGTGGAAAGAAGCCTACCCTCGCGACACTCGCCCCCGCGACCTCCTGGCGCTCCGGTACAGTGCGATCGGGCAGTATGAGAAGGCCTTGACCAACGCCAGCGAAGTGATGCGCCTGGACGCGAAGGATTTCTACGCCTACCAGAATGTTGCATTCGCTTACCAAGACCTCGATCGCTACGATGAGGCGAAGGCTATTGCGGAGCAGGCCATCGCGCAGAATGTTGACACTCTGCCTGTCCACGAAGCGCTCTATGCGATTGCCTTCATCCGCGGCGACGCCGCCGGCTTGCAGCGCGAGATAGCGTGGGCGACCGGAAAGCCAGACGAGCCGGACATGCTCTTTCAGGAGGGCATGGCTGAGTACTCGTTGGGGAAAACGCAGAGGGCTCGCGAGACCTCCAGGCGCGCGGCCAGTTTAGCCGAGTCGCAGGGCCTCAAAGAGGATGCGGCTAATATGCGAGCGTGGGGGACTATTTTGGAGGCCGAGTTGGGCAATATCCAAGAGGCTCACCAAAAGGCTACAGAAGTTCTCACCTCCCCAGTGGACAAGGATACGAGGACGATATTAGCGACCGCGCTAGCGCTATGCGGAGACGCCAATCGGGCTCAGAAACTCATCGACGAGTTAGCGAAAGATTTCCCCTTGGACACTCTGCTCAACAATCTCTCCGTTCCCGTAGTGCGGGCGATCATTGAGATCCAGCACAACAACCCCACGCGAGCCATTACGCTGCTGGAGGCAGCCAGCCCCTACGAACTTGGGACGTGGGCTGGTGCTCCCAGTTACTTGGCCATCAATACTCGCGCGCAAGCCTACTTGCAGGCGCGTGACGGAGCGAAGGCTGCCGCCGAATACCAGAAGATCCTGGACCATCGCGGCATAGACCCTCTCAATCCGGTCTACGCACTCGCGCGGCTGGGCTTGGGACGCGCTTACGCGCTTCAGGGCCAAACGACAAAGGCCCGAACCGCGTACCAGGATTTTCTCGCCTTCTGGAAAGACGCCGACCCCGATATCCCCGTCTTGAAACAAGCCAAGGCGGAGTACGCAAAGCTCGATTAGTTCCGAGGCAGCCTAGAGGCAATGCTGTTCACTTAAGGGGTTTTGGAAAATTGCTTTTCAATTTGTTCCTGGGTGGCCCCCTCACCCGGCCCGCCCCGGCTGAAGAAAGCGCCGGTTGCGGGCCACCCTCTCCCCCAAGGGGGCGAGGGAAGTAAATTCAAGTTACCCCGGCCTAAGATGACTACCAAAGGCGGAACCCTTGCATGATTGACAAGACCATTTCTCACTATCGCATCCTGGAGAAGCTGGGCGGCGGCGGCATGGGTGTGGTGTACCAGGCCGAAGACATGTCCCTCGGCCGACCTGTTGCCCTGAAGTTCCTGCCGGAAGCACTGGCGCGCGACCCCCAGGGACTCGAGCGCTTTAAGCGCGAGGCGCGCGCGGCGGCGGCACTCAATCACCCCAACATCTGCACGATCTACGAAATCGGCCAGCACGACGGCCAGCCCTTTATCGCGATGGAGTTGCTGGAAGGCCAAACGCTGAAGCATCGCATTGCCACCCGGCCTTTCAGAACCGAGGAAACGCTCGATCTGGCGATCCAGATCGCAGATGCGCTAGATGCTGCGCACGCCAAGGGCATCATCCACCGCGACATCAAGCCGGCAAACATCTTCGCGACCACACGGGGTCAAGTGAAAATTCTCGACTTCGGCTTAGCCAAGCTGGCGCCCCCACCGAAGAAGGTAGCCGAGGCGGTTGGCGTTAGTACCCAGCTTACGGCGGCAGCGTCCGAGGAGGCTTTGACCAGCCCTGGCACCGCGATGGGTACAGTCGCCTACATGTCCCCGGAGCAAGCGCGCGGTGAAGAGTTGGACGCACGGACGGATCTGTTCAGTTTTGGGGTGGTGCTCTACGAGATGGCGACGAGCCGCCAGGCTTTTTCCGGCAGTACTACGGCAGTCATTTTTGACGCGATTCTGCACAAGGCCCCGACCGCTCCGGTGCGACTAAATCCCGAGTTGCCCCTAGAGCTGGAGCGAATCATCAACAAGTGCCTGGAGAAAGACCGCGAGTTGCGCTATCAGCACGCCGCAGACATCCGCAGCGACCTGAAGCGCCTGAAGCGCGATACCGATTCCGGCCGCGCGCCGGTCGCCGCGAGCGGGGAAGAAGCCCGGGTTTCTTCCCGCGCGGCTGCGGTCGCGCTGGCGTCTGGCGCTGCTGCCAGCGCGGCGGCGTCCGGCACGGCGGCAGCTACGGCCGTGCCAGCATCCGAAGCAGCGGTCGCTGCGGCGCCGGCGTCCAAGCGCCGCTGGCTGGTCGCCCCCATTGCCGCGCTCGTGGTCATCGCTGCCGTCATCGGCGTATACTCCTACCTGCATCGCGCTCCGGCGCTCACGGAGAAGGACTCCATCGTCCTCGCAGACCTCACCAACACCACCGGCGACGCGGTGTTTGACGGCACGCTTCGTCAGGCGCTCATCGTGAAGCTGCAGGAATCGCCTTTCCTCAATATTCTCTCGGAAGACCAGATGCGGGAGACGCTGAAGTTCATGGGCCGCTCGCCCGACGAGCGGGTTGCACAGGGTCTGGCCCGGGACATCTGCCAGCGAGCCGGTGCCAAGGCCATGATTGCCGGCGCCATCTCGGAACTCGGCAGCCACTACGTGCTTTCGCTGAATGCTCTCAACTGCTCCTCCGGCGCGCTGATCGGCGCCACACAGGCAGAAGCCGCGTCCAAAGACCAGGTCCTTTCCGCGCTCAGCCAGTCCGCCACGGAGCTGCGCGGCAAACTCGGCGAGTCGCTGCCCTCCTTGCAGAAATACAACACGCCCATCGAGCAGGCCACCACGTCGTCTCTCGAGGCTTTGAAAGCTTACAGCCTAGCGCACGATGCTAGTTACGACGAAGGCGACACGCAATCCATTCCGCTCTTCAAGCGCGCCATCGCACTCGACCCTAATTTCGCCATGGCCTACGCCGGTCTCGGCACCGCTTACTCAAACCTGGGGGAAATCACCCTGGCCCAGGACAGCCTGCAAAAGGCTTTCGCCCTCGCCAACCGCGTCAGCGAGCGCGAGAGGTTTTCCATTACCGCCGCCTACTACAGCTCCGCCTCCGGTGAACTCGATAAGGCCAAGCAGGCGTACCAGCTCTGGGCCCAAATCTATCCCCGCGACGATTCCCCCCACGGCAACCTGGGATTCGTCGACGAGGTGCTGGGCGACTATGCCGGGTCCCTCGAAGAGCTACGCCAGGCCCAAATCCTGAATCCGACCGGACTGGACTATGGGAACCTCATGCAGGGTTACATTGCGCTGAACCGCCTGGATGAAGCCAAGGCCGTCTATCAGGAAGCCATGGCACACAAGCTCGAGCACTACCTCCTGCACGAGAATCTTTATCTGTTGGCCTTCCTCCAGAACGACACGGACACCATGCAGCGCGAGGCGGACTGGGCCGTCGGCAAGCCGGGCGTGGCTGATTTCTTTCTGTCGATGGAGGCAGACACGGCGGCATTCTATGGGCGGCTTCGCGAGGCAGGGCAGCTTTCCCAGCGAGCTGTTGAGTTGGCGCGACGAAACCAACAGCCGGAAACCGCCGCAGCATGGATGGCCGCCGCGGCTCTCCGCCAAGCTTTGTACGGGGATTCCGGCACGGCGCGGCCGATGGCGGCTTCGGCGCTCGCCCTTTCGCACGGCCACGACGTTGACACTATGGCGGCGCTGGTTCTGGCCCTGGCGGGCGACACCAGCGCCGCGCAATCCCTGATCGACGAACTCAACCGGAACTTCCCCCTCGACACCGTAGTTCAGGACCTCTCCTTGCCGGAAATCCGCGCGCAGACGGAGTTGCGGCACGGTGACCCTGCGAAAGCCATTAACCTGCTTCAGGCCACCACTCCCTATGAAATGGGAGAAACCTACTACACCGTTTTGAGCCTCTTCCCTGTCTACGAGCATGGGGAAGCGTACCTCCAGGCCTACAACGGAGCTGCCGCCGTGGCGGAATTCCAGAAGATCATCGACCACCCGGGCGTGCTGCAAAATTCACCGCTGGCGCCACTGGCCAAGCTGGGACTGGCTCGCGCCTACGCGCTTTCGGACGACAAGGATAAGAGCCGCACCGCTTATCAGGACTTCCTGGGCCTTTGGAGAAACGCCGACCCCGATATCCCCGTCTTGAAAGAAGCCAAGGCGGAGTACGCAAAGCTGAAATAATCCCCACGCCCCGGCCCTCGCTTCCAGGACCTCCTGCGCCGTATGAGCTTCCCGCCGTAGTGCTACAGATGCCTGAGTATGTGATTTCGGCGCGAGTTGAAATACTAGGGGGCACGCTAGAGAATCACTTGGTTACAGGCCCTCTCCCAACTGGTCCCTTGGCACGAGCCAGCGAAGCTGCAACCGCCAACTCAAGTCCAGGTAGCTCCGCGTTTCGAAAGCACGCTGATTACTGTTGATGCGATCCTCTTCACCCCTCCATCGCCCGGTTTTTGCCCTCCCCATAGGGAAAGAGTGTCCCGATCTATCGGGACGGGTGACGGGAGTTGGCCGAAAACCACCACCCTACCCGGAAACCACCACCGCGCAGGCACTAGGCCATCCTGGCGTTTGCCCGCCATATCCCTAATCGCATGAAACCACGCCCTTTCGGAACATGTGGTTTGGCAGGGCACTTGCTCTTGTACAGGGTGCAGTTTGGCAAGAAGCATTGAGGATTGGAGGAGGACTCAAATGCGAAACCTAAAACTTTTGACATTGTTGGGCCTAGGCTTGATGTTTGCACCGTATGCGCATGCCCAAGTTGCAGTCGGGGTGTATCCGGGCTACGCAGGGCCACCTCCGGCGTGCCCGTATGGCTACTACGACTATTACCCCTATGCATGCGCACCCTACGGCTACTATGGACCAAGCTGGTTCTCGGGCGGAGTCTTTCTTGGCGTCGGGCCCTGGTGGGGCTGGGGCTGGAACCACTTCTATGGCGGACGTGGCTTTGGCGGGCGGGGCTACTATGGAGGCGGGCGGGCCTTTTCCGGGCGCGGAGGATTTCGCGGTGGGTTCGCTAACGGTTACGCCGGTGGAGGCGGACGTAGCTTCAGCGGAGGCGGACGTAGCTTCGGTGGAGGCGGACATGCCTTCCGTGGAGGCGGACATAGCTTCGGTGGAGGCGGACATGCCTTCCGTGGAGGCGGAGGCAGAGGCGGTTCCCATGGTGGTGGGCGCAGGTAGACTCCATCATCAACTCGAAGCTCTCGCGGCCGACAGCATTTGCTGTCGGCCGCTGCGTTTTAGAAGCCGCGCGGCGTTGCCAATCGCCCTTCAATCGCCCGCGCAAATACGTGAACCCCGTTGTGCAACCCGTGCTTGTGTCACCTCGCGAGCGTCACGGCGGCAACTCCGAATCCGCCCAGCTTGAAGGTTGATCCCGCAATCGAGCTTGAGGCTGGCGGGTTCGAGCCGGTCGCGAGGTCGATCATTTCGATCTTCGCTCCCCCAGCCTCGGGCAGGCTGATCTCGAATTCTCGATCGCGCTTGTTTACCAGCAGGAGCTTTCGTTCTCCACTAGGACTCACAAACGCCTGCGTCATCACGTACCCCGAGTCGCTGGAAGCCTCCACAATTTTGTCGCCGGGCCGGAAGTGGTCGAGGATTAACTTCAGAACCCAGTATCGCGGGTTGGGTTGAGCAGTGTCCCAATCAAGCAGGGCGATGCTCGGCCATCCGGCATCGCTGGCCGGTCTTCGCCGCGTCGCTGCTGTTCCTGGCGATGGGCGCCTTCATCAGCATGGAATTGAAGTCGTCGTTCTTTCCTGACGATGTCCAGTACTGGTCGTACCTCGATATCTGGCTTCCCAATGATGCTTCCCTCACGGCCACCAATCAGGCAACGCAAGCGGCCGAGCAGGTGGTTCGCCAGGTGAGCGAGCAATACGGTCGGGATCATCCCGGCAAGGATGGCAAGCCCCGCCCGATCCTGAATTCCATCACCTCCTTCGTGGGCGGCGGGGGGCCCCGCTTCTGGATTACCGTTAGCCCCCAGCAACAGCAGCTCAATTACGCCCAAGCGATTATCGAAGTGACTGACAAAGCCGATACGCCGCCCCTGGTGGGCGCGATGCAGACCGCCCTCTCGCGGCAGATCCCCGGCGCCCGCATTGACGCCCGCCAACTCCAGACCAACCCGGTTGATATGCCTGTGCAGGTTCTGCTCTCCGGGCAGGAGGTCGTCGCCGCTACCGACGAGGTTCGCGATATCCGCACCCTGCGGGGACTGGCCAGTCAGGTGGAAACCATCCTGCGTTCCTCGTCCTTGGCGACTCGCGTGCGGACGGATTGGGATGTGGAAAGTTCCAGCGTGAAGCTGGAGATCGACCCGGACCGCGCCAACCTGGCGGGCGTGACCAACCCGGACGTTGCCAACTCTTCCACGGCGGCGATGAGCGGTTCAACGCTGACCGCCTTTCGCGAAGGCGACAAACAGATTCCTGTGGTGGCCCGGTTGCGCGTGGGGGAGCGGTCGCAGCTCTCGGACATTCAGGACCTTTACGTGTACTCTTCCGCCCAAGCGGGGGTCTCCGTGCCGCTGCTTGAGATTTCATCGATTAAGCACACTCTGGAGACCCAGCGCATCAGCCGGCGGGAACATTTCCGCATGATTTCGGTAGCGGCGTTTCCCGTGCCCGGACGCCTGAATTCGGAAGCACTGGGTCCCGTGCTTCCCGCCTTGATGGAGTTTCAGAAAACCCTGCCGGCGGGCTACAAGATGCAAATTGGCGGCGAAAAGGCCAAGCAGACCCAAGGCTTCGCGAACCTGGTGGTGGTCATGCTGGTGATGGTCTTCGGCATTTACATGGCCCTGCTGGTGCAGTTCGACAACGCCATCAAGCCGGTGCTGGTTTTTGCCGCCGCACCCTACGGCGCTGTAGGAGCCCTGGTTTCCCTCTTCCTTATGGGCGTGCCCTTCGGGTTTATGGCTTTCCTGGGGATTATCAGCCTGGTGGGGGTCATCATCAGCCACGTGATCGTGCTATTCGATTTTATTGAAGAAATGCATGCGAAGGGTGAACCTTTGGAGGTGGCGCTGCGTGACGCCGGCATCCAACGACTGCGCCCGGTGATGATCACCGTCGGTGCGCCCATCCTGGCGCTGTTTCCCCTCGCGCTACACGGCGGCCCGTTATGGCAGCCGCTCTGCTACGCGCAAATCGGCGGGCTGGCGGTGGCGACGTTCATCACCTTGTTACTGGTTCCGGTGCGGTACAGCATCTTCGTCCTCGACTTGAAAATCGTGAAGTGGAACCCCCCCAGCCACAATATGCCCTCCCTCCACGTCGGTCAGCCGACAGATTGAGCCAGCGTTTCTTCCGGGTGACGATCCCGATCCTTTTGATCTCTGCTACCGTCGCGAGCAGTGTGAGGTTCTGGGTCGTGCGCTTTCCAGCCTGCGGGAGCGCGACCGGCAAATCGTCACGCTTTACCATCAGCAAGGCCTAACGTTGAAGCAGGTTGCCGACCTTATGCGAGTGGATGAATCGCGCATTTCGCAACTCCATCCGGTGGCCTTGGTCCGATTGAAGGCAAATGTGGATTCCGTGTTGCACCCAGGCCAGGCCGAAACCTCAGAAACCGGAGGTCTTTCGTTAGCGGCTGGCGCTGGGGCCTGACGCGAGTTCGTCAGTGCGCCCCAACGGTACAGATCTCGAGTTGGAGAAGCAGCCGTCGATGCGCCCCGCGGTCCCTAACCAGAAGGGGGGCATGTCGCATGCCAAGTTTTTTTCGCCGGTCGACGCTTGTGAGAACCACATCACTTTCTTGTGCCTGCGCATGCCAAGCCTTGATACTTCAGCGGTTTTCAGCCTCCGCACATAGCCCCTTTCCATGCCCGGACATGCCCGTTTGACGCGAGAACGAATTTGTTCTATCAAATGATACGGGATTCCTCGCTAAATACCTCCTCAGATCCGAGGACTGCAATCACGCAAGGACAGTAGCTGTACAAGCGCAGGAAGGGATTAGGCTATGGCAACGGCAAATGTAAACGCGTTTGGAAGGTGGGACCCTCAGAGCGCGCGGGCTGCGCCCGAGTTGATGACGGCCGGAGAACTCGAGGCGATGCTGAAGATCGATGTGAAAACGATCTATAGCTACGTACGTCGAGGCTTGATTCCTTACGTGAAAATTCAGTCCAATGTTCGCTTTCTCAAGCAGGAAATCTTAAGCTGGATTGAAGCGCAAACCTGCCGGATTATATGGAATCAATCGCGCTTTGTGAAAGTACCGGGCACAAATCGGCGCGTGCGACGCGAGAGGCCGCAGAGTGAATGACGAGTCGTCGAACGCCCTGAGCTAAGCATCATTCCAGTTGACCTGTGGGAGAAAGTCCAGGAGCGCGTCAAGTCTGTAGGTGAGATGTTCGGAAACAACGGTAAGGCTGGCCTGCTCGCGCGTTCGGCAACGAGTCCCTACTTGCTGACTGGTTTCCTCAAGTGTGGACAGTGCGGGGCCAACCTGGCGATTGTAACGGGTCGAGGCCCTGGTCGAAAATCGAAATACGGCTGCCCACAGAATTTCTACCGTGGGGCGTGCCCCAATGATTTGAAGGAAAACCAGGAACGGATCGAAGAAAGACTCCTGGCCGAACTGCAAAATAGAGTGCTGACTCCTGAGGTCATAGACTTCGCTCTTGAGGAATTCGGGCGCCAACTCAACTTGAAACTCTTGGACCTTTCGGACGGTCTTTCACGAATGCGAGAGCGAAGGGCGCAGCTTGAGGCAGAACTCCGAAGGCTGGCCGATGCCGTGGCGCAGAATGGGGCATCTGGGTTCCTTCTCGATGCAATTCGTGAACGAGAAAAAGCTCTGTGCGAGATTTCCAATCAACTTCTATCTGATAGCCCACAGTCGGTGGAGGTCGAACTAGCAGAGATCCGTGGCTATTTGACCACCCGGCTGGCTGATATTCGAAGTTTGCTTGCGAAAAATGTCCCGCTCGCGCGAGTAGAGCTTGCAAAGCACGTAAGAGAAATACGGATGCAACCTTCCACAGTAGGAGCGGAGAGATTCTACGTTGCTGAAGGTGAATGGAATCTACTGGGTAGCTTTCCCGGAACTGGACCGACGCGCCAGCCGTCTGACTGGCGCGTTCGGATGGTTGCGGGGGCTGGATTTGAACCAGCGACCTTTGGGTTATGAGCCTGAAGAGAACAGGCTATCTAATTGATTCTTCGCCACGAGTGGGAACCCAAGGACGTTTCAGGAAGCGTTGGTGAGCCTTATTGGGGGTCTAAAAGGGGGTTTGTCTTAGGATCAGCACATTGTCTTGTGTCTCCTGCATGAAGTTCCCGCGATGGATCTCATTCCTCACGCCCCACACCTTGAGAGCGAGGATCTGACACGGACCCAGCCGTGCGTCGATGCGTCCGTTCCTCACGTCTGCCGACACCTTGACAACTTAGTGTTTTGTTAGTCCCTTGCCCGCGAGGATGACAGGACGTTGCGTGTGAATGTTCTGCTTACGAAGTCCGGCGATAACGAGAACCCCGCGCTCACCACGCCGCTGAACTACACGGGAACGTCCGAAGAACTCGACGCTGAGCTGGGTCGCGAGCTGGCAGATTACGTTGAATGCCAGCTTGCTGGAATTCCACCCAGCCATATACGGTCGCTTTGTTACCACAAGCCATGACGCTCGGATCTCATTGTCTATCGTCGAGGGAGACGCCTCAAGCCGCTTGCTCCGGCTTCCCCATGTGTACGAGGATACGATGCTTGACCAGGCCCCGATCCAATGGGATCACGCCATCCCGCATGCGCTGGCCATCCATCTCCACCCACGACACACCTCGCTCGCAGCCTTCCGGATTTTCGACCTGGACCTCGTAGATTGCTTCACCGTGACGATAGCGCAGGCGGAAGCCCTCCCACCATCCGGGGATGACCGGATTCAACTGCATGTGATCCCCTCGCACCTTCAAGCCCATGACCTCTTCAACCCAGGTGCGGTACATCCAGGCCGCCGAACCTGTATACCAAGACCATCCACCCTGACCGACCCGTCCGGGCAATCGGTACACATCGGCCGCGATCACGTAGGGGTCAATCCCATAGCGCCACACTGATTCCGAATCACGCGCGCGCTCAATCGGGTTGAGCATGCGCAGCATTTTTGCCGCCCGCGTACCATCCCCTCGACGTGCCAAGGCCATGGCGAACCACAGGGCGGCGTGAGTGTACTGGCCTCCGTTCTCCCTTACCCCCGGAGGGTAGCCCTTGATGTATCCGGGTGACGGCTTCGATTTGTCAAAGGGAGGTGTTAAGATCAGCACCAGATTCTCATCCTCGCGAACGAGATGTTTCCACGCCGATTCTAAAGCCCTATCCGCGCGATCTGTGTGGGCGGCGCCACTCAGCCAAGCCCAGGATTGGGGCAGGGAATCAATCTTCGCCTCTTCATTCGCCGAAGAACCAAGCGGCGTGCCATCGTCGAAGAACGCCCGAAGATACCACTCCCCATCCCATGCTGCTCGCTCGACACGCTGAGTCAGCGCTTTCCTGTCTTGATGATACGTCTGACTTAAGTCTGGCCGACCCTGTAGCTCAGAAAACTCGGCCATACCCTGAAGCACATCCACCATGAACCACGCCAGCCAAACGCTCTCCCCTTTGCCTCCAGCACCCACAAGGTTCATCGCATCGTTCCAGTCCCCTGTTCCTATCAGGGGCAAACCATGGGGTCCAAAGGTCATGCTACGCGTGACGGCGCGCCGGCAATGCTCAAACAGCGTGGCGTGTTCAAGCGCGACCTCCGGTGTGAAGAACATCTCGTGCTGATCGCCTTCCAGCTTGGGCCCGTCGAGGAAGGGGACCTCTGTGCTCAAGATTCCCACATCGCCGGTGACCCGGATGTATTGAGCGGCGACGTAGGGAAGCCACAGGGAGTCATCGGAGATCCGCGAGCGGATACCCGCGCCGCTCGGTGGATGCCACCAGTGCTGCACATCGCCTTCCTTGAACTGACGGCTCGCGGCGAGCAGGATGTGTTGGCGTGCCTGCTCGGGATAGGCGTATAGGAATGCCATGACGTCCTGTAGTTGATCGCGGAAGCCGAATGCACCGCTGGACTGGTAAAAGGCGGAGCGTCCCCAGATCCGACAGCTAAGGCTTTGGTACAAGAGCCAACGGTTGATCAGGAAGTCCACTGCCAGCTCGGGG
>Ga0181536_10003409_pt1 | contig 17332 bp, 13 predicted proteins | sample PEATcosm2014_Bin_41_FD_121105 | JGI IMG/M metagenome (GOLD analysis project Ga0181536, IMG submission 121105) | Peatland microbial communities from MTU Mesocosm Facility, Houghton, MI, USA - PEATcosm2014_Bin17_60_metaG | ecosystem: Environmental > Terrestrial > Soil > Wetlands > Peat | place... | reverse complement strand
CGACCTCTAGGAGACCAAGCCTTGTTCGATCGCGTGCTTGGTCAATTCAGCCGTCGTGTTTAGGTTGAGCTTTCTCCTGATGTTGTCGCGATGGAAGCTGACCGTCTTGACGGAAATATTCAAAATGAAAGCAATTTCCTTTTGGCTTTTGCCCTCGGCGATCAGCAGCAGGGTTTCGCGCTCGCGCCCTGTCAATCGCAGCGTGGCTGCGGCGCGCGACGGATCCGAGAATCGTTCCAGGTGTCCGCCCGACAGGCCCGGACTCACGTAGATGCGGCCGTTCAGGATGCTCTGAATCGCGTCCAGAAGCTCTTCGCGGGCGGCCGATTTGAGGACGTATCCGGTTCCTCCCGCGTTGAGCGCGGCTTCCAGATACGCAGGACTCACGTGCATGGTGACAAAGAGCAGCTTCGTTTTAGGCAGACTCTTCCTGATTTGGACCGCGGCGTCGATACCATTCAGCAGGGGCATCGTGATGTCCAGAATGATCAGGTCCGGTTTTAAGCGAAGCGCCGCCTCCACCAGGGCCCGCCCGTCTGTTACCGTTCCGACGACTTGCAGATGCGGTTCCAGGAACGCGCGAAGGCCTTCGAGCGTCAGCGGGTGGTCGTCGGCTAATATGACCCGTGCCTGTTTCATGCGCTGCTCGCGGGCACGGGAACTTCAACTGCAATCCGAGTGCCGTGGCCCGGCCGTGCGTGAATCGTCAGTTTGCCATTTACTAATCGCACGCGTTCCTCCATGCCGATCAATCCGAGGCCGCCATGACCTTTGACCGCCTTCGGATCGAATCCGACACCATCGTCCGTGACCGTCAATGCGAGAAACTCCTTTTGCAAGGCGAGCGTGACGGAAACGTGTTCCGCACTGGCATGTTTGGCGGTATTCTGCAGACTCGCTTGTGCGACGCGGTACAGGCACGAGGCGACCGCACGGGGAACCGGGCGGGGCAGGACGCCGTCCGTGAATTCCACCGCGATTTCCGGATTTTGCCCGGAAAACTCGTTGCACAGGGCTCGCAGAGAGGCCCCCAGGCCCAGGTCATCGAGGACCGACGGGTGCAACTCATAGGCGATATGGCGCGTCTCCTCCGAGGCCTTGACGGCGCGGGCCTGCAGCGTTTTCAGCCGCTTCTTCGCATCGTCGGCAGGCGGCAAGTCCGCGATCAGCCCGCCGATGTCGATGGCCAGGGAAGCCAGTTGCTGGCAGATCTGATCGTGCAGCTCGCGCGATACTCTCCGGCGCTCTTCTTCCTGAACCGTCAGGAGACTGGCCGCCAGAGCCTGAACCTCCTGGGCGTGCGCTTGCCCAGCCTGCTCCATTTGCATTCGCTGGGTGATATCACTCACAAAGGCCACGGTAAGCTTGCCCTCTGCCGTGTCGATGACGCTCAGGCCGATCTCGACCGGAAATGTGGTGCCGTCCTTCCGGCGCCCCTCCAGCGCCATCCCGATCCCCATGGGACGGCTTTGCATGTTGGCAAAGTATGCTTGGTGGTGCTCTACGTGGCGTTCCCGAAGGCTTTCCGGAATCAGAATGTCGAGCGACTTCCCCAGCAGTTCCTCCCGGCTGTATCCGAACATATGTTCCGTATTGCCGTTGACCAGCACGATCTTTGTCTGCAAGTCGACGGCAACGATGGATTGGCTACTCGACTCCAGCAAGGCGCGAATGGTGGATTGGCTCTTTTGCGATTCTTCCTGCGCTCGTTTGCGTTCGGTGACGTCCTCGATGGCAATCAAAATCATACGCGTGGTATTGATCTGGCGAGCGTTTAGTAATAAATGCCGGCGGCCAATCTCCGGAAACTCATGGTCGAGCTCGAGGTTTTCGATCTGAGCGGCCTTCGAGAGAACATCCGCCAGGAGTTCCCGCAACGGGGGAGCGCTCCATACACTGCCGGGCAATCCAAGAAACGACTCGCGCTCCATGCTCGGGAGCGAAACCCGGAACATGTCGCAGAAGCTGCGGTTTGCGGTTAACACCCGCCCATCGGAGTCCACTACGACCAGAGCCTCGCGAATCGTTTCTACTATGGCGCGGGCATAGTCGCCCGACTTTCTGGCCTCGTCCCGGGCCCGATAGATCACATCCGTATCCAATATCACCAGTAGTACGCCTTCAATCCGGTTGTCGCTGGTCTTGTACGGGCGTACGCGCAGCGAATATCGATGGCCATTGTGGTCGCTCACTTCGCGCTCGATCAATCGTCCGTGACCGATGACTTCCGAAAAAATCTCCCTCCAATCGGAGACGTCCAGGTTTGACGCGATATTGCTGAACGGGCGGCCCAGGTCGGCGGGAATCAGGTTTAGCAAAGTCCCCGCCACGGGCGTGAAACGCCGGACCCGCAGTTCGGCGTCCAGAACCAGCACGGGAACGTCGATGCCCACCAGCAGGTTGTTCACGTCGTTCGTCAGGACGGCCAACTCCGTGTTGTGATGCTGCAGCTCGTTGTTGAGGGTGATGAGCTCTTCGTTGGAGGACTGCAGTTCCTCCTTGGCCGTTTCCAGCTCTTCGTTGGTACTCTGCAATTCCTCATTGCTGGACAGGATTTCTTCGTTGGCGACCTTCATTTCCTCTTGCGCGGATTCATGTTCCGCAACCAACGTACGCAGGTGTTCGCGGGTGGCCGCCAATTCCCGTTCAATCCTCTCTGTCTTTTCAGCTGTCTGTTTCTTGCTTGTGGCGCCCTTGCCGGATTTACTTTCTTGGTGCGGGCTCGCCGAAGGACTCGCCGCTTCCAGCTTTTGAAACACCACCAGCAGATCTTGCTTTCCATTGCGTTTCCCGAGTGGCCGAACCTCCAGCCGTACGGCGGCGGGCTCGCCCTGATGCTCGAAGTCCACGTGGTCCCGCTGGACGGCGGCACCTTTCCTTCTGGCTTCCTCGATCGCCGTACGCAGATCCACCGTGAATTCGGGACGCACCATTTTCAGCAGATGAAAACTGGGCGGTCCCGTGGCCAGTGCCATGTACGGGCTGGTATCGCCTTGAATATGTCGAATGTGGAGATCCGAATCGATAATCAGCGCGGGCGGCGCGTAGTGCGCCAGCAGAGCTCCTTCCGCTTCCTTCCGGAAATCGACGGCGGCGCTCGGCGCCGAAATCTTCTGTGGAACGGCCTCCGCGGAGCGGGCGGTGCTTACATTGAACTCGCGGAATGGAGCAGCGGCCACCTTGCGCGTGAAGATCCGATGCTTCCGGTCCTCCACCGTGAAATCGTCCGAATAGTCGCTGATGGATTCCGAAGTTCCCAGGAAAAGAAAGCCCCCGGGCTTGAGCGCATACTGGAAAATCGCCAATGCCCTCTTTTGCAGCGGCGGGCCGAAGTAGATCAGAACGTTCCGGCAACTGATGAGATCCAGCCGGGAGAACGGCGGATCCTTGGCAAGGTCGTGCCGCGCAAAAACGCATAGATCGCGGAGTGATTTCTGGATCTGATACCCGCCCTCCGTCTTGACGAAGAATCGCTTCAAGCGCGCGGGAGAAACTCCGTCGACGGCCGCCTGCGTGTAAATTCCAGCGCGGGCCTGCTCGACCGCGCGCTCCTGGATGTCCGTGCCGAAGATCTGAATCGTGAATCGATGGGCCCGTTCCCCCAATTCCTCGAGCAGCAACATGGCGATAGAGTAGACCTCCTCGCCGGTGGAGCAGCCGGCTATCCAAATGCGGATCGGATCGTCGGGATGTCTCTTCAGGCCCAACTTTGCGAGGACCCTTTTCCGCAGCGCCTCAAAGCATCTCGGATCGCGAAAGAAACTGGTCACGTGGATGAAAATGTCATCCGCCAAAGCCTGCGCCTCCTCCGGGTTCTGCTTCAGAATCTGCGAGTACTTCTGCAAGGATTCGATCTTCTGCAGAGCCATTCTCCGCGCGATGCGCCGGCGGACGGTCGCTTGTTTAAACAGGCGGAAATCCACGCCCATCGTGGACCGGAGGAGCAGGCAGATTTTGTCCAGTTCGCTGCCTTCGGGAACTTCCCGCGCGTCCACCAGGTACGGATGGCGGCCGATGCGCGCCAATTCGGCGGCGATGCGCTTGGGGGATAGAACGAAATCAACAGATCCGGCCGTGATCGCGCTCATCGGCATCGCGGGCCATTGGGCCGTTTTCGGATCTTGCGCGAAGGTCACGCCCCCGGCTGCCTTGATGGCCTTCAGTCCATACGTGCCGTCCGATCCCGTGCCGGAGAGGACCACCCCTATCGCCGAGCTTCCCTGTTCCTCCGCCAAAGCGATCGAGAAATCGTCAATCGGGCGTCGTAGCCCGTAGAGTTCCGATCGGGGAGCCAGCCGCAGGATTCCCTTGCGGATGGTCATGTTCTTGTTCGGAGGAATGACGTACACGTGGTTCGGCTCCGCGGCGATTCCGTCCGATACTTCGACCACGGGCATGGTGGTCGTCTTCGACAAGAGGGCGGTCAGCGCGCTTGCATGCTTTGGCTCCAAGTGTTGGATCAGCACAAACGCCATCCCGGTTTGAGGCGGCAAAGCTTTCAGGAGCGCGCTGAATGCCTCCAGACCCCCGGCCGAAGCGCCGATCGCGACGACGGGGAAGGAGAGTCCCGGGAGCACACTTGCGGATTCGGCGCCGGCATGACCTCCCTCGCGGGCCGCCGCCGTTCTAGCGCGAGGCTTGCGATGCTTTGCTGCCGCTCTCTTTTTTATGCTTCCAAAGGTCTTTGCCATTCCGAAAACCGCTTAGGAGACGATTGCCCGGCCTCTGGCCAGCATGTGATCGACGATACCACGCCTGACGCGCCGGCATCTCAAAAACGCGCGCTCCGAGCAAGTGGCGACCGGCGTGCAGCTGACTTGTGATAGAAAACTTGCGAAACAAAGCGCACTAGCGAGAAACAAGAGCCCCGGAGGAGCCAGCTGTCATGCCAGTCAAAAGTCGGCTTCCGTTTGAGGATCGCTCCGAAGCGGGACGCCTGCTCGCCCAAGAGCTCCTTCGCCATGACCTGCCGGCGAATGTAATCGTGTTGGCGCTGCCCCGCGGCGGTGTTCCGGTTGGACTGGAGATCGCCAAAGCCTTGGGCGCGTCCCTGGACGTCGTCATCGTCGGCAAATTGGGGGTGCCCTCGCAGCCAGAACTCGCGATGGGCGCGGTTGCGAGCGATTCATTTCGAATGCTTGACGAAAAATTGATTGCGGAGCTCGGCATTTCGCGCGAGGAAGTTGACACGCTCATCGCCGAAGAGACCGCCGAGCTCGTGCGCCGCGAAAAACTCTACCGCGGAGGCCGCCCGAAATTAGATTTACAGGGCCGGACCGCCGTGCTTGTGGATGACGGCTTAGCGACCGGATCGACGATGCGGGTCGCAGCCCGCTATGTGCGCAGTCTTAGGCCCGCGAAAACGCTCATCGCCGTGCCGGTGGGATCCGTTCATGCCTGTCGCCTGCTGAGAAAAGAGGCCGACGGATGTGTTTGCCTCGCGACACCACAGCCGTTCCACGCAGTGGGCGAGTGGTATATCGATTTTCAGCAAGTGACGGATGAAGAAGTCCGGCTTTTTCTTGAACAAGGCTACCGTGGCTTCGCGAACCGAGCCTGAGAAACAAAACCACCGCTGACCCGTGATCTTTGAAAAAAGCAGATCGCTCGACTTCGCTCGGGACGACATGGGAAGATACCCATCTGCTCCTGAACATCGCGCGATTTCCCTCGCGAAGGAGCCTCCTGTGCCGCCCGCTGCTATGATGACGGTGCATGTGGCTGCGTCGTTCCCGGTGTCTGGTCGTCCTTACGCTTGCCTGCGTTCCTGGCGTCGTTCGCGGCCTCGGGCAGGCTCGGATTTCTTTAGAAGCCATCGATTTGGACGCAACGCTCTCGCTGGACCGTCTGGCCACGCAACTCGCGACCAAGCGCGTGGTATTCATCGGTGAGACCCATGACCGTTACGATCATCACCTGACGCAACTGGAGATCATCAGGCGACTTCACCAGACCGATCCCGATCTGGCGATCGGAGTGGAATATTTTCAACAGCCCTTTCAGCCGCAGGTGGACGACTACATTGCGCGACGAACCAACGAAAACGAATTCCTCCGCAGCGCCGAATATTTTCAAGGCTGGGGCTACGATTATCGGATGTACGCGCCGATTTTTCGGTTTGCCCGCGAGCAGCACATTCCTGTCCGTGCGCTCAACGTGCCCACGGCGCTGCCTTCGGCCATCTTCAAGTCCGGCATTGCCGGGCTGGTTACCGCGAATCGCGTGGATGCAAAGCTTTCCGAACAGCAACGTGCCTACCTGCCTAAGGAAATCGTTCCCGCAGATGAGGATTACAAGAGCCGCTTGCGCACGGCATTCGCGGCGCACGGGCCCGCAAAGCCCGACGCCTTCGATCATTTCGTCGAAGCGCAGCTGGTGTGGGACGAGGGCATGGCCGAAAGCGCCGCCGCGTATCTGACCGCAAATCCGGGCCGGCGGATGGTGATCCTCGCTGGTTCCGGACACCTGGCCTTTGGCTCCGGTATTCCGAAGCGCCTGGAACGACGCACGCACGCGACCTACGCGATCGTGCTCAACAGCGGTGAGAATGTGGAACCGCACATGGCGGATTATCTTGTCCTCGGCAAAAAAGAGGAGCTGCCGCCGGCCGGCGTTCTCGGCGTCACCTTAGAGGAAAAATGCGGGTTCGAAGAAAAAAACGGATCGGAACAAAAAAATGGCTGCCGCATTCGTTCACTGAGTCCAGGCGGCGCCGCGGAAGAAGCGGGACTAAAAAAGGGAGAAGTGTTGTTGGAGGTCGATGGTCAGCCGATCCACGGCATGGCCGACTTGCGCACCGCCCTGTGGGAAAAGAGGCCCGGAGACCGCGTTCAGCTCAGCGTGCGTCAGAAACCTCGCGCCGGAACAACGCGCAGTTACGCGATCGAGCTGACGGCCCCGGCGACCCCCCCTGGGAAGTCGTAGGAGGACATCGTCGCGAGGGTCGGCCAAGCTCACGCGGTCCGAACGGAAAGTTCGATGCGATCGCCGACGGGAACTTCCACCGAGACGTATCCGCTTTCAGGATTCCGGACATAAGCGAGATAGGGCTTATGAACTTCCGGGAACAGATCCAAGTCGTCCGCCGCGACCAGCGCGCCGGGTGCCAGTGCCGGTTCCAGCAGCTTTAGCACCGGTAGATAAAGCTTTTTCCAACCATCTAGGAAGAGAAACGTCACGCCACCGGTGACGCCTCGAAGCGTCTCCAGTGCGTCCCCTTCGCGCAGGTCCACGTAATTGAGCAACCCCGCCGCTCGCAGATTTTCGCGCGCCTTCTGCGCCTTGGCCGTGTGGAGTTCCGTGGTGATCACGAGACCATCTCCGCGATCTCGAATCGCCGCCGCCAAATAGATAGTGGAAATTCCCAACGACGTGCCAAATTCGATCACCGTGCCTTTGGTTGCCCGCGCCAGAGCATACAGAAAGCGTCCCGCGTCGGGAGAAACCGGAATGAAGGCTTGGCTGAGCAGGTGGGCCATCTCATCGTCGGTGTTGTCGCCCATGTCGGCGAGCAGAGGAGGGTCCACTCTGTCGGCCTCGGAGTGGAGTGTGTCGAGAACCCGGCTCACGACGGGATCGTGCAGTGAAGAAATCATTGCTACCACGATACGGCATACGCGATGCGGGATCTAAGGTCGGGAGGAAAGAGAGAGCGGCCCACGCGAAGGTTCAAACGTCGGCGACGCGGGAGGCCCGGATCTGTCAACGGCCGATCCGCCCAGCCGAGGGAACCCCCTTGCCTCGACTGTCATGAAAACGTAACATGTTCGTCACGTGTCTGTAATCTGCAGGCGTATTGCGGCCGATAAAGATTCTAGCGGAGGGCCACTTGAGGCATAAAACGCCATGCCAGGCACTCCGAATCGCAGCCCTTGTGATTCTGGGCGCTCTCATTGCAACCCTTGTGCCGGCGCAGGCCGGAAATAATTTCTCGCCGGATCATCCAGGGATACCGAACAATTCAAGTCCAGTCGGGCCAAGTTCGGTCGGAGCGGATAACGACGCTCCGCTGGGCACCCAAGCGATGCCCAGCGATGGACAAGACGCTGTCTCGGTTGATGTCCTCCGACATCCCATCACCGAAAAAGCGCACCGCATGCTTCACAAAGCGCTGGAGAAGTTGAACTCCGGCAACGATGAAGCGGCCCGCGAACAACTTTTGGAAATGCTTGCGAAATACCCTGATTCGGCGGCTTACGTCCATAGTATCTTGGGAGTCATCTATGTGAGGACTTCCCGTTTTACCGAGGCCGTAAGCTCGTTCGAGCAAGCCGTTTCCTGGCTGCCCCATGATGCGATGACGCACTATAACTTTGGCCTTTCGCTGGCCTGCGCCAGGGAGTATGATCGCGCCGAGCAGGAAGTGCGCCGCGCGCTGGAACTGGATCCGAAGAATACGTCAGCGCAGACCCTCTTAGGCATCCTCCTGCATCGTAAGCAGCCGACAAGTGAGCCTCGCGATCCTACGCCGCCTCTTTCCCGCACAGAAGCCTCCTCACGAAGCGAGGGGCATTCGGGGAACTAATCGGACCGGGCCAGCACGAAGAAGCCGGGGACGCAGGTCACGCCCCTCCGCGGATTCCCGCGCCGTCTGAGTTTCTCCGGCTCTCTGATTTTCTTCGGAATGCCGTGGACTGCACTTGCACAAGTCGCAAGTGCAATCGCGCGAAAAGTTCTTGGGTTGTTTCAACACAAGACCTTTCTACCGCACCCCGATTTCGGCGTGATCTTGCGCCGGTTACAAACTCGTGAAACGTGACGTGCTGCCGGGAATGCAATCACGTGTAACGCAACGCGAGAACCGTGATGTCGTCGTTCTGGGGCATTCCAGTCGAGAAGTCTTGGATGGCCGCATGCAGGCTCCGCGTGAGCTCTTCGGCCGCCTCCGCCGAGTGGTCGACCACAAACTTCCGCAGCCGTTCATCGCCAAAGAACTCGCCGATTTTGCTCAGCGCCTCCGTGACCCCGTCCGTGTAGAGGAGGATGCTTTCTCCTGGCTCCATTTGCTCGGTGAGCGTGCGGTACTGGTAGCCCGCAAAGAGTCCCAGCATGGGTCCGCTTTTTTCCGTCAGCGTTCGCAGCGCGCCATTCACCGAAAACATGTACGACGGATTATGACCGGCGTTCGCGAAGGCAAGCCGGCCTGAGCCGAGGTCCAGAACGCCATAGAAAAGAGTCACGAACATGGAAGAAACGTTCTGTTCCAGCAACGTCGCGTTCACTTGCGTCAGGCATTCTCCCGGCGATTTCTGATGCTGTGCCGTGGCCCGCAACAAGGTCCGGCTCACCGCCATAAAGAGCGCCGCGGGAACTCCTTTTCCACTCACATCTCCGATGACAAAGGCGAGATGCTCGTCGTCGAGCAGGAAAAAATCGAAAAAATCTCCCCCCACTTCGGTAGCGGGAACCATGGCCGCGTGCAACGTGAATTCGGTGCGATGGGGGAAGGCCGGAAACTGACCCGGCAAAATCGACCTCTGAATGAGGGCCGCATGCTCCAGTTCCTTCGCGCGAATTTTCTCGGCCTGTTCGATCTGCGCAAGTCTGGCGTGCTCAATCCGTATGGCCGCTATGTTCGCCATGATCGTGAGCAGGCCCAAATCCTCATTCTTGAATTCATGGACGAAGAACGGCGAATCTAAATACACCAGTCCGATGACGCGCTCTTCCGTCTGCAGCGGCACGGCGAGAATACTCCGGATCTGCTGCTGCATAATACTCTCCCGTGCGGCAAAGGCCCGGTCTTTCAAGGCATCTTGAACCAGCAGAGAACGTTTTTCCTTCAAGACAAGGTCACGAACGCTCGAACTGATGCGCAAGCCGGCGCCTCTCATCGCGCGGACGACGAGTTCTCCATCCTCGAGAATCATCACGGCGCCGCGCGAGGCGCCTACCGTTTCCAAGGACAGATTCAGGATCAGACCGAACAGCTTTTCAAGGGGCATGCTTCCGGCCAGCTCACGACCCGCCCGGATGAGCGCTCGCATGTATCTGTCGGATCCGGTGCCTTCCCCTGCCGAAAGCACGCCATCCAGCGTTGCGGTGGCCGTCAGATCCGGAGCACCCTCCACAAAAACGACATCCTGCGATTTAGGCGCGCCAGCGGCGATGAAACGGAGGTTCAGTTGTCCCGCGGTGATCTGGTCACGGGAGCGAAGTACCGTGGGGCCTGTAATTCGCGTGCCGTTGACGAATGTCCCATTCGTGCTTCCCAGATCGCGAACGGTCCAATCAGTCCCCTGGCGCTCGAGTGCGAAATGCTCGCGGGAAAGACCATCCACACCTTGGAAACTGAGCTGGTTGGAAGCGAGGCGTCCGACGCTATAACGCGGAAGATCCAGGGTAATCGCGTGAGTTCTTCCATCCGGCGTTCGAATGGAAAGCTCAGGCCGCGCGGTCTCTTGTAACGACGCCGTCATAAAACACTAGCGTAGCGAAACTAATCAGGTGGTGCGATGCGGCGGATCTTCTCCGTGACCGTCGCTCTGTCGGAGAAGGTTGATACAATTCGTATAGCGCTGACGTAATGCAGCGACTGTCGAACCGTGCCGCTCCCGTTCTCCAGGGCTGCATGTAAGTCCGGGACTTGATCGATTTCTGACAGGTACCAAGGCGATGCTGAAAAATTATTTCATCCTTCCTTATCTTTCTCGATCCTGGCTGATCCCCGCTCGCCGTTTCTTTGACGAGGTGACCGATGTACAGCCATGATTTTCTCCGCGCCAAGAGCGAGGGCCGCAAGCTTTCGATGGCGACGTGTTACGACTACACGTTCGCTCGTCTACTATCGCGGACCGCGTTAGACGGGATTTTGGTCGGCGATAGCGCCGCCATGGTCATGCACGGCCATTCTTCGACACTATCGATGACGGTAGAAATAACCCGTATGCACACGCAGGCGGTTGTGCGCGGCGCAGGCGAAAAGTTCGTCGTCGCAGATATGCCCTTCCTTTCTTTTCGGAAAGGTTTGGCTGCGGCGATGGACACGGCGCAAGTTTTGATGACCGCCGGGGCACATGCGCTGAAGCTGGAGGGGGTAGACGGCCACGAAGATGTAATTCAACGCATGGTTCAGAGCGGGATCCCGGTCATGGGCCATCTCGGCCTGCAGCCTCAATCGGTCCACGCTTACGGAGGCTTTCGCGTGCAAGGTCGAAGCGATGACTCATCGCGGGACATTGTCCGCCAGGCCACTGCCCTGCAGGAACTGGGCGCTTTCGCGATTGTGCTGGAGTGTGTCCCCGCGAAGCTGGCGCAGGAGATCACCATGGCGCTGCGGATTCCAACGGTCGGCATTGGCGCCGGCGCGGGATGCGATGGACAGATTCTGGTGCTTCAGGATCTCCTCGGCATGAACGTGGATTTTCATCCCAAGTTCTCTCGCCATTTCATGGACGGCTCGTGCACCATCGTGGACGCAGTCGCACGCTTCGATGAAGCGGTGAAGACGGGCGCTTTCCCATTGCCAGAGGAGAGTTATTCGTGACCCGGATTTGGAACACGATGGAAGACTGGGTGGACCGGCGTCGCGCCATCCAGGGACTCAGTATCGGTTTCGTCCCCACCATGGGAGCCCTTCACCGGGGACACGCGTCGCTGGTGGAGCGATGCCGCCGGGAGAATGAAATTGTGGTTGTCAGCATCTTCGTCAACCCCTCGCAATTCAACGATCCCAAGGATCTTGAGCGATATCCGCGTACACTCGACAGCGATCTGGCGCTTCTGCGGAGCCTGGGAGCGGACGAAGTAATCATCCCGAGTGCCGCGGAAATGTACCCGCAGGGCTACGGCTTGAGAGTCGAGCCGGACAGCCGCAGTCCTGAAATCATGGAAGGCGCGTACCGGCCAGGATTCCTTCCAGGGGTGCTGACGGTCGTCTTGAAGCTGCTGAATATTGTTCGCCCCGACCGCGCCTACTTCGGAGAGAAGGATTACCAGCAGTTGAAAGCGATCACGGACATGATGCAGGAATTCTTTCTTCCCGTGGAGATCGTCCCTTGCGCGACCGTGCGCGAGGAGTCCGGACTGGCGGAAAGCTCCAGGAACAAGCTGCTATCGGCGCCAGCAAAAGAGAAGGCGGCATGTCTGTTCCGGGCTTTGAGCACAGCCGGTAACGCTTCGGATGCACAAGCAATGCTCGAAGCGAATGGATTTACCGTGGATTATGTCGAGGAGCACTGGGGAAGGCGCTTCGCCGCGGCGTTTCTGGACGGTGTGCGCCTGATCGACAACGTGCCGATCGCGGAGTCGAAGCGCTGCTGAAGCGTGGTTCCTTATGCTGCTAACCCTTGACGTCGGCAATAGTCAGATCTTCGGCGGAGTGTACGACCGGGACAATTTAAGAATCACATTCCGGCGAACCTCTAGCATCCGAGCCTCGTCCGATGAGTTTGGAATCTTCTTTCGTACCACGCTTAGAGAGAATGGAGTCGATCCCGAGGCGATCGGCATGGCGGCGATTTGCTCGGTGGTGCCCGACGCGGTGCATTCGCTGCGCAATTGCTTCCGCAAGTACTTCCGCTTCGAACCGTTTCTGCTCCAGCCGGGAGTGAAAACAGGATTGAAAATCCGCTATAGCAATCCCTTGGAGGTAGGCGCGGACAAGATCGCCAATGCGATCGGTGCGCTCAGCCGCTTCCCCGGGCGAAACCTGCTGATCGTCGACTTCGGCACCGCGACCACGCTCTGCGCGGTTACGAAAGAGAAGGAATATCTCGGCGGAATTATCACGCCTGGGATCAGCACTTCCATGGCGGCGCTGGAATCGCAGACCGCGCGGCTGCCCGCCGTGGAGATCATCCGGCCGCCGGAGGTTCTGGGACGTTCCACCGTCGAGAGTATTCAATCGGGGTTATACTACGGCACCCTGGCCACCGTGCGATCGCTTGCTGCTTCCGTCACGAAAGAGCATTTTTCCAAGGAGCAGCCCGTCATCGTGGGGACCGGCGGGTTTGGCCGGCTCTTCGAGGAAGAGAGTCTTTTCGACGCATTTGTGCCGGAACTCGCACTGATGGGATTATGCCGGGCGGTTGAGTTTTCGCTCGCGAAGCAGAAGTAATCTCTCCGCGATCCTCGGGAGTTTTCTCCGAACCTTCGCACGTCGCCCAGCACACACAGTGCGTCAAAAGGGACACTCGATGCTTCCTTATCATAGTCCATTGAATCACTAGCTTACAGTCTGGCTCCCGCCCTGCAATCTAGCAGGGCATGAAACATCAAACACTCCATACGATGACGAAGTTGGCCGCAGTCCTGGCGATCGCGGCGGTCGATTCTTCCGCCGAAGAGCGCCGTCAAGCGCAGGCGCGGATCGTCGTTTCCATCCCCGACCACAAGCTTGTCCTGTTCGACGGCGGCCGCGTTGTGAAAATGTACGACGTGGCGGTCGGCAAGCCGTCCACGCCAACTCCCGAAGGCGAGTTCCGCATCGTCAACCACGTTCCGAACCCGACCTATTACGGCTCGGGCGTCGTGATCGGGCCTGGAAAAAATAATCCGCTCGGCACTCGCTGGATGGGTTTGAGCGCGGTGGGCTACGGCATCCATGGCACCAACGTGCCGAGTTCCATCGGTAAAGCAGCCTCGCACGGCTGCATTCGGATGCGGCAGCAGGATCTCGAAGAGCTCTTCGAGTTGGTGAACGTCGGCGTGACTGTTGAGCTGCGAGGCGAGAGCTCCGGCATGCTGGCCCAAAGTTTCGCGGTCAACTCCGCAAATTGATGAGTCCCGCGAAGAAAACAGGAGAACATCGAAATGACGTTGCTAAGGTATTTGCTGATTCTTACAGGCATCGCTCTGCTGGCGGGGGCGATGGCCATCCTGGTCTGGGATCTGTACCAGATCGTGAAGTGGAGGAAACACAACCTGGGGGAACCACAACCCGGCCTGCACTGGTACGTTTCTCGTCGGCTGGCTATGCTGTGCGTACTTCCCTTCCTGGCGGGCCTGAGCATCGCCGTGGTGCCGAGCGGCTGGGCCGGCGTTCGCGTGAATCAGTTCCTGGGAACGCGTCCCGGAACGTTGTATGCCGGAGTGCACCTGATCTTTCCTTTGATCGAGCAGGTGGAATTGTATTCGACACGCGACAACGTGATCAGTACGCTGGCCAAGGACGATCCCAAGAAAAAGCAGGAGGCGCTGCGCGTGCAAACGCGAGAAGGTCTCGCCGTCGGTCTAGCGGTCGTCGTGCGCTATCGTCTGGATCCTTCGAAGCTCGCCTATATTCAGCAGAATCTACCGCAACCGCTGGAGGAAGAGATGATCGTGCCCGCGATCGCCAGCACGTTTCGTGACATGGCTCCGAGCTATTTGGTTCGCGAACTGTTCTCCACGAAGCGCGATCAATTCCGGCAAGCTGCGGCGGGAATTGTCGCGGCGCGGTTGAAGGAGAACGGGATTGTGGTGAAGGAGCTGGTGCTCGAAGATATCCAGCTACCGGAGGATTATTCGAAAGGTCTCGAAAGCCTGCTAGTGAAGGAACAGCAGAACGAGCGTCTGAACATCGAGTTAGAAGTAAAAAAGAAGGAGGTAATCGCAGCGACATTGGAAGCGGAGGCGCAGGAGGCGCGCGACGTGAAGCAAGCGGAAGCGCGGGCGCAAGTCGTCGTGCTTGAAGCCAAGGCCCAGGCCGATGCCATGCAGCACACTCTTCCTCTCAAACAAAAGCAGATCGAACAATCGCGCCTGGAGGCCGAGGCCCGCAAGGAATCGACCGTCAAGAACGCCGAGGCGATGGCCGAAGCGAAGGTCATCGACAGCAAGGCCGAATTGCAAAAACGCAACCTGATGAGCGAGAGCGAAGAGTATCGCATCCGCCGCGTGGCCAGCGCCGACGCGGAGCGCATGAAGTTGGAGGCCTCCGTACTCAAGGAGAATCCGCTCCTGATTCAGAAGATCATTGCCGAGAAACTTTCCGACAAGGTACAGATCATGATGGTGCCGAACGACGGGAAGTTTTTCTTCGCCAACGACGTCTTAAAGGGCATGACCAGCACTTCTGGGATCGAACATTAATCACTAAAGGTGGGATCACTGCGGAGAAAGTGGACAAACGCAAACTGGACAAGGGACCGGCTGAAGAGCTGGTCCCTCTTTTTGTTATCATTTCGCCGTGAAGGGGCGCATTCTGCTATTTGTTTTCGCGGCGCATTTTGCGGCCGGCGACGCCCTCGATGACGCGGTCGGCCAGTGGTCCAAGAAGATTTCCTCCCATTTGGCCGCGGATGAAATCGCGCATGTCACATGGAAAGACGCGGGCGCCGTGGACACTAGTTCCCCGGCATACGTCGCTCGAGCGAAGACGCTCCTCGCGCGGGCGCTTCAGCGGCGGCTGAAGGATCCCAAGCCCGTGGAAATTACCGCGACGTTTTCTCAAAATCTCAAGGACTATTTGCTCATCGCCGAGATGCATCGCGAAAATGAAAGCATTGTGGAAATAGCCAGCATGCCCCGAACGATCGCGCTGGCGGCGGCGTCCGCGGGATTCCGACTCGAACGTAAGAAGCTATGGGAGCAGGAGGCGCCGATCCTGGATGTAGTCGCGGATATCGGCGCGGCTGGAGATCAGATGTTGGTACTCGATACGGCGGGCGTCACGCTCTACGAGCGGCGCGATTCAAGCAATGACCGGCGTGATGCGAAATGGCAGAGGGCCGATGAGGCGGTGTTGGATATTCCCCCTGTCCGCGATCCTCGCGGGCGCCTCACGATGACGGAGAACGCGCTGATCGCGGAGGTTCCTGGGCTGACATGCAAAGGGACGTGGAGGCCATCCATCATGATCGAGTGTCAGCAAAACGGACGCTTTACCGCGGGTCGCAACACGATCGAAGAAGCTGGGTGGCCGCCGTACTTTGCGCACGCCGAGATCGGGGGCGAACACATCGTCGGGGCAGTGGATGGACGAACGTATATATATGACGCGAGCCGGAAGCAACTGAATTCTGCGGATCTCTGGGAAGACTTCGCGGTGATCTCCAGCCCGTGTACCAGCCCCAAGATCCTCGCCTTGGATTCGACCTCGAACGCATTGGCGAGTTTCGAACTCGTCAATCACAATCCGGTGCGCGTGAGCGACTCGATGGAGATGCCGGGGGCCGTCACAGCCATGTGGTCCGGCGGGAACGCTGGTCTTGTCGTCGTACGAAATAAGAGCACGAACCGTTATGAAGCCTACAGCGTCGGCGTGGATTGCGGCCGCTAGCGCGCTATTTGCGTTCGCGATCTTGCGGGCGGAAGGCCGTCCTCACTACGGCGGCACGCTGCGCGTGGAAATGACCGCTGCTTTAAACAATCTCGATCCAGCCGTGATCCCCGCCGATCCGGTTCTTCTCGAAGCCAAAGCGCGGCTTGTCCCTGCCGTCTTCGAAACGCTGGTTCGTTTGGATGAAAGCGGCAAACCTCAGCCTTGGCTCGCGACATCCTGGGCCCACGATGCGGCGCGCAGACGGTGGGTCTTCACGGCGCGTTCCAACGTCAGGCTGCACAACAACACGGTCTGGGCTCCGGCCGCGGGCTCTCTGGAAGTAGCGGACGACCGGCCCATCGAACAGATTCTGCTTGCAATGGCCCGGCCGTGGAATGCCATTGTGGTGCGGGAGCCCGATGGCTCGCTCTTGGGGACGGGTCCTTTTCGTGTCGCCAAATGGGAAGCGGGCAAGGCCGCGACGCTGGTCGCCAACGAGGACCACTGGAAGGGCAGGCCTTTTTTGGATTCCATCGATATTCAGATGGGACGCGACCTTCGCGATCAGTCTCAGGATCTGGAACTCGGGAAGGCCGACGTCATTGACGCTTCAGTGGGTACGAGCGACGCGATGGCGGACACGACTGTTGCGCTGGTGTTCGACACTCCGCGTGCTTCCGCGCCAGTTCGCGAAGCTGTCGCGCTTTCCATCGATAGAATCGCCATCCGGCGGGTTTTGCTGAAGGGGCGGGGTGAAATCTCGGGAGCTCTCTTGCCGCAGTGGCTGAGCGGTTATTCGTTTGTATTCGAACAGAAACGAGACGTAACGCGGGCGCGCGAGCTGGCGACGGGGGCGCTGCCCCTTACGTTCGCCTACGATCGCCAGGATCCGGTGCTGCGCTCGATCGCCGAAAGAATCTCCGTCAACGCGATGGAAGCGGGCGTCACGATGCGTCCGGGAAATGGCGCGGCGGACGTGCGCCTGGTCGCGTTCCCCGTAGCCTCGCGAGATGAATCGTCGGCGCTCGCCGAGATGGCCGTGATTCTGAAAGCGCCCATGCCCTTGACTTCTTCCCCTTCCGCCTGGGGGCCATATGAGGCGGAACGCGCACTGTTGGAGGGCTTCCGAGTGGTGCCGTTGTTCCACCT
>Ga0181536_10003408_pt1 | contig 17335 bp, 17 predicted proteins | sample PEATcosm2014_Bin_41_FD_121105 | JGI IMG/M metagenome (GOLD analysis project Ga0181536, IMG submission 121105) | Peatland microbial communities from MTU Mesocosm Facility, Houghton, MI, USA - PEATcosm2014_Bin17_60_metaG | ecosystem: Environmental > Terrestrial > Soil > Wetlands > Peat | place... | reverse complement strand
CGATCACGCCGAAACTGTTGCATCTGAGACTCACCCAGGCGGTCAGGCCAAACTCAAAATCAACCGTTCACCGTGGCAACAGCCGCGAAAACCGCCCGGTCTGGTAAAATGAGAACTGCTGGGGGTTGGTATCACACGAACAGTTAAGGTTGGCGTGATCGAGTTCTGCCTGGGCGGGCGGTACGCGTATTGATCGGCCTGCCGGCCGCCGGAGTGAAACGCGCCGGCAATGGCTGGGTTGAACAAGGCGATGGCGTTCTTTGGCGGGCATTCAGCCTCGGGCTGAGACGATCGCGTGAATGCCGAACCCGAGGAAAATGACGCCGGACGCGCGTGTGATCCACAGCGCGTGCCGACGATACCAGCGGCGGACCGGCCCGGTACCGATGACCGTGACCAGCATGACGTCGGCGGTGACGAACCCGACGCAGGCGGCGGCGAGCAGGGGCGGCAACGCGGTCCAGTCCAGCGCGGCCGCGTGCCCGGCGAGCAGTGCGGTAAACATCGCCACCGCGACCGGATACGCCTTGGGGTTCGACAATCCGAAGGCAAGGCCTCGGCGCAACGGAGCGCGCGGTGCGAATGTCGTGGACCCGTCGTCGCGCCGCCGGGTCGTCACCGCGCGATAACCAAGCCAGCACAGATACGCGCCGCAAACCAGATCGAGTCCGTTGAAGAACGTCGTGCCGATCGTGCGGGCGCCGATGATCGCCACCAGTGCGAGCGTGGCCCAGGCGACGTCACCCGCGAAATGCCCGGCGAGGAACCAGGCGCCGGCCCGCCGCCCGCTGCCGGCGCCGATCCCGAGCAGCGCGAGGAATGCCGGACCCGGCGCCAGCGTATAGGCACCACCGGCGACGGCGGAGGCGAGCAGCAGGCCCGGCGTCAACTACCGAACGCCTGATCCCAGGGCTCTGGCAGCATCCGGTAGCCGTCACCGTCGCGCACCAGGCGGGCGAACCCTGGAAAATGCACGTGCATCCCGGCGATCAACTGACCGTCGGTGGCGACCATGTCGAAGGTGCGCTTGCGGGTCGCGGCGGCCTGATGCGGATCGGTATCGAATTCGATCGTGACCTCGGGGCGGGGGACCTGGATTTCCGGCACGTGGATGATGTCGCCCCAGATCAGCAACGAATCCTTGCCGGAGCTGACCATGTAGCCGCTATGCCCTGGGGTGTGCCCGTGCAAGGGCACCGAGGTGACACCGGGAAACACTTCCTCGGCGCGCGCGAAGGTGCGCATGACGTTGTGATACGGCGCGATTTGTTCGCGGGCGCACTGGAAATACAGTTTCTTCGCCCGCTCGCTGGCGCGGCTCATGGCGCCATCGTCGCGCCAGTGTTTCGGTTCATTTTCGTGCACGACCAGCTCGGCGTTGGGGAAGAATTTGCGGCCGGTTTTTGGGTCGGTCAGGCCGGCCGAGTGATCCGGATGCATATGTGTCAGGACCACGGTGTCGATATCGGCCGGATCGACTCCGGCGGCCTTTAAGTTCTGTCGCAGCTTGCCCGCGGTTGGCAACAGGTAGTCGCCCGACCCGGTCTCGACCAGTGCGAGGCGGCCGGCCGAATAGATCAAATAGCAATTGACCGACGTGCGGCGGCCCGGCCGGTACTGGGCGTCCAGCAGGCCTTGCGCGCCATCCCGCGTGATGTTCTGCAAGACCTCCAGCGTGCCATCCAGATAACCATCGGATAGCGCGGTGACGACGATGTCGCCGATACGGCGATGGTAAAAGCCGGGAACTTGTCCGGTGGGGATTTGGATCATGATGCTACTGCTTTCTCTCGTTGTCATTGCGAGGAGCGAAGCGATGAAGCAAGCTCCCTGTCCCGCGCATGGAGATTGCGTCGCTTCGCTCGCGATGACAACGGCGGGGCATTGGCCGGCGCGACACGAATGGAGAATGCCCTACGCGGCGCCGCTCAGTGATTTCGCGGTCTGACCGAACAGGATTTTTCGGGATTCCTCGGAGTGTTGACCGCGGCGGCGCAGGTCCTTGCCGACATCGACACCCTTTTGCACCGCCGGCCGTGCCTTGATCGCCTCGCGCCAGCGGGAGACGTTGGGGAACTCGTCCAACGGCTGGCCGAGCGGCTTCGAGATAAACACCCAGGGCCAGGAAATCATGTCGGCGATGGAATACGCGTCCAGAATGTATTCCCGCCCCTCCAGCCGCCGCTCCAACACACCGAGGCAGCGATTGTACTCGCCCGCGTAACGCTTATGCGCGTAGCCGTGATCCGCTTCGCCATCGACGCCTTTGGCGTAATTGACGAAATGACTGAGCTGTCCCGCCATCGGACCGAGATTACCGACCTGCCAGAACAGCCATTCCAGGCACTCCTTCCGGCCACGCGCCGAGGTTGGCATGAACCGGCCGGTTTTTTCGGCGAGGTGGATCAGGATTGGTCCCGACTCGAAAATCGGCATCGGACCATCAGGCGTATCCTGATCGACAATCGCCGGCATGCGGGCATTGGGGCTGATCTCCAGGAATTCCGGCCTGAACTGATCGCCGGCGCCGATATTCACCGGGCACAGCGTGTAGGGCAGGCCGGTTTCCTCCAGCATGATGGAGACTTTCCACCCGTTGGGTGTGGGCCAGTAATAAAAATCAATCATGCCGCGGGCTCCTTGGCCCGCAGCGCCGCGATCTCCGCGGCCGAGTATCCCAGTTCGGACAAAATCGTTGCGGTGTCCTGGCCGAGGACCGGGGCGCCGTGCCGGATTTCGGCCGATGTGACGGAAAACCGGGCCGCGGGCCGTGCCTGGCGCAAAAGTCCGGCCTTTTCATGTTCGGTTTCGACAACGACCCCGTTCGCTTCCACCTGGGGATGGTGGATCAACGCCGACCGGGTCAGCACCGGCGCGCAAGGGACGTCCTCGCGGGTCAGAACCTCCAGCCATTCCGCCGCCGGACGGGTCTTCAACACCGCCTGCGTCATCGCGAGGCGTGCGTCGACGTTCTCCTGCCGTAACGCCGGCGTGCGGAAACGCGGATCGTCCAGCCATTCCGGCTTTTCCAGGGCCCGCGTCAGGCCCAACCACTGCCTGTCGGTCTGCACCGCGGCGGTGATGTAGTCGGTCGCGGTTTCATAGATCAGGTCGATGCGACTCGCGGCCTCCTGCCGCGGCGCTTCGTCGTCGGCGAAGGTCTGGCTGCCCATGTCGGACGCCCACAAAAACGCGATCACCGCGTCCAGCATCGACAGCCGCACATGCTGACCCTGGCCCGTACGCTCCCGCGCCAGCAACGCCGCGGTGATCGCCTGCGATGCCGTGACCGCCGTCAGCTTGTCCGGCAGGATTGTCCGCACAAGCCGAGGACGTTCCGTGTCCGAACCGGCCTGGATCGTCGCCAGCCCCGACATCGCCTGCACGATCGGATCGTAAACCGGCTTGCCCGCGTAGGGCCCGGTCTCGCCAAAGCCGGAGATCGAGACATACACGATGTCCGGCTTCACCGCCCGCAGCGCGTCCTCGCCAAACCCCATCCGCTCCGCCACCCCTGGGCGAAAATTTTGAACGAACACATCCGCTGTCGCGACCAGACGCAGCAGCGCCTGCTTCGCCGCCGGATCGCGCAGATCCAGCGCGACGGAGCGCTTGTTACGGTTTGTGTTCAAAAACGAGGCGGAAAGCCCGTTGCGCCGGTTACTCGCCGAACGTGTGGCGTCGCCGCCGTCGGGGTTCTCCACCTTGATCACATCCGCGCCCTGGTCCGCCAAAATCATCGTGGCCAAGGGCCCCGAAACATTGGAGGTCAGATCGACGACGCGGTAGCCATGCAAAGGACCTGGCATATTGGGCTTTCCGACATAGAACCCGCCAATCATACGTTACCGTTGCAATGACGCCAGTGCCTCCGCCGTTCCCGTACCCAATCTGGGTGCCGCGCTCCGGATAACCGGCCGCACACCGTCGAACGACAGCGCCGATCCGGTCAGCTTGTAGTCCTCCCCGGGAACGTCCTGCAAAATGCCCAGTGCGCGGGTCTGCGGTTCGTTCAACGCTTCCGGAAGCGTGTTGATCGGCGCGGCGGGGACACCGACGGCCTCCAGCCGCTCGATCCAGGAGGCGCGCGGCTGGGTGCGCAGAATCTCGCTCATCAGCACGACCAGCGTGGTCTTATGGTTCAGCCGGGCGCGGTTGGTGGCGAAGCGTTCGTCCTCGCTCCATTCCGGCTTGCCGAGTTCCCGCGCCAGTTTGGCGAACAGGCGATCGTTGCCGCAGCAGATGATGAACGGGCCATCTTTGGCATCGAAGGCTTCGTACGGCACCAGAGCGGGATGGCCGGAGCGGTGTTTCGGCGGCATCCGTCCCTCGTTGACCCAGGCGTCGCCGCGTTGCGCGGCCCAGACCAGCGCGGTTTCCAGCAGCGATGCGGTCACGATCGCGCCGCGGCCGGTGGTTTGACGTCGCTGCAACGCCGCCAGCGCGCCGATCACGATCCACATGCCGGTGCCCTGATCGCAGACCGCGACGCCCAGACGCATCGGCGGATCGTCGGGGCCGCCGTTGGTGCTGGACAGGCCGCTATAGGCCTGGATCAACGGTTCGTAACCGGGCCGGTCTTTCATCGGACCGATATGGCCGAACGCGGAAATCGCGCAGTAGATCAGCCGCGGATGCCGGGCGGTCAGCGCCGGCCCGTCAATGCCCAATGCCTCGGCCGCGCCTGGGCGCAGATTGTGGATCAGGATATCGGCGCTCGCCGCCAGGCGCTCGAAGTCGGCCTTGCCGGCGTCGCTTTTCAGGTCGAGCGCTACCGACTTTTTGTTGCGGTTGACCATGTGGAACGTCAGCGCGTCGCCATGGCGGAAATCCGGACCCATGCGCCGTGCATCGTCACCGCCCTCGACCCGCTCGATCTTCAACACCTCGGCGCCGAGATCGCCAAGGATGGCGCCGGCGAATGGGGCGGACAGAACCTGACCGAGTTCGAGGACCCGAATTCCCTCAAGCATGGATTTCCTCCTGGCATGTCCCGCGGGATATTATCCCGACATAGCCCACGGGATATCATCCCGACGCATGCCGCGGCATCATGCCACCAACACGCCAGGAGGGAAGCCATGACCGATCTGCCCAAACGGATCGAAATTCACGAGGAAGGCCCGCGCGAGGGTTTCCAGATTGAAGCGGGTCCGATCAGCACCGCGGACAAGGTCCGGTTCTGCGAGGCGCTGGCGGAAACCGGCCTGCATGACGTCCAGTGCGTCTCGTTCGTGGACGCCCGGCGTGTGCCGGGCATGGCCGATGCCGTGGAGGTCGCGCAAACGATCCGCCAGCGTCCCGACGTGCACTACACCGGGATCGCGCTCAACCTGCGCGGCTACGAGCGCGCGGTGCAAACCCCACTGCACATCACCGGCGGCATCCAGATGAGCACGTCGAACACGTTCTCAATTCACAACACCAACAAAAACAACGAGGAAACACTGATCGAACAGCGCCGGCAACTGGATTTCTTCAAGGCACGCGGCATCCCGGTCGAGTCAGCGATCGTCATGACCGCCTTCGGCTGCAATTTCGAGGGCGAGATCGCACCGGAGACCGTGCGCGACTGCGTCGGCGAATTGCTCGATCTGGCCGAAGAGTATGCCATCACGCTCGATCGCGTGCGGATCGCCGACACCGTCGGTTGGGCTTCGCCCGCGTCCGTGCAGCGTGTCGTCGGAACGATCCGGGAGAAGTGGCCGGATCTGAAGCTCGGTTTGCATCTGCACGACACGCGCGGCACCGGCATGGCCAATGCGTTGATGGGAATGCAAATGGGCATTGCCAGTTTCGATAGCTCCTGCGCGGGCCTCGGCGGTTGCCCCTTCGCGGGTCACAAGGGCGCGGCCGGAAATATTTGCACCGAGGATCTGGTGTTCATGGCGCATGAAATGGGGATCGAAACGGGCATCGACCTCGACGCGTTGATCGAATGCGCGCGCATGGCCGAGGAGATCGTCGGCCATCCGCTCCCGGGCAAGGTCATGCACGGCGGCAGCCTGTCGAAGTACCGCGCGGGAGCCCACACATGATCGAGGTTCTGGTTGAAAAGCGCGGTGCGGTGCAGTGGATCACCATCAACCGCGAGGAACGCCGCAACGCGATGAACGACGCGGTTGTGTTCGGGATCATGGACGGACTGACCACCGCGACATCCGACCCGGACATCCGCGCCGTGGTACTGACCGGCGCCGGCGACCGGGCCTTTTGCGCCGGGGCGGATCTGTCGGCCGGCTCCGGCTCGTTCCAGTACGACTACTCCAAGGTTGGCATCCCATTCGTGAAACTCATGAAACAGGCACGCGACCTGACCGTGCCGCTGATCGCCCGGGTCAACGGCCATGCGATGGCCGGAGGCATGGGCATGATGGGCATGTGCGATATGGCCATCACCGTCGACAACGCCCGGTTCGGCATGCCCGAGGTGAAGGTCGGTATTTTTCCGATGCAGATCATGGCCGTGCTGCAACGGCTTATTCCCAACCGGAAACTTTACGAAATGGCTCTGACCGGGGAACCGATCACCGCGGCCGAGGCGCTGGAACTTGGCCTCGTCAATTATGTCGTGCCCGCCTGGGAACTTGATACGAAGCTGGAGTGGCTGTTGGCCCGCTTGCTGGACAAAAGCCCGACGGCGATCCGGCGCGGCAAATATGCGATGCGCCAAACGGAAAGTATGAGTTTCGATCAGGCGGCGGTGTTCATGGAGGCACAGATTGGCACTCTGGCACTGACCGAGGACGCGGCGGAGGGACGCCAGGCGTTCATCGAAAAACGCGCCCCGGCGTGGCCTGGACGTTAGAGCATGATTGCTTCAGGTTGAAGCAATCATGCTCTAACGCAGCTTTGATTGAGAGCGTGATTCACGCTTTCCCACTGTTCAGCGATCACGCTCTGGCGGGTTTGCCGCCCCTCCGTCATTGCGAGGAGCGAAGCGAGGAAGCAAGCGCCCCGCTCGTCCGCACGATCAGGGAGATTGCTTTGCTCGCAATGACATGCGTCTCCGGCGTCGGGGGATCGCTCCGCTCGCGATGACAGGGCGGGGAGGGCCATGACGGCGAAGCGCCGCCAGCGTCAGTTGACCCGCTTTTCCTTACCTTCCCAGAACGGCTTGCGCAGATCCGTCTTCAGGATTTTTCCGGCACCGGACAGCGGCAACGGCTCCTCGCGCAAATCGACCGTGCGCGGGCACTTATAATTGGCGATCAGCGTGTGACAGTGCGCGATCAACACCTCCGCCGTCGCACCCATCCCCGGCTTGAGGCGAACGATCGCATGCACCCGCTCGCCCCAGATGTCATCCGGCACGCCGATCACGGCGCACTCGGCCACGGCCGGATGGTGGTAGAGCGCTTCCTCGGTTTCCGCCGAATACACATTCTCGCCGCCGCTGATGATCATGTCCTTCACGCGGTCGACGATGAAGATGAACCCGTCCTCGTCCATATAACCGCCGTCGCCGGTGTGCAGCCAGCCGTTGCGCAATGTCTGCGCGGTCAGCCCAGGCTGTTTCCAGTAACCCAGCATCACCATCGGGCCGCGGGCGCAGATTTCGCCGATCGTGCCGCGTGGAACCTCGTTGTCGTCCGGATCATGAATTCGAATCTCGCAATCCAGCACGGCCCGGCCGGCGGATTTGACGCGGCCGGCATAGGGCCCCTCGAAGCAGGTGTACCGGGGATCCAACGCGGTGAGCACCGGGGAGGATTCAGACTGACCGTACAGATGACAGAACTTCACGCCGGGCATCACTTCGGCGGCGCGCCGGATCACCGCCTCCGGCATCGGCGAGGCGCCGAACAACAACCGTTCCACGCTGGACAAATCGTGCTTCACCACGTCGGGATGGTTGACCAGCATGTTGATCATGGTTGGCACGATCAGCAGCAGCGTGATCCGATATTGCTCGATTACCCGCATCAGGGCGACCGGCTCATAGCGCGGCATGAAGTAATGCGTACCGCGAAACCCGGTCACGAGATAGGTCATCGCGTTATCGGCGAGGTGGAACATCGGCGCGGCATGAACATACCGCGTATCCTCGTCGGCCAGCGTGCTCGGGAAAATGTTCAGGGCGTTGGACATGATGTTGTTATGACTCAACATGACGCCCTTGGACCGGCCCGTGGTCCCGCCGGTATAGAAAATCCCCGCGATATCGTTGTTTGATCCGATCGAATACGCGAACGGTTGGGCCGCCGCGAGCAGCGTTTCATAATCCAGCAGACCGGGCGGCGTCGCGCCCTCACCGATATAAACGACCCGCGTCACATCCGCCGTCTCCGGCAGCACTTTTGGCAGCACGGGAACGAACGCGTCATCGACGAACAGGGCCGAACAGCCTGAATCCGCCAGCCAGAACACGATCTCGGGCGGCGCCAGCCGCGTATTGATCGGAACGAACACGAAGCCGCCGAGCGACAGGCCGAACAAACATTCCAAATAACGGTCCGAGTTCAATGACAGGATCCCAACCCGGTCGCCCGGTTTGAAGCCAAGTTCGTGCATCGCCCCGGCGAGCCGCTTGATCCGGTCGTCGAATTCCCGCCAGGTGCGCTGACGGTCGCCACACACGGTCGCGAGCTTACCCGCTCCGGTCTGCACCGCGCGGCGCACGAACTGCGAGATTTGCGTCATGCCTGTCCCTCCCTTGGAGTGCCAGCACACCACATCGGCAACCGGGTTGGCAACGACCCGCCGCGGCGCGCTACGCGAAAAACGGGTGCGTGTCGCCGCGTGTGCCTTTGCGATCCAGTGCCGCCAGCGCGGCGGTCAGGTCGGCGCCGGACAGGACGAGTCCAAACCGGGTTTCGATGGCCGCCTGAAAGTCGCCTTCAGTGTCCAACCGGAACCGCTCGGCGGGATCGCCCCGGCGGCGAACGGTCACCCGCTCGTTGAACAAAGTACTGCGTGTCCCCTGTGGACCAGGCCGTGTGACGATCAGGTTATTCACGAACGGACTGCCGGGATGCGTCGCGGTAAACCAGTTCGCGACTTCGTAATCGATGGCCAGTCTCGGGTGCGGCGAAAGGCGGTAAATGTTCTGCCAGTCCCCCCCGAGCTTCGCCTGAAGCGTCAATTCTTCGCCAACCGGCCAGAGCCGCATGGGCTCATGCGGTGTTGCCTGCTCGACGCCTGGGCGCAATGCCAGCGGTGCGGTAGGCGTTTGGTTGCCGAAGCCGACATCGGCGAGGAACGGCCCCTCCGGCAGATCGACCCGCAATGCCATATGCGTCTGGGGTCTGGGCGCGTCGGCCTCCATGCCGCGGATCACGCGCGCGATGAGACAGGTCACGCGAAAGCCCAGAGCCACCAGGCCGGCGTGGAACAACGTGTTCTGCTCAAAGCAGTAGCCGCCTCGTCCGGCCGCGATCATCTTGCGTTGCAACGACCCAAGGTCCAGCCGCGGCGGCCGGCCTAACAGCACGTCGATGTTCTCGAACGGAATGGTTGAACTGTGCGCCACGATCAAGGCGCTCAAGGTCGGCAGCGCCGGCTCGCGCCGACCCGTGTAGTCGATCCGGCGCAGCCAGGCGTCAACGTCGAAGGTGTCGTCGGACATCCGGTTCCTCTCCTGGTGGCCACATTAGTAGCGCATTAACCGGGCCAGGATAGCATGCCGCTCACCAGGCAACCTTGTGGACCGGAGGCAACCTTGGCGATCGAGCCCTTCGACGAGACGGTGATCGTCGCGGACAATGACTCCATGATGCGCGGGCTGCTGCGGACGGTGCTGGAGCAGCCTCGGCGGACCCTGCTGCTCTGCGCTGACGGACTGGAGGCCGTGGAACTCGCGACCCAGACGCTCGCGACGCTGGTGCTGCTGGACTTGCGCATGCCGCGAGTGGGCGGCATCGAGGCCTGCCTGCGGATCCGGGAGTTGCCGCGTTACGCGGTGGTGCCCATTGTCATCCTGACGGTGTTCGACGGAGAGGCGTTGAAGCAGCGGGCACTCAGGGCGGGCGGGACGGCGTTCCTGGCCAAGCCGTTCTCTCGCGACGAGTTATTGCGTGTGGTCAACCCATTGATCGACGCCCACAAACGCAGCCTGGAACTGGGGCGCGACTGACCGCGGGGTAAAATTCGTGCCATCTGGCGACCGGCCCCATTCATTGCTTGCCCCGCCGCCATGCGCGGATGACAATGGTACAATGACGACCAGACATGCCACATCGCCTGACGCCATCGGAGGGGCGGCCCCGGCGGGAGACCACAGGCCGGGAGACCAACGGTCCCTGGGGCCCACCTTCGCCGCGCTCGACCTCGGCACCAACAACTGCCGGATGCTGATTGGCACACCCTCCGGCAATGGGTTCCGGGTGCTGGACAGCTATTCCCGTATCGTCCGTCTGGGCGAGGGCCTGCATGACTCCGGCGCGCTTTGTCCGACCGCGATGGACCGGGCGGTGGCGGCCTTGCGGGACTGCGCCGACCGGCTGGCCCGTTCCCGCCCTCGGATGGTGCGCGCGATCGCCACCGAGGCGTGCCGCCGCGCGCGCAACGGCCCTGAGTTCCTGGATCGGGTCAAGCGTGAGACCGGGCTGGAGGTCGGGGTCATTTCCAGCCGTGAGGAAGCGGAACTCGCCCTGGAATCGTGCACGCCCCTGTTGGAAGCGGCCGGACGGCGGGCGTTGTTGTTCGATATTGGCGGGGGCTCGACGGAACTCGCCTGGGTACGAGTGGGGTGTGGACCGCCGTCGTTGATCGGTTATGCCTCGCTGCCCGTCGGGGTGGTAAGCCTTGCCGAGCGCTTCGGCGCCGCCGCCTTCACGGAAGAGGGCTTCGACGCGATGGTCGAGGACGTGACGGCCCGCCTGGTCGCGTTCGAAGGCGTGCATTGCATTGGCCGCGAAATCCGCGACGGCGGTGTGCGCCTGTTGGGCACCTCCGGCACCGTGACCACGCTGGCAAGCGTTGTGTTGAACCTCGAGCGGTATCGCCGGGCCCTGGTCGACGGCATCGCGTTGACCCGCCAGGACGCGGATGAAGCCTTATCAAGCCTGCGTGCCATGGACCGCGAGGCTCTGGCATTGCATCCTTGCGTGGGGCCCGAGCGGGCCGATTTCGTGATGCCCGGCTGCGCGATTTACGCGGCGATCGCGTCGATGTGGCCGGCGCCCGATGTGGTTGTCGCTGACCGCGGCCTGCGGGAGGGCATGCTGCTGCGGATGATTCGCGCCGATCGCGCCAGGCTGGAACGCCGGCGGAGCATCCCGGACCGGTCATGAGCAAGAGTGCCGCCCCGCCTGGGGGGCGCAAGCTGACGGTCAACGTCAAGACAGCCAAGAAGCGGAGTCCGGCCTCGGCGGAATGGCTGCGCCGGCAATTGAACGACCCTTATGTCACGGCGGCGAAGCAACAGGGCTGGCGGTCGCGGGCGGCCTTCAAGCTGCTGGAACTGGACGACCGGTTCCACCTCATTCGCCCCGGCGCGCGGGTGGTCGACCTGGGTGCGGCGCCGGGCGGGTGGACGCAGGTGGCGACCAAGCGTGGTGCGGGCATTGTTGTGGGTGTGGACCTGTTGCCGATGGATCCGATCCCGGGCGCGATCCTCATTCAGGGCGACTTCAACGACCCCGACATGCCGGAACGGCTGGCGGCGGCACTCGGCGGGAAAGCCGACCTCGTGCTGTCCGACATGGCGCCGAACACGACCGGGCACGCGGCGACCGACCATCTCCGAATTATGGCCCTCGCGGAACTGGCCGCCGCCTTCGCGCGGGAGGTGCTGGCGGAGGATGGGACGTTCGTGGCGAAAGTGTTTCAGGGTGGTTCGGAGCGGGCGATGCTGGAGGCGCTGAAGCGGGATTTTGTCAGTGTGCGCCACGCCAAGCCGCCGGCGAGCCGGAAGGAGTCCAGCGAGTTGTATGTGGTGGCGATGGGGTTTCGAGGCGGTTCAGCGCCAGGTTGACCGGTCAGGCCGCCAATGCGTCAGCACCCGCATCGCCCCGCCCGCCAACAATCCCCAGAATGCGCCGCTGATGCCGAAGAAACTCAGGCCCGAGGCGGTGACCAGAAAGGTGATCAACGCCGCCTCGCGTCCGTCGGCCTGGTTCACCGCAGCCATCAGCGCCCCACCCAGAGCACCGAGCAGGGCGAGGCCGGCGATGGCCTCGATCAGCACCGGCGGGGACACGGCGATGAGGCTGGTCGCGGCACCGGCCAGCAATCCGAAGACCACATAGGTCGCGCCGGCGGTCGCCGCGGCCCAGTAGCGCCGAGTGGGATCGGGATGTGCGTCGGGGCCGGCGCAGAGCGCGGCGGTGATCGCGGCGAGGTTGATCGCATGGCCGCCAAACGGCGCCGCCAGCAGGGTGAACAGACCGGTGACCTGGAACAGGGGTCCAGCCGGCGGCGTGTAGCCGTTGACCGCCAGCACCGCCATGCCCGGAATGTTCTGCGACGCCATCGTCACCAGGAACAGCGGCACCGCGAGACCGATCATCGCGGATGTCGACCACACCGGCGTCACCAAGACCGGTTCCGCCAGCCACTCCACTGCCTGGCCCGCTTCGCCATGGAACGCCAGTAGCACCATCATCACCGCGACTGCCGCAGGCACGGCGTAGAGCCGCCAAAACCGCCAGACAATGGCCCAGGTGAGGATGATGGGAAGGGCCAGAACAGGCGTGAAGGCGACGGCCCGCATTGGCGCGAGGCAGAGGTTCAGCAATACCCCGGCCAGCATCGCGTTGGCGAGCGAGGAGGGGATCACCGCGACCGCTCGCCCCAATGGCCGCCACAGACCCGCGATCACGATCAGCATCCCGCTCAGCAAGAACGCACCCACGGCCGCCGGGAACCCGCCATCCGACATCGCCGAAGACGCGAGCAGCGCCCCACCCGGCGTCGACCACGCGATACTGATGGGCTCACGGAACCACAGGCTGAGCAAGATCGCGCAAACCCCCATCCCGACCGACAAGGCCATCAACCCCGACGCCGCCTGGGCCGGAGACGCGCCGACCGACGTCAGCCCCCGCAACACCACGGCGAAGGACGAGGCGAACCCGACGAACGCGGCCAGCATTCCGGCGAAGAGCGTCTGCCTGGTCACTCAACGGTGGGCGATGGAGACCGGCTCGCCGACCGGCTCGGCGGTCAGAAAGCCGAGCTGATCGTCCTCCAGCACCAGGCAGGTCATCTCGCCACCGAACACCGCGCCGGTGTCGATGGCGATGCGGTTGTGGCGAATGACCGGCGCCTTTACCGGTGAGTGCCCGTGCACGACCACGGCACCGAAGTTCACCTCGGAGTACAGGAAGGGCTGGCGCATTCGCAACAGATCGTCGCGAGCCTGCTCGGCAAGCGGGACCCCAGGCCGGACGCCGGCATGAACAAACACATATTCGCCCTCGCGGTGCATGAGTTTCAGCTCGCGCAGGAAGCGCATATGCGAGTCCGGGACGTGCTCGCGCCAGGTCTCACGCGGGGAGTCTGGATCGACGCCATAGCTTTGCAACGAGGGACGCCCACCGGTGAACAGCCAGTCGGTGGCCGCCGCGCGCTCGCCGTTCAGGGCTTCGATCATGGTGTTCTCATGGTTGCCCATCAGATTGACCATCTCAGTGCCCAGGATGGGAGAACCATCGAGCAGACGGGCAATGACTCCGCGCGTGTCGGCGCCGCGGTCGACATAGTCGCCGACGTGCAACAACAGCGCCGAGTCGATGGGGCGGCGCGCGAGATCCAGTTGGATCTGGGCGTGCAGGTTCGTCAGTTGCGTGGCGCAACCGTGGATGTCGCCGATGGCATAGACGCGGCGGCCCGGCGGCAATTTGGCTGGGGCGGGGGAAAGCTCGATCATGACGGTACCGGCTATCAGTCCGGCTGGCCTTTGGGCAAGGGGTACTGGGCGTTGCCGCGGCGCGACGGACACGGCACGGTCGTCGCCAATCGTAACCGGAGATAGGGCCATGCTCGACAACCCGCCGCTCGTGACCATTCATCGTGGCTTTCGCCGTCCTGACCCAAGGCTGATCGAAGGCTTCAGAGGGGCGCAGACCTCGCATCTGGCCGACGCCATGGACGGGCGCGGGGCGCTGGATTACCGGATCAAACCGGTCGATCCCGCCAATGCCAGTTTCGTTGGGCCGGCGATCACCGCGTTCGCCTATCCGGCGGATGTGCTCGCGGTTTTCGCGGCATTGTCCGAGGCGCGACCGGGCGACGTGATCGTGTGCGCGAACGATGGGTTCACCAAGACGGCGGTGATCGGTGATCTCGCCGCCGGAATGATGAAGAACGCGGGGATCGCGGCGTTCGTGACCGATGGTCTGGCGCGCGACAAGGCCGGCATCATCGCCGCGGACTTGCCGCTGTTTTGCCGCGGCATTCAGCCCAATTCGCCGGCGATGAACGGTCCCGGTGTTGTCGGTGCGCCGATCACCCTGGGGGACGTGCATGTAAACCCGGGCGATGTCATCGTCGGTGATGCCGACGGTGTGGTGGTCGTTCCCGCGGACCGATTGGCGATTGTGCTGGAGCGGCTGGAGCGTGTGCGGCAGGCCGAGACCCGCGCGGTGCAACGCGTGCTCGAAGGCGCCACCATGTCGGATGCCGCGCGGAAGCTGATCGAGCAGGCGACGATCATTGAATGATCGCCGCGCTGCTCTGACAATATTATTCCGCGGCGCGGGCGAGCGGCGGGTTGAACACCGCGAAGGCCTTGGGGGCGTTGAAAATGTAGGTCTCAACGAAATCCACCCAGTCGGGTTTGCGGCCCAGAGCGTCCATGGCTCCGGCGAGGCAGACCCAGTTGAGGAGTTCCTGTTGGCCGGCATCTTCCAACTGCGCGGTTGACAGGCTCTTCCACGGGGACAGTCTGCCGTCGCGCAGTTCCTCAAAGCGGGACCGATCGGACTCGAGGTCGGGATACAGGTAATGGTGCTTCCCGGTCAGGAAGGCATGCGACCAGCTTGACGAGGCGATCAGCGCGACCCGCCACGGCGAGACGGCCAAGGCGCGCGCGGTCGCCGCGCCGATCGCGAAACAACGCGACGGGTTGGGGCCGGGCGGATCCGGCTCGTCGGAGCCGGTGCCGTCGATATGCGCGAATGCCCCCTTCTTCGAGATCGTCGATGAGCCGTAACAATTCACATGGAACGGCACGACCGGCCAGGGCAGCCCTTTGCGATCGTAATCGAGCAGCAGCAATGCGTTGAGGAACGCATGCGGCAACCCGTTTTCGTAACGCATGCGATAAGCCCAGTTGATGTCGAAGCCTTGCTCGGTGAGGGCTTTGGCGAGGTAACGGCCGCCGGCGGGATGACCTTTGGTTTTAATGACGGTGTCGGCGGGTTCGGACCAGGCATTGGCGGCACCGGTGCGGACGTAGGGTCGCGACTCGACCTCATCCAACGCGAAGACCCCGAACGCGGCGACGCCGTCCTCGCGGAAGTTTTCGTATTGGTCGTCGCCGAAGATCAGAATGAAGTCGGGGTTGAAGGCGTCGAGCGCGGCGCGGGCGGCACGAAAGCCTTCGACCGAACGTTGCCGGTGCGCCGGTGCGGCGCGGCCGGCTCGATGCTCTTCCCACTCTCGCCGCATCGGCGCGGGCCAGGCCGAGGGTTCGCGCATATGGTCTGGTAACCGCGGGCTTTGCAGCACGCGTTCCAGGATCCAGGCCATGCGTTGGTCGGTGCCGAGAAGCAGCGGGGAGTGGGTCACCCCAAGTCCGAGAATGTCGGCCATTGGTTCGTCTCCTCCAGTTGGTTTGGGGAAGCGTAGCGCCGGCGTGGTAGGATTGGAAAGGGATCAGGCGGGGATGGTCAGCAAGATCAACGGCTCCCAGGCGGTCTCTTTCTGCTCCAGGGTGCGGCAGGCGTCGATCAGGCCCTCGAACCGTTGGGCTGAGATGGCGAGGCCGGGGGTGATTGGCCTGATGCGGTCTGCTTCATCTTCGAAATTCCAGATGAATTCGCGGCCGGTGCCCTCGCGGGTGAAGTTGCGGCCGTCCTTGGTAAACACGGTCACCCGCGGGCCGAACAGCGTGCGGTGTGCCATCGGGATCAACGTGACCCGGTTCATGAGCTCCAGGACCTCGGGTGGATCGGTCTCTCCGGGCGCCGGTTGGCCGCCGCGGAGCAGCGGATAGCCGCGCGTCACCGCGCCATAGGCGGAGAAATACTGCGTCGATCCGGGCTGTGGCGGATGTTCGATGACACGAACCGGGAACGCCGGACTGGGGTATAGCGTTTCCAGCCAGTTGACGACGGCCTCGATGCGGTCGATGTCGGCGTAGCTGATGCTGTGCTCTTCGCACAGCTTGGCCGTCACGTCGACATGCGCGATGTTATAGCCGGCGGTTGAGTAAATCCGGTACAACGTCTCCAGGAAGATCCAATCCCGGCCCAGACCCTCGGTGATTTTGCTGAGATCGGTACGGTTGAGCCCGGTGAAGCTATAGCGGAGTTGGCCGAGATTATTGCCCGTATAGGAATGGTAAAACCCGGCCTCGCCTTCCAACGTTGTTTCGCCTCCGGGTATACCGTGTTTCGCCAGCGCCACGGCCAGCAACGCGTTGCGGACGGCGCCACCTTCCCGCAACGAACGCCCGCCACTGCGGATCCCTTCCAGATTGCCGCTCGCCAAATTCACGCACTGAGCGATCGCGCCGTTGATCTGATTCGCGTCGAGGCCGTGGATTTTCGCGGCGGCGATCGCGGCGCCGAAAATCCCGAACACGGGTCCCGCGTGGAACCCGCGCGACATCATGGTTGGAATGAATTCCGACGCCATGCGCTCCATCACCTCATAGGCGGCGGCGATGGCGGTGAGAAAGGTCTTGCCCGAGCAACCCGTGGCCTCAGCCGCGGCGAGGGCGGCGGGCAGGATGGCGATGCCGGGATGGGTCAGCATGCGGAACGTGTCCCATTTGCCGCCGGCGAAGATCATTTCCGCATTGACGAAGGCGGCGCCGGCCTTGGTGAACTTCTCGCCGCCGCACAGGGTGGTGGCGATGCCGGCGCCGCCCGCCTCTTCCTCGCGCATGATCGCCAGGGCCTGGCGGGTCGCCGGCATGTCGTGGGCCACCAGCGCGGAACTCAGCGCCTGTAACGTGACGCCTTTCGCGCGGTCCACCACGGCTGGCGGGAGATCCTCAAACTTAAGCCCGGCGACGAACGCCGCGAATTGCCGGCTGAGTGACATGGGCGTGTCCTTTCGAAGCGTTACAGCGGCCGCATCGGCGGCGACAAGTCCGCCGGGTCAAGGCCCAGTTCATGCAGGCCGACATTCCACAGGCAAAAATCCGATGGGGGCGGCTGGATTTCCGCCAGGGCGCCATCGCGAAACAGTTGTTCCAGGCGCGATCCCTTGAAAATGCCGT
>Ga0181536_10003397_pt1 | contig 17380 bp, 11 predicted proteins | sample PEATcosm2014_Bin_41_FD_121105 | JGI IMG/M metagenome (GOLD analysis project Ga0181536, IMG submission 121105) | Peatland microbial communities from MTU Mesocosm Facility, Houghton, MI, USA - PEATcosm2014_Bin17_60_metaG | ecosystem: Environmental > Terrestrial > Soil > Wetlands > Peat | place... | reverse complement strand
GGTCTCCGACGTATAAAAGTCCTTTGCAAATCGCTCGACGAACTTACGGAGGTCGAGGTTAGCCTTGCTCCGAAAGTTCTCGTTGACTGCGTCTTTGTTCTTTCGTACGTCGTCCAGCAGACGTTTTATTTCGGGTCCGGTTGATGTTATTGAAGGTCCCGATTTCGTATATCCCTCGAACCGATACAGCACGGCGTTTGCCGAGGCGCGGTAGAGCTTCTCAACTGCATCGGCGAAGTTGTCCATGTGTGTCAGCAGGATCACCTGGAAGCCACGCTTGAGCAACTCCTTGAGGACGACAAGTTTGAATGCCTCTGTGTGATCGTCATCCATCGATTGAATCGGATCATCAATGAGCAGCATCCGGTGAGGCGTTCCGACACGTGTGGCGCAGGCGAGATACACGGCAAGACCCAAGCAGTTCAATTGACACGCGCTCAAGTGTGGCGCGGCCATAATAACCTTCGAAAAACTGCGAGCCTGCAATTCAAGGCTGTCCGTCCCAGGAACCATCTGGTGGTAGCCTACGTCTGCGCCGGGATTCATGAGGTCATACCAATTCCGAATCTCTTTGTCACGACCACCGAGAATCTCCGTCTGCTTCTTCGCGATGAACTGGCGAGTTTGGCGGATGAGCTCTTGGAGGGTCTTCGTGATTGCCTCAACATTTTGGGTTAGTTCGATATCCGCCCAACTTCGAAGAGTATTAGCCAGCTGCTTGAGCAAGCGCACCTCGGACGCAGAACCGAGCCGGGTTTTGATGTATGGGTCAAGCGTTGCATATGTGGCAGCATAAGCGTTCGCCGTGCTTGGGATGGATCTGACGTGGCCGGCGTAATTCTGCCAACTGGTTGCGATGGTAGCGGTCTCTTCTCCGGACTGGGCAGCCTGCAGCGTTTCCAGGGTTGACTGGATGGTCTTTTCGAGAGCCCTCTTGGACGCCTCTATATTCTTGCTCAACTCCTCCAGCGTCTGACACGTCTGGTTGTAGGCGTCCACGTGCTGCCTGGCGTCCGCACCAAGCTCCTTGATTCTGTCCCGTTCCACCTCGGACGGGAAATTCGGTAGCAGCCGCGCTACAGCAATCGAATGTTGTCGTAGAACTCCTTGGACCTCCTGGAGCGTCGCCAGAGCTTCCGCCAGGACCTTATTCCCCTCTTGCGAGCCTGCGAGCTGCTTCCGTAGCTCTGCGAGTTTCTCCGACGTTAGAGTTTCCTCTAGGCAAAACGGACAGCGCGTCGCGTGATCGGGGTCCACGAGATCCAACCCTAAGCGAACGAAGTCTTGACGTTTCAGGCTTTCGGTGGACTCCGCACCTCCGGCTGCCACAGTCGCGGCCGCGGCGATTTGTTCATGGAACTGCTGCACGAGTTTCTCCTGAAGGGCAAGCTCCGTGATCGCTGGATGTGTATCCGGGGAGGAAATAGGACCGAGCGAAAAGCGCCCCCAGTCCAACTGCGCACGCTCGGCGCTGGCCTGTGCCGCCTGCAGCGCGGGAATCAAGTCAGCCTCGTTGGTGCCCGGTGCGACGCGACCGAGCGCAATCGCTACGACTTGCTTTCGCGCGGCCTCCAGGTTCCCACGACTGATAGCGACGGCTACGGGCGCTAAGAGGGGCTCGCCTTGTAACGATTGTCGCACTGTAGCGCTTCGGGTAAGGGCGTCCTGTACCTTCTTGGGCAGGCGTTTTGGAAACTCGCCCTTCGCCTCCTCCACTGCGTTGCGAAACGAGAGCAGACCTTCCAGACCAAGCATGGACGAGAGAACTTCATAGCGTGTTTTCGGCTTCATGAAGATGAAGTCCTGAAGAGTGTGCTGCAGAATCAGAGGTCTGTCGTACGGCGTGTTGATCCCGAGATTCCGAAGATCGGCCACTTCTGTGCCGTTCACCGTCAGCAGCGACCTCTCATCGTCGTACAATTCGCGTCGGATCAGGAATCGCTGATCTTTGTCATCTACGAACTCCGCTTCCACAAACGGCCGCGCCGTACCAGCGTAATGGGCATTGCGGTAACTTTCCGCGTACTCGCGCTTGCTGATCTCGTCTCCCCGGACGCGTTTGAGCGTTCTTCCGTAAAGCAGCCACTCCAGGCCTTCCCCGATTGAGGTTTTCCCGGTTCCATTCGCACCCCAATAAATCACCAGCTTCCCGTCCAGTTCGACGGTCTGCTCGTCATTGAAAGCGCGGAACCCTGAGACGCGAAGCTTACTGACTCTCATGTTTGGATGCAGCCCTTTCGATGGCGGCTAAAGCAACACGCAGCACACCTTCCGTGCTTGGATTTTTCACGTATCCGGCGAGCATGAGCTTCTGAAACTTGCTCTCAAGCTGTTGCTCAAGTTCTTTGAGGAGGGCTTCGTCGGTTGGGTTCATAATATTGTTACTCTAGTTCGCCAGCGAACGTTTTAAAAAGGATGTATGACATTAGTTCACCCACACCTCGTTAGCGAGCCCTGTTAGGTGGCGTTCTATCTCTGTCCTGAGGCCCTGTCGAACGTCTTCCAACATCTTCAGTATAGTAATATCGTCCAAAGGTACAATGAGGCCACGGTCGTCTTTGAACGTATCGCGACAGCGTTCGATAAATAAGGCTCGGTCTTCGAAATTCCTACAACACAGGAATCCGAACTTACCGCGATTGACGGAAAACCTACCGGCGAGCTGATCAAGCTCCGGATTAGCAACCTCTGTGGTGTAGTTCTTGCATTCGATGGGTACGAACGCACACGGCAACTTACGTACATCATGGAGGTGGTGAAAAATTCCGTCGCGTGCCCCATTCTCCATGAGGATGTCGATTCGTTTCCGGCCTTGATGGATTTCTCTTTCCTTCGTAGGGCTCAGTAAGTGTGGAAACAAGACAAACTCGAGAACCCCGATCATTAAGCTGTGGTATTGTCCGGCATCCGCGCTGCCAGCCGGGATGGCGTGCAATGCGGTCATGAGCGCTCCGGCGATAACGCGTTCGTCCTCTTCTTCAACAACGGCCGACCGCCCAGCTTGTTCCAGGCGTTCCAGATCACCGCGATACCTGCCAAGCACCGCTGGGTGGTCTTTCGAGAACCGGTACAGAAAATCCTTTGTGCAGGGATACTGCTTCTTCAGGTCCTTCTTGTGAACGACTTGCCTTCCGTTCTTTAAGGTACGAACCAGACCCGATTTTGCTTCGAGCGCCTCTGCCTGGAGATAGTCAAGCACATAGTGCTGGTAATACTTCTGATGATCGTAAGCAATGCCGTGCCGGGCGATAGCTTTTGGGACTAATACAATGGGCCGACCTTTCCAGACCGGCAAAGCCGAATATCTGGATTCCCATTGGAGCATATCTGGATTAAAACAGGGTGGTATGGCAACGGTTTGAACTGCTATCCCATGCAGGTTGCACTGCTCTTGTGTATATTCGATCAGATGCGCTCTAATAACGTTCGTCGTAAGGTCAGAAATTTTATCTCTGCCGACGCCCTCTATCATCAGCTCGCATTCCTCGAGTGATGAGAGAAATCCCGTCTTGACTGCCGAAGAGTCCTTGAGCGCTTCGAAAAGCTGTTGTGCCTGGAGGGGCCCAATCCCGGCCCCATCCGGACGCTTTGTGGAAAGGCCAAACCGGATCTCGTTTGGTTCGCGGAGGTAGGCCAACAATTCCCGTGCTTCATCAAGGCGACCGGCGCGAATACGGTCAACGATCGTTTGGAAGTAGGCGGTAAGTGTTCGGTAAGATTTCTGCGACCAGGGATCGACCCTCTGTCCTATCGCGAACGGATCGATAAAGAGCCATGCGTCTGTGTGGAGGGGTACGTCAACGAAATCGAGTTCTGGTTGGCTTTTGTTGATCCCAAATGCTTTTGAAAATCTTGGCATATTTATGTTGCCGCGGATTTGTCGCATCCGGCGCAAATCCGAGCCAGGAGCTCGGAGGCGGGTTCGTAGGTGCGGCCTTCGCGCCGTGCGAGTTCGGCTTCGGTCGGCACGAGTTCTCCTCGGAAGGCCTTGACGAGAATGGCCTGGGTCAGTTTGTCGGCTCGCTTCGCGGCAGCCTCGACGCGGGTTTCGATTGCGTCGGCGAGTTTGAAAAGGGCTTCGACGCGGCGGACGATTTCGTGCTGCTCTTCAAGCGAGGGAAGAGGCACGGCGAAATGTTTAATCTCATCGAGCCCAAGATCGGGAACGCCAATTGACTTTGCCTGCTTCTGAGCCTGCGCGAGAACCACACCGCTGTCGAGGAATCGAGCCACGTACTGTGGTAGCACGATTAGGGGTCGTATAACGCAGCAGGAGTAAGAAACTAAGAAGCGCTCATCCGTTTCAACGAGGCGAGCCTTCCCGAGTCTTGCCCCAATTCGCGAATATATTATGTCGTTTCGCTGAGGCTTCGCTTTTCGTGACAGTCGCTCGTAATCGACTTCGGAAATCAGTTTGATGTCCCTCGTGAGATTTAGCGTTCCATCGTCGAGTAGGTCTTTTGCTGAAATGAACTTTACTCCTCTTTCGACCGCCTTAGGCATTTTGTGATCTATGTCCGCGATCTGTTGGGAGATATCACCTAACCTCACATAACACCAGCTTGGCGGCAATTCCCAGGTCTGTTCATCAGACGTGACGGAGGGTAGCAGTTCATTTTCTCTCGACTTCGTGCGGACGAGCCTATTTCGGGTCGCCGATATTCTTTCAAATAGTGCTTTGCCATCTTCGGCAGGAGCGCTGGTGTTTTCTCGCCAGTCCTCGGTGAGGCGACCGGAGCAGGCCGCGGCCATGACGGATTGGCGAAAAGCTTTGAGGATTTTCGGGACTTTGGCGAGCCGCACTCGTGAGGCATCTATTTTTGCCGCGACCTGGTTGAATGTGGCAATGAGCCGGTCCTGCTCGGCGGCCGGTGCAACTGGCACTGTCAGCGCGGCAAGTTTTGATGCGTTGCAGTTTGGCTGAGCATTGCCCGCTACATTGTCCATAATAAAAGCCCAGTACTGCGGCGTATTGAAAGCCTGGATTAGAAATGCAGGATTAAGGAGCTTATGGCCGCGTACGCGGATGAGATACGATGCGAACACAGCCTGCGGGCATGAACCAATAAGGAAGCTCTTTCCAGTTGTCGCTCCCGTCCGCGCGAAAACAATGTCTCCCGCCTTCAGGCTGTATTTCTCGGCGTCAGCCTCACTGATCTCGCATGACGGAACTGACTCCCAGTCCACCTTACCATTCTGGATATCCGTTATTCGTAAAAAGCGCGGGCCATTCGCCTGTATAGCTGAAGCTGTGTAGCCGTATTGAATCCGTTCAGCTATTTGACCGAGAGTAGCGGTCGCCCAACCCTCCGGAAGGTCGGTGTCGTGGTCTTGTTCCTCGACAGCGGCTTGTAGCACGGTTGCTTTCTTCATGTTTTCTTTGCGGCCTGGGCCGCGCCTTTACCGTTTCCGTTGCCGTTCTCAAGGAGGCCGATAATCCCGTTGAGTTCCTCGACGGCCGATTCGAGTTCGCCTATGGCATCGGTGGCAAGCTCCTCGGGCTCGGGCAGCTCATCCATGTCGTCGAGTGATTCGTCCTTCAGCCATTTGAGGCTGTCGATCTTGTAGTCCCGTGCTTTGATTTCCTCGATGGTGAAGGAGCGCCAGCGGTCTTCTTTGGAGTCAGCGGTCTTGCGTTTGGCGCGGCCGTTGGGATCGGCACCGTAGCACTTTTCAAATTCCTTGAAGTGCTCGGTGGTCAGCATACGGTCTTTCTTGGTTATGCCGGGGACGTTAGTACGACCGTCATAAATCCACATCGTCTGGGTAGGTTGACCTTTAGTGAAGAAGACGACGTTGGTTTTGGTGCCGGGGCTATAGGGACTGAAGGTGCCGTTGGGCAGGCGCAGGACCGTGTGAAGCGAGGAGTCCTGCGTGAGTATTTCAAACACTTCCCCCGCTTGATCGGCAAATAGGCAGTTGTCGGGCACGACTACGGCTGCTCGACCGCCCTTTTTGAGGATGGTCATGACGTGTTGCAGAAAGTTCAGTTGCTTGTTGCTCGTTGCGATCACAAAGTCTTCGCGCTCGGGAACCTGGTTCGCGCCTTTCGTGCCGAACGGCGGGTTGGTGAGGACGACATCGTAGCGCCGTGAGGAAGGAACCTCGTAGATGGAGTCACCGAACGTGATCTCGGGCTCGAGACCGTGGAGGTACAAGTTCATCAATGCGAGACGTCGGGGCCGCAAGACAAACTCCTGGCCGAAATAGGTGCCGCGCTTGATGCGCTTGGCAAGCGCGCGGTCAAGCGCCCCGCCCTTCGTTTGTTCCATCAGCCACTCGTAGGCGCACACAAGGAATCCGCCGCTGCCGCATGCCGGATCGTAGATCGTGAATTCATCATGCGCGCGAGGATCGGGTTTGACGCAACGCACGATTGATTGGATCAGGATGCGTGGCGTGAAGTACTGGCCGGCGCCTTTCTTGCCTTCGCTCGCGGCTTTTTCGAGCAGACCTTCGAATGCCTGGGCCTTCACGTCGATGTTGAGTGCCGTCCAATCCGTCTCGTCGATGAGCCCGATGAGCTTTTTGAGGTTTACCGGATTGTTGAATCGCGATAGTGCGCCGGCAAAAATGTCCCCGAGCAACCCTTTTTGCTGCCCGAGCGCCCGCAGGACATCGGTGTAGTGGTCGGTGAGAGCCGTACCCGACTGGGTTGCCAGCGTGGGCCAGGAACAATCAAAACGGCTCGCCTCCCCTTTTTCGCCCTTCATTGGAAGGCGGCTGAGGTCAATGCCCCGTTCGTCAGCCATCTTGAGAAATAGGAGATACGTGAGCTGCTCAATGTAGTCGCCGTAATCAATGCCGTCGTGACGGAGGGTATGGCAGAAACCCCAAAGTTTTTGAACGATGTCAGTCATGCTGCGATTGCCTGGTTAAGTTGTTTAATGAATTCGGGAAGTTTAGTCCCGAACACTTGTTGGACCTTGCTCCAACCGCCGTGGCGGTTGAAGATGGGCAGCTCTTCGAAATCGTCTTTATCAATCGAAAGATTCTCCCTCAGGTGCTCCCTGATGCGATCAAGCCACTGCTGTTGTTCGGGCGTGAACGTCCGGCCGGCTGTAATTGTTTCAAGCGCCTGCTCGACGCGCTCCGAAGCGGTGAGCAATGGGCTTTGCTCGTCTGCTGCGTGCTTCACCATCGAGATGATGTCTACCAGTGCCTTGTTGTAGCGAATCTCGTGAGCTTCTTGAAGGTGCTGGGGAGTGAAGCGCTGGGGTGTGGCTTCGAGCTTCTCTTTGAGTTCGGTGAGCGCGTTGGTATTCCAGTCCTGCGGTCGTTTCAAGAGAATGCTGATTGCGTCGATGTGGGCAGGATTTTCCCGGACGAACCCGTCGAACGCCGCGAGGTAATCTTCCGGCTTATATTCCCTACCATCCGCGCCGCGAACCCGCCACTCGGAAGACACGATGTCCTCCGTGTCCTCGGCGACTATGAATACGCGAAGCGTGCGGGGATAATTCGTCAGGAGCTTTTGGAAATCTTCCTTCCGAAGAATGGCCATGGTGCCTGTGAAGTCTTGGCGCAACGCATGGGGAAGATTCATGGCGAACTTGCCCATGTCGCCGTCCGGTATGTGGACCGAGAACAACTTGCGCGCTTCGGCGGACATTTCTTTATCAATCCGCCGGAGACGTTTGACGAGGCAACGGATGTTGTATTCTCGGTCGCGGTTTTCCCAGATATCCCCGATGATTTCGATAATCGTTCGCGTCTCGCTTTGCGGCGGATCAATGGTCATGGCGGTGGCCTTTCGGAAATACTCGAAGAGGCTTCCGTCAAAGCAATCGAACACGACGAAGCGCGACTTGTCCGGATACTGTTCCCCCTTGCGCGTTCCTCGGCCGAGCATCTGCTCAAAGAGGATACGGGATTTGACCGGACGCAGGAAAACAATGTATTCGAGATCGGGAATATCGACGCCAGTGGAAAGCATGTCCACGGTTACGACGATGCCCGGTTGCGGCCGGTTGCGGAACTCGCGAATACGCTGGAGCGGGCGATCAACGGTGGCGCTCCCCGTGATTTTCTGGACAAATGAGTCGCCGCGACCGAAGATGTCCCGCGCGGTGTTGACCAACTGATCCGCATGAGAGGTGTGCGGGAGGTCGTTTGCCGCAAAGATCAGAGTTTTCGGAAAGCGGCCGTGCTGCTGTTCGTGTTCCACGGCATACCGCTTGATCTCCTCCAGAATCTTCTGGTTTGAATCGGGTGACGTGATCTTTTGCTCGACTTCAGTGGCGTCGAATTGGCGTTCGTCCTCTACTGAGTCGAGCCGGCTTGCGCCCGTTTCAGGATTTACAATACCGACGGTTTCGCCTTCCTTGAGGAAGATTCCCTGCATGCGCACGTTTGATTTGACGGCAACGACATCGTAATCCACGAGGTAGCCTTCGCGGACGGCCCGTTCGTATTCATAGCGAAAGACGACATCTTTGAAATAAGCGGTGGTGTGCGCGGCGGGTGTTGCGGTGAGACCGATTTTAATTGCGTCAAAGTGATCGAGCGTTTGGCGCCAGACCGCGAGCTCAGAGGCGGTATAACCCCGGTGGCACTCGTCGGCGATGATGAGATCAAAGGCGTGGATGGGAATGTTGATTTTTTCCGCATCTTCGTCTATCGCCTCGTCACTGAGGTCGAAGATGGCATCTCTGCCGAGAAGATTCATGGCCATCCGCTGGATGGTTGAAACATACACGAACGCCTGTTTGGCGGACGGCTTCACCAGGTAGGAGTTTGGCAGGACTTTGGGATCGAATTTATCTTCCTCCCCGAAGTCCTCGCGCTGAAAGCGCTGGCTGTAGACTTCGTAGACTTTGTCGAATTTGAGGCCGGGTCTCGGCTCGAATGAAGCGAACGCCCGAACCGCCTGGGCGGCAAGCGCGCGCCGATCCACGAGAAAAAGGATTCGCTTCGCGACACCGGCTTCCATGAGGCGATAGATCTGATTGACCATGGTGAACGTTTTGCCGGTGCCCGTCGCCATGGCGATCAGCATCTGGCGCTTGCGTTCGGCGATCGCCCTCTCCGTCTCGCGGTTCGCGTCTTTTTGATAGGGACGGATCAGTGCGTGGTCGTTGGGCGTCGCGCTCAGTTTCTGGCAGGCTTTGTCCAGGTCGCGCTGGAGGAATTCGGTGAGTGCTTGTGGCGTATGGAACTTGGCGATCTGGTGAGAGCGGTTGAGCTCGTGCCGAATATCGTGATGCCAGATGACTTCACCGTTCGTGGAATAGAGGAACGGGACGCCGAAACCACGGAAGTTGAAGGGCTTGTCCACCAGGCCCCTTGCGTAGCGCTCGGCCTGGGAAAGGACGTTTTGAGGACCGAGGGTGAGTTTTTTTGCTTCGACGATCCCGAGGATCTTACCGTCGGCGCAGAGCGCGTAGTCGGCCGGGCCGTTGTCGGTCTGGTACTCTTCGATGGCGCACCGGTCGTAGGTCCTGAGCGGTTTTGAGGTGTCGAATTTGGCTTCGGGCACAATGTGCCAGCCCGCGTCCGTGAGCCGCTGGTCAATGATCTCTTTGCGCGTAAGTTTTTCTGAGGTTTTGGGCGAGGCTTTGGGCATTAACGTGGCTTGGAACAGCCGGCCAACAACCGGCCGGGCGCGCGGGCCTAGACCGTAAAGCCTTGTGCGTCTAGTGGTTTAAATTGTATAGCGTCACGGCAGTTTGCGCAAACAAAGCCTTGCGATTCAGGCCTCGATTCCACGCGTGGCCACTCCAACTCCTTGAGGTTTTGACTGGCTCAAAATCTCATCTAACAGGGTGACGATTCTAACCAGTGCTTTGCAAGGTACGCGAGAGTCGCGCGGCTCAGGAAAAGCGCATATTCGGCATCTCTGCGATCAACGACGACCTTCTCCTTGCCGGGTTCGTGTCGGCCAAGGTTGAAGAATTGGCACACGTCACGCATGAGTATTTTCAACTTCTGCTTTTTTGAGTCGTCTTCGACGGCCACGAGCAGCTTTTCAAACGCATTCTGGTCCGGATTTTCGAAACCGGCCTTTTGAGCAAGATATTCAAACGCCTTATAGCAGCTCGCTAGTGTCTCGTCCGGGCGATCCTCAGCGAAGTGATCTGATGCTGCATCCAAATGTTCCAATGCCTTCGCCATGCCCTTTCTTGCTGGAGTGCGCAGAGGAATTTCAATCAGGAGGCATTCACCATATCCAAGCTCTTTGCGAAGCTTGAGCCAGTCTGATCGCGCGATCTTGTGCACACAATTGCCAGCGGACCGCGACGGATCTGACAGGTTGCTAGATATGAACGCGCCGTAATTCGTGGTGCCGGTGTCCGGGATTACAGCGGCGGTAAATGAGCAACGTATCATCAGCGATACGTCTCGCCCGTTTCGAGCGTCCTCTATTTTCTGGATCTGGTAATGCGAAAGTGGGAGAGCCAATTCCCATGTTGTCTTTCCGCTCTTGGCAATCTGCGTTGACCAGCACTCCCAGACCGCGTAGCCAAGAAACTGCGATGAGCCCCATGCATCGTAGCTGTCCGGGGAAGCGCTCGCGCGAACCTCGGTGTTCACGGCAAGAACTGCAATGTTCGCATCGAATTGGTTCTCAACCGCGATCTGGATCGTGAGTTTTGGAATTCCACTTTTGCTCGGACGAAGACCGGTGATTTGACCGATGAGACTCATGCCGCTCCCTTCTCGGACAGGATACCAAGCCGAGATTCGACGCAAGAGAACAACGCCCCAGAGGCGGCGAGAGGGAGGGCACCACGCGGACGGTTTTGTAACTGGTGCTTTGCAGAAACCTAATCGTCGGCCTTTTTTCGACTGCGGTCGTGTCTGATCGGATCAACCTGGAGGATTTGATTGTCTACAAAATCATCTACAGTGCTGTGGATGAAAACCCAGAAATCGCACGGAAGTTATTGAAAAGATTGGTCGGGGCGAGTGGATTCGAACCACCGACCTCCTGGTCCCGAACCAGGCGCTCTAGCCAGGCTGAGCCACGCCCCGATCAAATTCAGTGTAGACTGCCTGGCGGCTGGGAGCAACTGCCGGTCAGCCCCGGTTACTATCTTTCGAGATAGCCGGTCTATCCAAAAAGATAGGTGGCCCGTTACGCCTGCGCGCGAACTTCTTGGGATTAAAGAAGTTACTGCCATTCGGTTCGTGGCTGGTGGATTGCAACTTCCCATTCTGTGAGTACCGCCTCCTTTCAGGATTTGAACGAGGAACTGTTGCATCGGATCGAGGAAATCTCAGTTCTCTGCGAGCGCATCGAACGGGCGGTAGAAGCGCTGGTGGCACGGCACGGCGATCGCAGCGAGACGGTCAACTCCGCGCGAGGGCTGCGAGCCTCGGTTGCCGCGCTGAAGCGGGAGCTGTTGCAGCATTATCTCGAGTACCGGATTGCGGACGCGGCGCGAGGGGCTGAGGCGGCCAGCAACTGAGCTAGAGAGTGCGGAGTTGAAAGCCGCCATCCACGCCGATGATTTGGCCCGTGGAGTAGTCCAGCAGGCCATCTGCGATCGCGCGAACCGCGCGTGCTACGTCCTCTGGTTCGCCCATGCGGCCCTGCGGAATGAGGCCGGCGGCAATCCGTTCCTCGTAACTCTTCGCCACCCCGGCGATCATGTCGGTGCGGATCACTCCGGGCCGAACCTCAAAAACCCGAACGTTCTCCGGCGCCAGGCGCTTCGCAAAAACCGCCGCCGCCATGCTCAAGCCGGCCTTCGATATGCAGTACTCGGCGCGATTTGTAGAGGCCGCAAAAGCTGAAACAGACGTGATGAAAATGATGCGGCCCTCGCGCCGTTCCACCATCCAGCGCGCTGCTTCGCGAGTCAGGAAATGCGGCCCCTTGAGGTTGGTGGCGATCAGCTCGTCGAAGCTCTGCTCGGTTGAGTCCAACACATCGCGCCGTTCTCGCGGAGCGATGCCGGCGTTGTTCACCAGCAGGTCAAGATACTCGAACTTCCGGCGCGCGAACTCGATAAGGGCCGAACGATCCTCCGCCGACGAAACATCGCACCGGAAGATTTCGGCTGCGGGCGCTTCGGATAACAGGCTTTCCGCTGCATCCCGCCGGCTTTTGTAAGTCGCGATGATCTGATGCGTGCGAACCAGCTCCAGCGCAATGGCGCGTCCGATGCCGCGGCTGGCTCCAGTGACGATCGCTGTAGGGCGGGGCATCACCGGCCGGCGAGCGCGTCATCGAGCGCCGCAGAGATCTCTTCCAATGAGAATTGTTCAACGAATGTATTGCCGTTAACCAACACCGTTGGCGTGTGGACCACACCGCGCGCCACGCCATCCTGAAAATCCCGCTCCACCAGCGCCGCAAGCCGGGCATCGCCGAGCGCTGCCAGCGCCGGAGCAGGATCGAGCCCGTGCTCGCGCGCGAATTGCGCGAGGCGTTCGTTGAAGTTGGCCGGCGTGGTGCTCTCTATACCGGCCATGGCGTACCGCCGGTAGGCCAGGCCGAGTTCGGGTTTCCGTTCGCTAAAGTAGCGCGCCGCAATGGCGGCCTTCCGCGCCCACGCGTGTTTGGCCAAAGGAAAATCGCGGTGGACGAAAGCGACTCGCGTCGCGTATCGCGGCAATAGCTGCTCATCCATCATGCGGCGGAACGCGGCGCAATCCGGGCACTGCAAGTCTTCGTAGATCAGGACCCGCACTTTGCTCTCGGGCAGTCCTTCGATGATCGGTTGCTGTGCCACCAGCCCCATACCCATTATCAATAGAGTTAACAGCAGCCTTCCGCTCATATACGCCAGGGTACTCCAGATGTGAAGGTGAGGCGCGTTTCGGAGGTGCGCTAAATCTGCGTGCTGCGATCAGCAAACAGCTTGCGATTATCCTCCCGCCCGATTAGCCCCATGCTGAGGTTGGACCTGCTGCCGATGGAGAAGCAGCTTGGTGCGACGCAAGGCCGTCATGGCCGCATGCGGGCGCGCTTGAGCCGTGACGTGGTCCGGCTGCGGGTGAAGCTATCGCGGGCGATCCGGAGCGTACCATCTACCACCAAATGGACTGAGTCTGGTGAAAAGCAGAACCGAGGGTGAAACATTCTTCCTATGAACATTTCTCGGAGCATCCTGAATCCAAGGCGGGTTGTAATGAATGCGTTCCCCAACCTCGGACCATCGGCATACCAGGCGGTCTGTCTCCGTTTGCCAGGACATTTTCATTGCGCTCACCCCTCTCCTGTTGGTGCTCGCAACCGCTCCAAGACCAGAGTACGGCGAATTGCGTGATCTGTTTAGATTGCTTCAGTTCACGCGTCACTCGCCGCTTAGTCCGGCTTGTTGCGGCCCAGCGAGGCACGTACGAACCAGTCCCACATACGCGGTTGGCCGGAGAAGTCGAACCAGGAGTGGTTGTCGCCCCAGGGGTAGAGCACTTTTCCGAACTGGATGTTTTTGAAGCCCGCCGATTGCAAGCGCTTGCGCAGTTCGAAAGAGTAGTAGAACTTTTGCTGATCGTCGCCTTCGGTGTACAGGCCGGAGATGAAATCATAGTGGCGCGGGCCGATCAGCTTGCTGACGCGCCTGCGGGCTTCTTCCTCGGTTTCCGCCTGCTCCCGCTCCTTTTCGAGGATTAGCACACCTTCGTAGAGCACTGATTCCATGGAGGGGAAGATGCCGGCGAACGTGCCGCCCGGCTTGAGTGTTGCGGCGATCTCGGATAGGATTTGGTCGACTTCGCTGAGCTTGGGAGAGAGAACGGAATTGACGGCCACGGCGACATCGATCTGCCCGTGAAAATGCGTCAGGTTCGCCAGGCTGCGGCGGTAGAACGCGACGTTCTCCCGCGGGCATCGGACGCGCGCCTGCTTTAGCATCCCGCTCGAGAAATCCACCGCCACGACTTTGCGGAACCGCTCCGAGAGAAACGGCAGCAGGTTGCCGATTCCACAGCCCAGATCCGCTACGGTGAGGTTCTCGCGGCCGGGAAGGGCGTCCAGGAAACTGAGCAGCGGATTAACGACTTCGTGCTCGAACGGGCTGCTTATCTGGTCGAAATAAGTTGTTGACAACTGATCCCAAGTCTGAGCATCCATCGAACAAAACCTTATCTATCAATCATAAACGGCCATTATTTAAATCGATAGATTCGTTGGATAACTTTAATGTGTTAACTCCCGATAGCATTGTAGCGGCCGACTGCGTATAATCTCTGGCTGTGATCGTACATGTCGAAGGATCAGGGCCCGCGCTCGTCGTGCTGCAGGGTGGACCGGGGTTGACCAGCCGTAGCGTGGCGCCGGTTGCCGATCTATTGCAGGACAACTTCCGTGTGATCCGGTTTGAACACACGGGCTGGAGTCTCCGCCATGTCCTGGAACAAATAGACGCGGTGCGCGACAGTCTGGGTGAGCAACGCTGGTTTGTTCTGGGACACAGTTGGGGCGCGGCGTTGGCAAGCCTGTACGCGACGGCACATCCCGAGCGCGTGCGGGGACTGGTGCTCGTGCATCCGCTCGAGATCTCAACCGCATTTTGCGATCCCGGCGACGATGCGTTGTGCGGCGGCGATGAGCAGTTGGCAGAGGAGCACGATGCGGATGTCGCCGAGCTGCTCTGGGAGGATTTGGAAGCCACGTGCCCGGACGCGACCGGCGGAGGCTACGACCTTGCGCCCGTGGCGAGGCAGATCGTTGCGCCGACGCTGGTTCTGCTCGGCGAGCGCGACGCGATTGACCACCGTTCCGGCCATCGGTGGGCGGAACTGACGAGTGCGCAGCTCATCTCCATGGCGGACGTGGGGCACTGGTCGTTCCTCGAGCGCCCGGCGGCATTTCAGAGAGCGGTGACGGAGTTTCTGATGTCGCGGGGTGCACGCCACGCGATGGTCGCGGCCGTCGCTTAGCTCACCGGTCCGTCGGGTGGCACGCCGGCGATGCGGCCGGGGTTCTCGCCGCTTTCAGAAACAACATCACGGATCACGTCGTCGGACTCCGGAGAGTGGAGCTGCGCGTTGAGCCGCTGGAGGGCGACGCGGACGACGTCTCGGTGATGGAGCTTGTGGCCAGGGCCGCGTTCGCTCAGCTCGAGCCAGAGGCGGTGCAGCAGCTCCACGTCTTCAGGCCACAGGCGCGGCGGGTGCGGGCCGAGGTTGAAGAACCGCTGGCCCCCGTCATCGGGATCAATGATCAGCAGTGAAAGCTGCGGACGCGGTTCCGGCAGGCGCTCCCACGCATTGCCGTACAATTTAGCCTGCTCGTCCATGGTCATCTTCGCCGAGAGACCCATGACGATAAGCGAGGATTGCAGGCGTTGCGCGGTTTCCATGATGGCCCAGGCAGGATCGATTCCGGGCGCCACCATTAGTTCCACATGCTTTCCGGACTTCTCCGCGAGTGACACGACATTGCTGAACAGCTTGGCGATGTCGTCGGTGAACACCTGATCGGCGCTCAGCTCGTGCTCGCCGGAACCGGCTTCGGTTAGCGTCTTCACGGTGAGTACGACGATGTCGATTTTATTCGTATTAGTCTTATCGAGCGTTTGCCTGACGTGATCGAGCTGGTTGGGATTGCGCACGGTGACGAGTACGCTGCCGGGGCGCGCGTTAACCGTGGCCGTCGAAACTTCCGGAGGCGTGTCGAGGCGAAACTTTTCGAGCTCCGGAGAGATTTTCCGGGCTTTCCTGCAGTTGTACTTCTCGGAGAGCTCGAAAACGGTGAATATCACCAGGCTGAAGCCCAAGCCCCACTTGGTGGCGGTTTCTTTCGTGAACAGGTTGATGATCGCGATCACGAATAAGAAGACCGTTATGAGGCCCAGACCGAGAGGGATCTCGACGCCGAAGAGATGGAAATTGAGCGGCACGCGGAAGCCGCGCGGTCCGGGTTGGCGGTAGCGCAGGACGATCACGGCCAGCGCCTTCATGGCGAAGCTCCACACCACGCCGAACGCGTAGGCGTCGCCCAGCAATTGGAGGTTGCCGCGGGTCAGGATGAGGCAGGCGATCTGTAAACCGGCGATGAGGCTGATGAGGCGTGACGTGGTGCCAAACTTACGGTGGGGCTGGCGAAACCAGTCGGGCAACACGCCGTCTTCGGCCACGCGATTCAGAACGCCGTTCGAGCCGACAATGGCGGTATTCACCGCGCCGGAAAGGATCACCGTGCCAACCAGCACCACGAAACCCTGGAAAAGCAGCCGCACAGTCACCGGTCCCACCATGTTCATGGCGAGGCCGCCGATAAGATTACCGAGATAGTTGTTGACGCGCTCGTGATCCGGGATGATCATGACGGCGAAGAACGAGACCAGCGACGTGAATAGCATGCTGTAAATGAAGATCACGAAGCCGGCTTTTTCCAGATTCTTGAGTTTCGGTGAGGCGATCTCGCGATTGACTTGCGCCAGGCTCTCTTCGCCGCTCATGGCCAAAAGCGAATGGCCCAGGCCGATCAGGATGGCGATGGCCGGAATTGTGGGCCAGACCGTGCCGCGGAGCCAACCGAGAGCGTCGCTGTCGCCCGAGCCGAAATGGAGATTGGCGAGCGTGGGCAGTGGAACCGGCGACCAGCCGCGCATCACGACGGTCACTACGCACCAGCCGATAAGCAGCACGACCATGACGGTGGTGAGCTGCATGATGCGCAGGGCCTTCTGGCTGGATTCGTGCATGCCGATCACGTTTTTTCGCCAGAAGTAGATGGTGACGATGATGGCGAAGACGGCCGAGAAGGATTGGGGTTCAATCTGAAGATTGGGATAGCCAGAGAGCTTCGCCGTGTCGTTGATCAGGCCGGCGAGGTAAAGGCCGGCAGTGGCGCCGCTGATGGGGCCCGTGAGCACGTAGTCGAACATCAGCGCGGAAACAGAAAACTTCGCCAGCAACCCGCCCAACGCCTCGTGGACCACGCGGTAGACACCGCCGCGCACGAACATGCTGCAACTCTCGATATAGAGGGCGCGCACCGCGTAAGAGGAAAGCATGATCGCCAGGATGAACCACGGCGCCGACTTGCCCACGAAGCCTTCGGCGATGCCGCCGGCGTAAAAGGCCGACGACGCCAGATCACAGAGGACGATCGCCGCGGCTCTCCAATAAGTAATGAAGGAGAGCATGACGGTCGATGCAACGACCACTTTCGTGGTTCGAGAGATGTTCTGAGATGGCAGCAATGTTTATTTCCATCCCCAGACGAGGGGGATGCTTCCCGTTCTCCTGCGAGGTATTGAGCCTTCCAAATGATGGTAGCGAATGCGGCGGCGGTTCGCGACTTATCGCCTAATGCGGGCCATCCCTCCAACTGAAAAAGGTACTTGGCCTGGGGACGGAGCATTTTCTAATCGAACAATGAGCCTGGAGGAGGAGCGAAGCTCCGCCGCCAGGCCTCCTTTCTGAATTTGCTGGAACCAGGGAAAACACGGCAGTGGAAAGTGGGAAACCTGCTTTCGGT
>Ga0181536_10003395_pt1 | contig 17390 bp, 12 predicted proteins | sample PEATcosm2014_Bin_41_FD_121105 | JGI IMG/M metagenome (GOLD analysis project Ga0181536, IMG submission 121105) | Peatland microbial communities from MTU Mesocosm Facility, Houghton, MI, USA - PEATcosm2014_Bin17_60_metaG | ecosystem: Environmental > Terrestrial > Soil > Wetlands > Peat | place... | reverse complement strand
TTTCTTTCGACCTCGCAACGTAGCGGTGATTGGCGCCACCGAGGAAAGGTCACGTGTAGGCCACTCGATCGTCTCCAATCTCAAACAGACCTCGTTCGGCGGCAAAGTTTTTCCGATCAATCCAAAACGTTCGACCGTTTTCGATTTGCCCTGCTATCCCAGCGTTAGCGACGTTCCCGATAAAATCGACCTCGCGGTCATCGTGACGCCGGCGCGGACGGTCCCGGGAATTGTCGCCGAATGCGTGGCAAAAGGCGTAGAGGGCGCGATCATCATCTCCGCCGGGTTCAAGGAAATCGGCGAGCGAGGCGCCGTCCTTGAGCAAGAAATTCTGCGCGAGGCGCGCAAAAGTAAGATGCGGATCGTGGGGCCTAACTGCCTCGGCATCATGAGCCCTCATTACGGTCTCAACGCGACTTTCGCCACCTCCATGGCGCGGCCCGGACACCTTGGCTTCATCAGTCAAAGCGGCGCGCTATGTACGGCCATTCTCGATTGGAGCCACCGCGAGATGGTCGGATTCAGCGCGTTCGTGTCCGTCGGCTCCATGCTGGACGTCGGCTGGGGAGACTTGATCCAGTACCTGGGCGACGATCCGCACACGCGCAGCATCGTGATCTATATGGAATCGGTGGGCGACGCCCGTTCGTTTTTGTCGGCCGCGCGCGAGGTGGCGCTTTCGAAGCCGATCATCGTGATTAAGCCTGGACGCACGGCGGCCGCGGCCAAAGCCGCCGCGTCGCACACCGGAGCGCTCACCGGCCAGGACGAAGTGCTCGACGCCGCCTTCCGGCGCTGTGGCGTGGTGCGCGTGAACACCATCGCCGAACTGTTCAATCTCTCCGAAGCATTGGATAAGCAGCCTCGTCCGAAGGGCCCTCGTCTGACCATGGTGACGAACTCGGGCGGGCCCGCGGTTCTCGCGACCGACGCGCTGCTCGCCGACGGCGGCCGTCTCGCCGAACTTTCGGCCGATACGATCGAGCAGCTCAACCACTGCCTGCCGCAACATTGGAGCCATCAGAATCCCATCGATATTATTGGAGACGCCGACGCCGAGCGCTACACGAAGGCGGTCGAACTCGCCCTGAAAGATCCGGCCACCGACGGCCTGCTCATTATTCTCGCGCCTACGGGATTGACCGATCCCACGACCGTCGCCGAGCAGATGACGAAGTATGCCAAGATTACCGAAAAACCGGTGCTTGCCAGTTGGATGGGCGGGCAGGACGTCGCCCGCGGAATTTCCATTCTCGCCAAGGCCGGCATTCCCGCCTACGATTATCCCGATTCGGCGGCTCGCGTCTTCCGTCTGATGTGGAGTCACAGTGCCAATCTGCAGGCGCTCTACGAAACGCCGGCTGCGTTCAATACGGAAGATACGGCAGAACATGGAAAAGTTCGCGCGCACGCTGCCCAGCTCATTGCAAGCGCCCGCGAGAAAGGACGCACGCTTCTGACGGAGGCCGAGTCGAAGAATCTGCTGGCCTCCTACGGGATTCCCACAGTCGCGACGGATATCGCCAAAGATGAGGACGCTGCCGCCAACGCGGCGAACCGCGTCGGTTATCCTGTCGTTCTGAAGCTTCACTCGGAAACCGTCACGCACAAGACGGATGTCGGGGGAGTCCTGCTCAATCTGGCCGATCAGGCCGCCGTACGCAAGGGATTCAGAACCATCGCGAAATCGGTCGCGCGCTTAGCGGGACACGAACATTTTCTCGGTGTGACGGTGCAGCCCATGGTGCGACTGGAAGGCTATGAACTGATTCTCGGCGCGAGCGTCGATGCGCAATTCGGGCCCGTCCTCATGTTCGGCAGCGGCGGCCAGTTGGTCGAAGTTTATAAAGACAGCGCGGTCGGACTTCCTCCGCTGACTTCCACGCTCGCGCGCCTGCTAATGGAGCGGACGAAAATCTTCACCGCGTTCGGCGGCGTGCGCGGACGCAAGCCCGTGGACCTCGCGGCGCTCGAAGAACTGCTCGTCCGCTTCAGCTATCTGGTGATTGAACAGCCCTGGATCAAGGAAATCGACATCAATCCGCTGCTCGCCTCGCCCGAGGGGCTTCTCGCGCTCGACGCTCGCGTCGTGCTCTATGCGAAAGGCGCCGCGCCTCGTCCCATCCCCGCCATCCGGCCTTATCCTCTCCAATATGTGAACCCGTGGCGTTTCGAAGACGGCTCCGAAGTGTTGATTCGGCCCCTTCGTCCCGAAGACGAGCGCCTCATCTCCCGCTTCCACGAGCACATTTCCGAGCGCAGCGTCTATCAGCGCTACTTTCAATTTCTCTCGCTCGATCAGAGGACGTCACACGAGCGTCTGGTAAGAGTTTGCTTCAGCGATTACGACCGGGAAATCGTACTGGCAGCCGAGCGCCGCGCTCCCAACGCCAAAGATCCCGAGATTCTCGCGGTCGGCCGGCTGGGTAAGGCGCATCTGGTGAACGAAGCCGAGCTCGCGGTGTTGATCGCCGACGAATATCAGCACCGCGGTTTAGGGACGGAGATCGCGCGGCGGCTGATCGAAATTGCCCGCATCGAAAAACTGGATCGGGTGACAGTGGAGATTCTGGGCAGCAATCATCCGATGCTGGAAGTGTGCACCGGGCTTGGATTCCGCATGGAGCACGAAGAGGACGGTGTGGTCCACGGCGTGCTGTCGCTGGGATAAACCAGGCTGGGATAGACCAGGGAGCGCATCGGTTCCCTAGCGGGACGAAATGCCAGATCGCAGGGAAGGGGACGAGTCTTCGCTCATTTGTAGTATTCGGGAACAAAATTCTGGTCGCTGAGGGGAGGACGGGTGTACTTTCTGCGGTCTAGTGGCGGTAGCTTGATGGATGGCGGCGTAAGGTCTTCGTAAGGAACCACGCCAAGAAGGTGCCGGATGACATTAAGCCGTGCACACTTCTTGTCGTCCGCATTCACGACGTACCAGGGTGCCTGCTTGATGTCGGTGTGGGCGAACATCTCATCCTTGGCGCGCGAATATTCCACCCAGCGGCTCCTGGACTCCAGATCCATCGGACTCAGCTTCCAGCGTTTGGTGGGGTTCTTGAGCCGCTCCTGAAAACGCCGCTCCTGTTCTTCATCCCTCACGGAGAACCAGTACTTCACCAGAATGGTCCCCGAGCGCACCAACATGCGCTCGAACTCGGGGCAACTGCGCAAGAATTCGAGATACTCCGCGTCCGTGCAGAAACCCATCACCCGCTCCACTCCGGCGCGATTGTACCAGCTTCTGTCAAAAAGTACGATTTCCCCGGCTGCTGGCAAATGTGGAGCGTAACGCTGGAAATACCACTGAGTTTTCTCGCGCTCCGTCGGCGCTGGCAGGGCGACAACCCGGCAGATGCGTGGGTTCAGCGGATCGGTAATTCGTTTGATGGTCCCGCCCTTTCCAGCTCCGTCCCGGCCTTCGAAGATGACAACTACTTGTAGCCCTTTGTGGCGTACCCATTCTTGGAACTTCACTAGCTCGACCTGCAGCCGCCGCAACTCCTTCTCATAGTCACAATCTGTTCCCAGCCGGAGAGTCTTCGCGATTGTGCGATCTTTTAGCAGCGGTTGCTGGTCAGAAACGGCAGCGCCGAGGGTGTACATATCATTTCCAAGAGCGCTCTTCGCGTCCCTGACTACGGATTTCGTGTCTTCAGCGGTTTTCCCCATACTGACTCTTCCTTTTGATCGAACTACAACCAGCAAGTCCGTACAGAACGGCCAGCGGACGCGCTGCTATTGTTCATATCGATAAAAAGGATCGGGGAATCGCAACTTTATTTGCGTGTCTGCTCTCGATTGCTCGCATCCGAGCGGGCAGGCTGGGTTGAAGAGACGACCTTATGAGGCCCAATCAGGCCAACACCTCACCCTATGGTTGCCGAACCACATGTGCGAGCCATACCACGGGATGCTCGCGGATCCTGCCGTTCCATTCCCGAATGTCCGCCCAATTCGGATCCTCCCTAAAGCGAAGAAATACGCCGGGCGTGCCTTCGTAAGAGCCCTTCGTGAGGACGACTTTGTCGCCTTCCCTAAAAGTGCCGTGTGAAGTCCGGCCATCGCCGGTCAATTCCTCGACTTGTTCCGTGATGAGTTTCATATCTCTCCTGCGCTTTCCTGTTTCACTTCACTTGGATTCCGGTGTGCCTTCCCCCACATAGGAAAGGCCGGCCCAGTGCTCGTACAATTTCCACCGCAGCTTCACGTCTGTTTGAGCTGCGACCAGCAGTGAGGCCGCCGTTTCCGGCGCGCTTCGTGCAAGGGCCGAAAAACGGCCTTCGGCGTAGGCGTACTTTTCCAGCGGAAGCGAGGGCGGACGCGAATCCAGCTGAAAAGGATTTTTGCCGGCGGCCGTCAACGCGGGATTGTAGCGATAGAGAGGCCAGTAGGCCGATTGCACCGCCGCTTTTTGCTGATCGAGGCCGTGCGCCAGATCGTATCCATGGGCGATGCAATGCCCGTAAGCGACGATGAGCGCGGGTCCCGGATACGCTTCCGCTTCGAGAAGCGCCTTGACGGTCTGCGTGTCGTTCGCGCCCATCGCAATGTGAGCCACGTAGACGGTGCCATAGGTCATGGCCATCATGCCGAGGTCTTTCTTAGCGCTTACTTTGCCTGCCGCCGCGAACTTCGCCACAGCTCCTCGCGGAGTGGACTTCGACGCCTGACCGCCCGTATTGGAATAGACCTCGGTGTCCAATACCAGCACTTTCACATTGCGGCCGGAAGCGAACACATGGTCCAAGCCTCCGTACCCGATGTCATAAGCCCAGCCGTCGCCGCCGATCATCCACACGCTTTTGCGAACCAGCAGGCTGGCCACGGCGCGTAAATCCTGGACCTCCACGCCGTCCTGTTCCCGAAGGCGTTCTTCCATCTGGGCCACGCGCCGGCGCTGCTCTTCGATTCCCGGCTCGGTGGATTGATCCGCATTCAAAATGCCCTGCGCGAGTTGCTCCCCGATCTCCGGCGTCAATCGTTGGACCAATTCACGTGCGTATTCGGCTTGTTTGTCGACGGATACGCGAATTCCCAGCCCGAACTCGGCGTTATCCTCGAACAGAGAATTCGACCAGGCCGGCCCTCGTCCTGACCGGTTGGCGGTATAGGGCGTCGTAGGAAGGTTACCACCGTAAATCGACGAACAACCGGTCGCGTTCGCGATGATCGTGCGATCACCAAAAAGCTGAGTGAGCAGTTTTATGTACGGAGTCTCGCCGCAGCCCGCGCACGCTCCGGAGAACTCGAACAGAGGCTCTAAGAGCTGTACGTCTTTCACCAGGTGCAGACTCAGTAGGCTCCGGTCGAACTCCGGGAGATCGAGAAAGAAATTCCAATTGTGTTTTTCCCGCTCGCGGAGAGGAGCTTGCGGTGCCATGTTCAAAGCTTTTCTTGCAGGCTCGTTTTTGCTCTTCGCGGGGCATACTTGCACGCACAAAGTGCACCCGGTGCAATCCTCCGGAGAGGTCTGGAGCGTGTACTGGAGATGTTCCCGATCCTTCCATCGTGCCGGCGTAGACTTGAACCCCGCGGGTTCGGATGCGAGCGCTTCAGGAGCACAGAGCTTGGCGCGGATCACGGCGTGAGGGCATACCATGACGCATTTGCCGCATTGGATGCAAAGCTCGGTCTCCCACACGGGGATTTCCCGCGCCAGATTGCGTTTCTCCCACTTGGAGGTGCCGGTAGGATAGGTGCCATCGGCCGGCAGAGCGCTCACAGGCAGGTCGTCGCCCCGGCCGGCCATCATAGGAGCCAGGACGTTCTGGACAAACTCAGGCGCCTCGCTCGAAACCGCCGGCAGCAGGTCGAAGGAGGAGGAAGCGTCGGAGGGAACTCCGACCTCGTAGAGATGCGCCAGCGCGCTATCGACGGCCGCATAGTTCTTTTGCACCACGGAGTCGCCGCCTTTGCCATAGGTTTTCTCGATGGCGTGCTTGATCGCGGCAATGGCCTCTTCTTTGGGTAGGACGCCGCTCAACGCAAAGAAGCAGGTCTGCATGACAGTGTTGATGCGCCCGCCCATGCCGTTCTCCTGGGCGACGCGAAAGGCGTCGATCACGAAGAAGCGCAAATGCTTATCCAGGATCTGCCGCTGCGTCGACTGAGGCAGATGCTCCCACACGTCCTCGGGACCGAAGGGACTATTAAGCAGGAACGTCGCTCCCGGTTCGGCCAGATGCACAACGTCCATCCGCTCCAAAAAAGAAAACTGATGGCAAGCCACGAAGCTGGCTTTCGAAATCAGATAACTGGCGCGAATCGGTTTTTTCCCGAACCGCAGGTGCGAGACGGTGACGGCTCCGGATTTCTTGGAGTCGTAGACAAAATAACCCTGTGCGTAATTCTCGGTGTCTTCTCCGATGATTTTGATGGAGTTCTTATTGGCACCGACGGTTCCGTCGGCACCTAATCCGTAAAACACTGCCCGCACGGTCTCCGGATCCTCCGTGGAGAAGGAGGCATCATAGGAGAGGCTGGAGTGCGACACATCGTCAGTGATACCCACCACGAAGTGGTTCCGCGGCTTGCTACGGTCAAGTTCGCAAAATACCCCGGCCACCATGCCCGGCGTGAACTCCTTACTGGCGAGACCGTAACGGCCACCGATCACCCGTGCTGGCTTTCGCGCCGTCCCGGCTTCCTGGAGAGCCGTGACCACGTCCTGATACAGAGGTTCACCCGCGCTGCCCGGTTCCTTGGTACGGTCAAGCACGGCGATGGCCCGCACGGTTGAAGGAAGAGCGGCGACAAATGCCGCGGCCGAGAACGGCCGGAACAGGTGGACATTGAGGACGCCCACCTTCTCCCCGTGCGCCATCAGCGATTCCACGCACTCCTCGGCGGCCAGCGCGCCTGATCCCATCAGCACAACGACGCGCTCGGCATCGGCCGCGCCGGTATAGTCGAACAGGTGGTAGTGTCTGCCCGTGAGAGCCGCAAAACGGTCCATGGCGGCCTGCACCATCGCGGGACAGGCATCGTAGAACGGGTTTACGGATTCGCGGGCTTGAAAATATACATCCGGGTTCTGGGCCGTCCCGCGCAGCACAGGGCGATCCGGATTCAGGGAGCGCATGCGGTGCGCGCGGACCCATTCGTCGCGGATCATGGTTCGCATGTCGTCTTCGGTGAGCTGCTCGATTTTGGCCACTTCATGCGAAGTGCGAAATCCATCGAAGAAGTGCACAAAGGGGATGCGCGTTTCGAGCGAGGCGGCGTGGGCGATCAGGGCCATATCCATCACCGCTTGCACCGAATGCGACGCCAGCATTCCAAAACCGCTGGCACGGACGGCCATGACGTCCTGGTGATCGCCAAAAATCGAGAGGCCTTGGGCCGCCAGCGCGCGCGCGGCCACGTGAAAGACCGTGGGGGTGAGTTCACCAGCGATCTTGTAGATGTTGGGGATCATGAGCAGGAGGCCCTGGGAAGACGTGAAAGTAGTCGTGAGGGCTCCCCCTTGCAGCGCGCCGTGGACCGCGCCAGCGGCTCCTCCTTCGCTCTGCATTTCCACGACTTCCGGCACCGAGCCCCAAATGTTCTTGCTTCCGGCCGCCGACCACTGGTCAGACCACTCCCCCATGGCAGAGGAAGGAGTGATCGGGTAAATCGCGATGACTTCGTTGACGCGGTGAGCTACGTAAGCTGCCGCTTCATTGCCATCAATGGTTACTTTGGGACGCTCCAAAACGTAGGTCCTCCCTCAAAGCCACTCCTCTTGGCGAGTAGCCTCCTTAAGACTACTCCCAAATGGCATATCGTCCTTCATTTCGGACTTGAGAATTTTCCTTTTCCGGTAACACTGCATTGAAAAGAAGCCGCCCACAGGATGATCGCCTATCTCAAAAAGCTGGAGCCCCCGTCGAGCGAAAAGCGATGGAAAATCATCGCGGCCACCATGCGGAAGCTCGGGAATGAACGGCACGCCTTAATTGAGGCGTTGCACTCCCTGCAGCAGTCGTTCGGATATCTGGACAGTGCGGGACTGACCTACGTCGCGGCCACCTTAAAGCTCCCACTGAGCCAGGCCTACGGGGCGGCGACTTTCTACAACCACTTCACGATGAAGCCGCAAGGCGAGCACGCTTGCGTGGTTTGTACGGGAACGGCTTGCTACATCAAAGGGGCACCACAATTGGTTCGCTCCATTGCCGCGCGACAAGCCGTGAAACCTGGGGAAACCACGGCCGACGGCCGTTTGAGCATCCTGACAGCGCGCTGCTTCGGAGCTTGCGGCCTGGCTCCCGTCATCGTGATCGACGGGGAAGTGACGGGACGGGTGACGCCGGAGGTTTTGCAACAGAAATTGGAAGCGGTGATCGCATGCTCGCTGAAGAGTTGAAAACGCTCGCCGCGCAGCAGCGCGAAGCGCAGGACGCAATCGCCGCAACGGTGAACGTCTGTGGGGCGGCGGGATGCCAGTCCCTGGATAGCGAAACGCTGAAGAAGGCTCTTGCGCAGGCTGCTCTCGCGCAAGGATATAGCCCAGCCCGGTGCTCCGTCCGCAAGGTCGGCTGCCTGGGATTGTGCGGTGCCGGACCGCTGGTCAGCGTGGAGCCGGCAGGTATTCTGTATCAACGAGTTCAGGTCTCTGATGCCGAAGAAATCATGGCTTGCCTGGGAGGTCAGCCCGTCGAACGCATTCGTCTCGACGCAGGACTGCCGTTTTTTGCGCGCCAAAAGAGAATCGTCCTCGAGAATTCGGGCCGCATCGATCCCGAGCGGCTCGAAGACTACATTGCCGCCGACGGCTATCTCGCGCTGTCGACGGTGCTTAGCGAGAGGACACCGGCCGAAGTGATTGGCGAGATCCAGGCCAGTGGTCTCAGAGGTCGTGGGGGCGCGGGATATCCCACGGGACTGAAATGGAGTACGGTTGCGAAAGCCGTGGGCGGTCCGAAGATCGTCGTCTGCAATGCGGACGAGGGTGATCCAGGAGCCTTCATGGACCGCAGCGTTCTCGAAAGCGATCCGCACCGCGTGCTGGAAGGGATGGCCATCGCGGCCTATGCTGTAGGTGCTCAGGAGGGCTATATTTACGTCCGCGCGGAGTATCCGCTGGCGGTGGATAGACTCAAAGCCGCCCTTCGTCACGCCGAACGGCAGGGGCTATTGGGCAACGAGATTTGCGGTACTCATTTTCAATTCCGCATCTCGATTCGCCTGGGTGCGGGGGCCTTCGTGTGCGGCGAGGAGACCGCGTTACTCGCGTCCATCGAAGGGAAGCGTGGAACCCCGCGGCCGCGTCCTCCCTATCCCGCTGAGTCCGGGCTCTGGGGACGTCCCACGCTCATCAACAACGTCGAAACCTACGCGAATATCGCGCCGATTATGCGCAATGGAGGCGCGTGGTTTGCGGGGATTGGAACCGAACGCAGCAAAGGCACGAAAGTGTTCGCGCTCGCCGGAACCATCCAAAATGCCGGTCTCATTGAAGTGCCGATGGGAATCACCCTGCGCGACATTGTTTTTGAGATGGGCGGCGGGATTCCCGATGGCCGCCGTTTCAAAGCGGTACAGACCGGAGGTCCTTCGGGCGGATGTATTCCGGAGAGTCTTCTGGACACCGCCGTCGATTATGAAACGCTGACTAAATTAGGATCGATCATGGGCTCGGGCGGCATGATCGTCATGGACGAGAAATCGTCGATGGTGGACGTAGCGCGCTACTTCATGGAGTTCAGTATGACCGAGTCCTGCGGAAAATGCGCGCCCTGCCGCGCGGGAACCGCACAGATGTACGGTCTGCTCGGAAGGTTCGCGGAGAGCAACGCCACGTCGGCCGATCTCGAACTGCTTGAATCCCTATGCGACCTGGTGCGGCACACCAGTCTCTGCGGACTGGGCCAATCGGCCCCCAACCCCGTGACCAGCACTCTGCGCTACTTCCGTCCGGAATATGAAGCGGCTCTGGGGGCGAATCCCGCTGCCGCGGGAAAAGCGTAAACATGCCCACCCGCGTCGTTACATTGCAGATTGACGGTCAGAGCATGAGCGCACGCGACGACCAGAGCGTCATCGACGTGGCGCGCGAACATGGCATCCGCGTTCCCAAGCTGTGCTATCTCGATGGATTGTCGGTCTACGGGGGATGCCGCCTCTGTCTGGTGGAGGTGGAGGGAACGCCGAAGCTGTTGGCGGCGTGCACGACGGCGGCCGTCGAGGGGATGGAAGTCCGCACGGGGAGCCCTCGCCTCCTCGAATACCGGCGGATGATCCTGGAGCTTTTATTTGCGGAGCGCAATCACGTATGCAGTGTGTGTGTTTCTAACGGTCATTGCGATCTGCAGTCTCTGGCCCAGGCGTTAGGCGTGGACCATATCCGGTTTCCCTATATCTATCCGGAGCTGCCCGTCGATGCGAGCCACTCTCGTTTCGTGCTCGACCAGAACCGCTGTATCCTGTGCACGCGCTGCGTGCGAGTCTGTGCGGAAGTGGAGGGCGCCCACACCTGGGACGTGATGAACCGCGGGGCGGAGTGCCTGGTAATCACCGATCTCGCACAGCCCTGGGGCCAGTCTGAAAGCTGCACTGGTTGCGGAAAATGCGTGCAAGTGTGCCCCACGGGCGCGTTGAGTGAAAAGGGCCATTCGGTGGCGGAAATGTCGAAACATAAACAGTTTCTGCCTTATTTGGCCCTCATGCGGGATGGAAATCATGAATAACGGCAAGCCGACACTGGCAACCGTGTGGCTGGACGGATGCTCCGGATGTCATATGTCGCTTCTCGACATGGACGAACGACTGCTGGAACTCGGGCAGCGGGCCGACCTGGTGTATAGCCCCCTGGTCGACCGCAAGGATTTTCCGGAACATGTCGATATCACCCTGGTCGAAGGCGCGGTTTCGAGCGAAGAGGATCTGGCCAAAATCAAAAAAGTTCGCGCCCATACGCGGGTGCTCGTGTCGCTCGGCGACTGCGCCATCACCAGCAACGTGCCAGGAATGCGTAACCCCTTCGGTGTGAAAGCCGTTATGGAACGAGTCTTCTCCGATACCGTAAGCGTGCCAGGCCCGATGCCCCATGTGGTGATCCCTCTGCTGCTCGACCGCGTCAGGCCGGTGCATGAAGTCGTATCCGTGGATGTCTATCTGCCGGGCTGTCCTCCTTCCGCGGATCTCATCTTTAAAACTCTCGATGACCTGCTCGCCGGCCGGACTCCGCAATGGGATCCGCATCCGCGATTTGGCGCGTGAACTCATGTCTGAACCCATGTCCGAACGACGTATTCTGATCGATCCCGTCACGCGCATCGAGGGGCACGCCAAGATCACCATCCACCTGGCCGAGGATGGGCGGATCGCCGACGCCCGCTTGCACATCACCCAACTGCGAGGTTTCGAGAAGCTCTGCGAAAACCGCCCGTTCTATGAAATGCCTTCGCTGATGGCGCGCATCTGCGGCATCTGTCCGGTGAGCCACCTCATCGCGTCGTCGAAGGCTTGCGATGCCATTCTGGGCGTCAATATTCCGCCCAATGCGGCGCGCTTGCGGCGCATACTGAACCTGGCGCAGATCCTGCAATCGCATGCCTTGAGCGTGTTTCACCTTTCCTCCCCGGACCTGATTCTGGGCATGGATTCGGCGCCCGAGACGCGTAATCTGTTTGGCGTGGCGGCCGCGGCGCCGGAAGTGGCCCGGGATGGCGTGCGTCTTCGGCAGATCGGGCAGCAGGTCGTCGAGATTCTAGCCGGAAAGCGCATTCACCCGGCCTGGGTAGTGCCGGGCGGCGTGAGCGCTCCGCTCACCGAAGAAAGGCGGGACCACCTGCAGAGCCTGCTGCCGGACGCGCTCGCTGCTCTCGACCGTACGCTCGACCGCTTTCGCGGTCTGTTCCAGTGTTTTCCTGAAGAAATCGCCTCCTTCGCGAATTTCCCTTCGTTATTCGCGGGCCTCACGGATGGCGAAGGCAAACTCGAATATTACGACGGACCGCTGCGGATCGTCGGCGCCGACGGCGGCGTGGTGGCCGATCAGCTGCGCGCCGAGCAGTATCCGCAATATTTCGGCGAAGTTGCGGAACCGGATTCTTATGTCAAGTCCGCGTATTACAAGCCAATGGGGTATCCCGACGGCCTCTATCGAGTGGGACCCTTGGCGCGGCTAAATCTGGCCACCAATTGCGGGACCCGTCGCGCGGACCACGAACTGGGGAGTCTGCGCTCTTTCGCGGGAAGTCCGTTGCTCGGCTCGTTCCATTATCACCAAGCCAGGTTGATCGAGATGCTGCATGTGCTGGAGCGCATGCAGGAGCTGCTGGAGTGCGCCGAAGTGCTCGATTCGCACGTCCGCGCCATTGCCGAGCCGAACTGCGAAGAGGGGGTCGGCATGTCCGAGGCGCCCCGTGGGACGTTACTGCATCATTACAAAGTGGATCGGAATGGATTGATCCGCTGGGCCAATCTCATCATCGCGACCGGCCACAACAACTTGGCGATGAATCGGGGAATCCGGCAAACCGCCGATTACTTTGTCCGGGACGGGAAGCTGTCCTTCGGAGCCTTAAATCGGGTGGAGGCGGTGATCCGCGCCTTTGATCCCTGCCTGAGCTGTTCCACGCATGCTTCCGGTCAAATGCTGCTCGATATTCAGTTGTTCAGCGCCACCGGCGCCCTCCTCGACCGATGCAGACGGATTCCCTAAAATGGCCGCTGGTGATCGGCTATGGCAATCCGCTTCGCGAGGACGATGGGGTTGGGCAGCGCGCGGCGGAGTTGCTCGAAACGCAGGTGGCGTCTGGAAAAATCGAGGTCTTGCGCTGCCGCCAGCTCACCCCAGAACTCTCGCTGAAGCTCGCGAACGCATCCATCGTGGTTTTTCTTGATGCAGCGATGTCCGTTGACGGACCCCTTGATAATGGGGCGCTCGATCGCGAGCCTTCGGGAATCCCGTGTGCGGCCGTCCCGACGGGAAGTGAGAACGCGTGGTCGCATCACCTCTCCCCACATCAGCTGATGAGATTTACACAACAACTATGGGGTTCGGCCCCGCCTGCGTTTTTGATTGCGGGAAGAGTCCGCCGGACCGATTGGGGCGTGGGGCTCACGGCAGACGGCGAACGGACGGCGGCGGACATGGCACGCGCCGCAATGAAGCTTCTCGGGCACTCCTGATGCGGATTTTGTTTGCGAATTTTGACGCGATCTCCCCACTATTCCATGAGCCCCCGACCAGTCCGCTCGTTGTTCGGCCCTTCTCGCACGGGAGATCGCGTTGCAATATGCCGGCAAGTATCGTGATCGCGCTCGCCGGCCGGTGGGGTCACGGGAAATAGCGCTGGTCCAGGGCAAGGAGACGTCCGATGAGTTTTTCGGTTCCCGGGAAAATTATTGAGGTGTATCCGGTTCGAAATAACAGACTGGGGCTCGTCGAGTTTGGCGATACGCGCCGGCCGGTCTTCCTGGACCTCGTCCCGGACGCCGGCGTCGGAGACTACGTGACGGTGCACGTCGGTTATGCGACCGGACGCGTTGCCGCGGAAGAAGCGGAGCGTGCCTACCGGCGACTCGGTTTGAGCGGAGAGCTGGCGTCTGCCGAAGCGGATCTTGAAGAAGAAGAGACCAAGCCGGAAATGCGGCGCAGGGAGAAGCAGCGATGAGCACTCGAGAAAGCAGAGACATGGTTCCCGAGGAATTGATCAAGATGGTCCGGACCTATCAAGTGCTGAGCGATTTGACTCCGGAACAACTGCGCAAACTGCTCCCCATCGCGGAAGATCAGCAGTTCGAACCGGGCGAGATCATCTTCCAAGAGGGAGACCGGTCCGCCTTTCTCCATTTGATCGTGGCGGGCGACGTGGCGCTCGAAGAGACCGCCGGCGGCGACGCGGTCCGCGTCCAGACGCTCCATGCGGGTGAAGCGATGGGATGGTCGGCGCTGACGGATGGCAGCCGTACCCATTTTCAGGCGCGCGCGCTTACTCCCACCTCCACCGTGGCATTTCCTGGAGAGTATCTCCGGGTTGCCTGTGACCGAAACCCGGACATGGGTTATGCGTTGATGCGCAATCTCCTCGATACGGTTACGGAGCGCCTGGATGCTACTCGCTTGCAGCTAGTGAGGTCCGTGAAAGGCACTTGCGATCCCGATTGATACACAAAATCAACAAGTGTTTCGGTGGGGCTAAAGGAAGAGCTCCGCGAGCCGATGAGAACACCAATGCGAATCGGCGCGGCAAATTCGCCGGGCGATGAATTCCGTAGGAGCAGCCCATCCGTTCGAACGAGCCAGCCATCTGAGGTGATAAGCAGTTAGATCTCGAAATTATTGCGTTAGAGCAAGAAGAGCCTCGGACCTTATTGACTAGAAATCCTTTCTGACGATTCGCACCGTGGACGGTGCGGCCCGTGGCTTTGATTAGACGTTTTCGAGAGAAGTTTTTGGGGAAATGAGCACTATTTCTAAATAACAATGACGCACAATAAGCGGGCGTGGGCCGTCATTTTGGCGGGCGGCGATGGAATCCGGCTTCAGCCGCTGACGCGGCTGGTCTGCGGGGATAATCGACCGAAGCAATTCTGCCCCATTTTTGGTGGCGAATCGCTTTTGGCGGAAACACGTAATCGGATCGCCCGCGTTGTCTCGCCAGAGCGCACTCTCCTCGTTCTCAGGAAAGACCACGAACGCTTCTATACGGCGGAACTGGGCGGGATCGAAGCCGCGCGCCTGGTCATACAACCAGAAAATAAAGGAACGGCGGCCGGCATCTTATACAGTCTTCTCCGGATCACGCAAACCGGCGAAGACGGGATCGTCGCATTCCTGCCCTCCGATCACTACTATTCGGACGATTCTCCCTTTCTGGCTTCCCTCGAGCATGCCCTTCGAATCGCCCAGGATAATGCGCGTTCGATTGTTCTTCTGGGAGCCGTACCGCAGCATCCCGAAGTCGAATATGGCTGGATCGAACCGGGCCTGGAGCTTGCGGATTACCCCGGCCACTGTTCCCGCGTAAATCGGTTTTGGGAAAAGCCATCCTTTGAGATCGCTCAGAAACTGTTGGGGCTAGGCTGTCTGTGGAATACCTTCGTCATGGTGGGGCGTGCGCGGACTTTTCTGCAAATCATCTATGATTCGCTGCCGGAGATGCAGCCGGCATTTGAACCGCTGACCCGCCTCACCAGCAGTGACCTTGAGACGGAAACCGCGCGGAGTGTTTACAGAACGCTCGCGCCAGCCGACTTCTCGGGTCAAGTGTTATCGAACAGCGCGGAACGTCTAGTGGTCCTGCGCCTCGCGGATACGTGCTGGAGCGATCTCGGGAAGCCGGAGCGTGTGATCGCCGCATTGAATCGAACCGGCATAACGCCGTCTTGGACCAAAGCGCTGGCGGCGGAAGCATAGAGGAAACGATGGGTTCGCCCATTCCGCCTCGGGCTCCGTGGCAACGCGAGCGCAGCCGTAGGCGACCGAAGTTGTGAATCGAAGCTGACCGTGCGGTTCGCATTCTCGGCGAACTAACTCCGAGTAGAATGCTTTTCATGGTCGGAACCTTACTCTTCTTGGGGCGTAACCGCATCGCGACAGAATTCCTCAAAGACCGGCCTTAGGCGCTCGAAGCTCGCGGTCAGTTCCGGCAAGGCCGCGGCCGCGGCGATCAGATCCGTGGCGCCGCCTGTCTGCTCCAGTTTCCAAGCGGCTTCCCGCATTTCCAGTCCACCGACGTTGGCGGCTACGCCTTTGATGGAGTGCGCGACCATACGCACTTCCGTGGCGTCGAGGTTTTTCACCGCCTGGGCCAACAGAGCGATCTGATGGGGCATGTCGTCCACGAATTCGCGGGCGATGCGCCGCGCTAGTTCTTCGTTGCCCATCAGGCGCTCCACAAAATCCTCCTGGTCGAACACTACGACCTCATGATAGGGCGAACGGGCCGACGGGGGCATCGGCGCAGGATGATCCAGCGGGGCGGACGCAAGGCCGGTCCATCGTTCGATCTCCTGCTCCAGCGCCTCCGGTCTGAGCGGCTTGGAGATGTAACCGTTCATGCCTGCGTCCAGACACTTCTCCCGATCACCCGCCAAGGCGTGGGCGGTGGTGGCGATGATCGGGATATCACGATTCCGGACTGTGGAAACGGACCGGCGAATCCGCCGCGTGGCCTCGTATCCGTCCAGGTCAGGTAACTGGCAGTCCATCAGGACCAAGTCGTAAGACTTCTCCGCCAGGGCGCGGAGGGCGCTATGACCGTCAGCGACGATATCGGCTCGATACCCCAGATTCTCCAGAATTCCCAAGACCACATCCTGATTGACCCTGTTGTCTTCGACCACCAGTAGTTGCAGCCGCGCCCGCTCTTCCCGGCTGGTTCGTGACGTCTTCGGTCTTGCGCCCGGGCGCATGGGGGCCGGTCCGTAGCCCAGAATGGAGGCTAGACACGTGCCTAAGTCGCCCTGCTTCACTGGTTTGGTGACGTATCCGGCAAAACCCAGACCGCTCCAGCGCTCCGCGTCCGCCCCCAGCCTCTGAGGTGTCAACAGCACCATGGCGGTGCTGTCTAATTCGGGATGCTCACGAATCAGAGCTCCCAGGCGTTCGCCGTCCGTTCCCGGCATTTCCAGGTCCACCAGTACCGCATCGAAGGGACCGCCATCCGCTCCCCTCAGCAGTTCAAGTGCGGCATCGGCATCGCCGGCTTCGGCCGCGCTTACTTTCCAGAACGCGAGCAGCTCCATCGTCAGGCTCCGGCTAGCCCTATTGTCATCCACGACCAAGATGCGCCACCCGGCCAGAGAAAGCGGGCTCGGCCGCTCCAGCGTGGATTGCCGCTCCAGTGCAATCGTGAACCAGAAGCAGGAACCTTTTCTCTCCCCACTCTCGAGGCCGACCGTACCGCCCATCAGATCCACCAGCATCCGCACAATCGACAGGCCCAGCCCGGTTCCTCCGTAACGGCGGCTGGTGGAACTATCAATTTGGGAAAAGGGCTGAAACAGCAGGCTGCGCTTGTCTTCAGGGATGCCAATACCGGTATCGCTCACCTCGAAGCGGATTACTCTCGGATCCCCGGCGGTTTCCAGTCTCACCCGAATAGAGACCTCGCCGGCGGCGGTGAATTTCACGGCGTTTCCGGTGAGATTGACGAGCACTTGGCGGAGGCGGCCAGCGTCACCGAGCAAACCCGTTGGCACGTCCGGCTCGATCGAGCACAGCAGTTCCACTCCCTTTTCCTGGGTTTTCACGGCGGTCAGGTCAGCTACCCCCTCGACTAAACTGCGCAGATCGAAGGCCGTCCGCTCCAGCTTGAACTTGTGGGCGTCCATCTTGGAGAGGTCCAGGACGTCATTCAGGATATCCAGCAGCGCTTCGGCGCTGTCGCGAAGCGTCTCGGCGCGCTTTTTCTGGCGCGGGTCAAGATTGCCGTCCAACAACAGTCCGGCCATCC
>Ga0181536_10003392_pt1 | contig 17394 bp, 21 predicted proteins | sample PEATcosm2014_Bin_41_FD_121105 | JGI IMG/M metagenome (GOLD analysis project Ga0181536, IMG submission 121105) | Peatland microbial communities from MTU Mesocosm Facility, Houghton, MI, USA - PEATcosm2014_Bin17_60_metaG | ecosystem: Environmental > Terrestrial > Soil > Wetlands > Peat | place... | reverse complement strand
TTGGCCACCGGGCTGAGCAGCTTCAAGCCCGCCAGCGGTAACCGCGGCGATTGAGCTTCTATCGTCTTTACGCGCGCCATCACACGATCCAGGTTCGCGAAGAGCACGTCGTGCGTTGGCAGCGGGTACCGGTAAGCGGGCAGGACATCGAGCGCCCCGGTGACATCCCTTACAAATGGGCCCTCCACCAACCCCAGGCGTCCCTCATCAAATCGACAAAGAATCATAAGTCAAAGACCTTTTCCGCATTCGTCTGATAGAGCTTCTTCTTGTCCGCGTCGCTGATGGGAAGATTATCAGTTACGGCGACTTCTTCGGGCACGAACTGGTAAGGATAATCCATCGCGTAGAGCACGCGGTCCACGCCCAGCACCGATTGGGCATAGAGGATGGGCGGCTCCCACGCCATGCCGCTGGTGGTGATCCAGATGTTCTCTCTTATGTAGTCGCTCGGCTTGCGCTGCAGCTTCCGCACGCTGGCGTAGCGGTTCGCCGTCACCATTCGGTTGTGCATGAAATCGATCCGGGCCAGCCAGTAGGGAAGGCCCTCGCCCAGGTGGCCGATGACGACCTTCAAACGCGGGAACCGGTCGAAAGCGCCGCTTAGAATGATGCGCAGAATGTGGAGGCCGGTCTCGACGGCGAATCCGAAGATGGCTCCATCCAGACCGCGCTCCAGAAAGGGCGCGATCATGGCGGGCGACGGGGTATTCGGATGGAGGTAAATCGGAACATCCAGCGCTTCGGCGGCCTCGAATATGGGCCAGAACTTCGAGTCGTCCAGATATTCGCCACGCGTGTGGGAGTTGATAATGGCGCCTTTCAATCCCAGCGACCGGACACCACGTTCCAATTCTTTGGCGGCGGCGGAAGGGTCCTGCGGGGCGATGGCGGCGAGGCCGGAGAACCGGTCCGGATACCTGCGGATCGCGTCCACCATGAAGTCGTTACTCGACCGCGCGAGAGCGACGGCGGTGGGAGCATCGAAGACCTGGACGCCGGGCGAAGTAAGAGACAGGATTTGCCGCGCGATGCCGGTCTGGTCCATGTCCCGGAGGCGAAGTTCGCCCAGATCGGTCATGCGCGCGACGACTTCAGTAACGCGCGGACTGGGATTGCCCAGATAGAAGCCGCAAAGGCTCTGAAAGCCGGGATCATTGTAAGACCCGTCCTTCAGGAGGGCTCGATAGCGATCCAGAATTTCCGGAGGCGCGAAGGCTTCTTCGGTCGCGATGCGTTGATAGGTTGTCTGGCTCATGAGGTCTTTCGGAGGCTTTTCCAAACCACTTCGATGAATGCGTCCGGTGGGCCGTAACGCGGATCGTAATCGAGCGTGGGCCGCGCGGCCCCGATTTGGTCAAGCGTCAGGCCTTTATCGATCAAGTGCCGGACGCGATCGCGGACGATCGTCACCATTTCACGGTAAAGCATGTCACGGTAAAGGACGACGTCGGACCGGTCGCAAAGCCGTCCATGGCCGGGAACGATCAGCGTTCCGCCTTCTTCCTCGTGAGCGGGAACGGCGAGGTTGACGATGCGGCTCAGCCCGTCGATAATGCCCTGAACGCTGCCTCCCCGGGTAATGTCGATCATCGGACAGCTTTCGGTCGAGAAGATGTCGCCGGTGCCGATGACATCGGAGCGGCGGAAGAAGACCATCGCATCGCCATCGGTATTCGCCGCGGGCTGGTGCAGCATAGTGACGGCTTCGTCGTTGAAGTAGAGCGATTTTTCGTCTTCGAAGAAAGTGTCCGTCGGCCATTTGCCCGAGTTCACAGGCGGTTGAACTCCGGTCGGTGCGCTCATCCGCTTAAGTATGCCCTGCTTGCCCACCTGCACGGTTACGTTGGCGCCGGGGCCGGTCAGCATGTAGATGTTCCCCTGCACCGGCAGGACCTGAATTCCCGAAGGATGCCGCAGCGGGAAGTGAATTCTTTGATGAACTGATGTTCGCCGGGCAAGTAGGCGGGGACTTCGCCTTTCGGGCGGTTGGCCACTTCCACTACAGATTCGCAGGGGAAGAGCCAGCTACCTTCTTTGAGATGAGTGGTGGTTACAGTCAGCATGTCGCCCTCCCACTTACCGGTTGAAAAGCCCATCCAGGTGTGGAGGGCTTGGGCGGGAGGATGCGGGCGTCCATCCATCCAGATGGTGCGCAGCTGCTCATAGGTGCTGATGTAATTCCCGATCGCTACGACCTGTTGAGTAAGAGGGTCCTTTTCTTCCCAACCGCGGAATGTAAGGGGACCGCGGTAGATGTAGGGCGAGATGTGGACGCGGCATTGATGCTCAGGCAGGGTCAGGCGCGAGGCGCTCCAGCTCAGCGCGTTGAGGCGGGCGGCATCGTTGATGGGAAGTCCGAGGTAATCGCCGAGGTCCGGGCCGGGGATGCGGTCCTGGTAGTCTTCGTGATAGCGGGGAACCCATGTGCCGGTGAGGTCGATTTGGGCGAAGAGCGGGATACCTGAGAGTAAGACCAGCGGGAGTAAGACCAAGTATGGCCTCATTGGAATTCCAGGAAGAGCTTACTCGCATGCACCTTCACGGCGTCTATGCCGGGGACCTTCCTGACGCCGTCGACTTGCCTGGTCCGGACGCCGACAAGTACGGGCACGCACCGCATCTTATTCTCCCAGTTGGAAATAACTGTCAAAAACGATAACATTATCGGTACTCGGGGGTCAAATCGTGGTGGGGATGTCCGTTATGGCAAAACGCCGCTGCCGGGGTTTGTTTGAAGCCGTTTTTTTCGGCTTGTTTGGCGGCCTCGAAACGGTCGCGGCGGGCTGATTCGCGGACGATTTCGGCGCTCGCATAAACGAACCCATCTGCTCCCGGATCATAAGGCAAGCCTTTCATTTCCTGCATTTTGAGAAGGCGGATGGCATCGTCCATTTCGGTTTTGCGGCGTTCGCGGCGCTCGGCCTGGAGCTCTTTGAGCTGGCGGAGAGCCTCTTTCATCGACCGGTGCAGGCGCTGTTCATAGATGCTGAGGTTCACGAAGGCTTTTGAATCCTCGCGGAAGGCACGGGCAGCGGTCATGGCGGAATGGATTTCGGGGTTATCCGCATCGAAATCTCCCGCTGGTTCGAAGTGGCCCATGCCGAGCATGCCGTCTTCAATGGACCGGATGCGGTTGATGCGCCACTGGTTGTCGGCGACCGTTTGGGCAAACTGACACTCGACCGGCGTTTGCGCGTCGAGGCTGTCGACAATCTCTTTGGAGAATGCCTTATAGGCGTCCATGTCTTCCGAGGGGAGCACGACGACGCGCGCAGTGAGGCCATGGCGAAGTGCGTTTATGCTGGAGCGGGCCCGGCCCTGCGGCGAGGTGGGCCCGTGGGATTTTTCGGCATTCAGCCGGTTGGCTGCGTATTGCAGTGGCGAAAGCATATCTGTTAAGTTCTCCGGCTTGTTTGTAGCAGGCGGCTGGAGGGCTGGGGTGTTAAGGTATTGATTCTGTTGGCGAATTTGGCTGTCAACGGTTTTCGGGAGTTTGGGAAAACTCCGCGCCAGAGTGGCTATCGTCGGGACTGAGTGGATTTCAGGTGAAACATAACAAGCAGAGTTCAGCCTCGATAAGATCGGAGGGTGAAGTCCCGCCTCTATTTGGAGACTACCATTCCGAGCTACCTGACCTCGCGGCCGAGCCGGGACCTGATTATTGCCGGCCATCAGCAGGTCACGAGGGAATGGTGGGAAAAGCGGAGGGATGCTTTCCAGCTCTACCTCTCGCAACTCGTCATTGACGAAGCAAGCGCAGGAGACCCGGCCGCAGCACGTGAACGGCTGAAGACACTGAGGGATCTTCCCCTGCTGGACATCACTCCCGAGGTCACGGAGTTAGCATCCCGCATCCTGGCTTCCGGCAAAATCCCTCGCAAGGCCGCGACGGACGCTGCGCACATTGCTATTGCAGCAGTGCATGGAATGGATTTTCTGGTGACCTGGAATTGCGTGCATATCGCGAATGCGACGAATGCCAAGGCACTTGCCCTGATCTGCCGGGAGCAAGGGTGTGACTGCCCGGTCATCTGCACACCTGAAGAACTCATGGGAGAATAGCTTATGGCCAGGGATCCCATCGTCGATGAAGTTCGGCGCGTCCGCGAGGCTCTTGCCGCCAGGTATGGCTTCGATGTTAAGGCCATTCTTGTGGCATCGAAGAAGCGACAAGGCCGGTCCACGCACAAAGTCGTATCCTTTGTGCCCAAGAAGAAGTTGAGCGCCTGATCTGTCGACTCCGAGCTTGTCGGCTGTGCCTCCAGGACATCGAGCGGCTCGGCGGCTTGCCGACATTGCCGTATTTGGCGGGAGTAAATGGTAGTTCAGCGTAGTTCGAGCAGTTGCTCTACGTTCAAGCCCGCCTCGGTGAGCATCTGACGGAGAGTGCCAGGACGGACTCGCTTGTGATCCGGCACGACGACGCGGGCGTACGGTTTACCGCGCCTGAGGACAATGTGGCTCCCTCTTTGGCGGCTCACCACAAATACTGCCCGAAGAGGCACCTTTACCGGTTCCGGGCCGGATATTTCCGTCGGCAGCTTCACTGGGGACTGCTGGTGACGAGATCGAAGTATTCTCTTCCCGCTTCAGTCGGGACCGGGTCTCCCGCGGCGATGCAGTCTTAAATGTACAGATCCGCCGCTTCGCGGATGTTCCTCGTCGCTTCATCACGGGTGTCGCCCTGGGACACACACCCGGGCAGTGCCGGCACCGTGGCGACGTAACCGCCGTCCGCTTCCCGCTCGAGGACAACCGTATAGCGCATGGAGAAGGACCTTGGATTTTCATAATAGCAGCGAGTCGGCCCGGCTGACTCCAGCGTCTTCGATTGGCCTTTTGCAAGGTGACGGCACCCTGGCCCGGACACGTCAGCGGGACGCCGACAAACCAGCCAAGTGGATCCGGAAAGCGCTATGCCGTTAGGCGAGACTGACCTGACAAAGTGTCGCGGCACAAAGACGGCAGCGATCTTAGTTCCGGGGTGGCATTTTGGCAGAGCCGGGCTGCGTCTGGCCGGCGGACTGCCCTACCAGCAGGATGAGTCCGTCGGCGATCGTGCCGCGCCAGCTCAAGTAATCATGCGCACCCTGAAATTCCTGGTAAAACACCTCGTAGCCTTTGGCGCGGAGTACGTCCCGGAGGTGACGATTGGTCACCAGGATTGAGCTGCCGTTTACATCCCGGTCAAATTCCCTCGAACCTGCGTCCAGATAGAAGCGCAGGGGCAGCTTCGGGCTGTCGACGAACAACCGAGCCACATAGTCCTGATCGTCCGGCGCGAACGTATCCGGCTTCGAAGGATCGGGTGGCGGAGTCCACCAATAGGAGCCGGATTGCGAGAGCACGTTGCCGAATGTTTCGGGATGCCGGTAGGCCGCGCACGTCGCCGCCAGCCCTCCGTAGCTGCTGCCTCCGATCGTGACTCGCTGCGGATCGCGGCTCACGTTATAGTTCCGCCGCAACCACGGAATCAGCTCGGAATTCAAAAACTCCGCGAACGCAGGGTTGCAGGGCAATTCGGCGCCGCGCATTCCGCTGGCATTGCCGACAATCAGGGCGACTGCCGGCGCAATCCTTTTTTCCGAAATGAGGTTGTCGAGTGTCGTCGGAGTCGGCACGACATCGATGTAGGTTTCTCCGTCGAAAACCACCAGCAGGTCGTAAGGCTGGGCGTTGTTGGAGTAGCCTGGCGGCAGGTACACGAAAATCGGACGCGTATTTTTCAAAAGCGCGCTCGCGAATTCCCGTTTCACGATCTCGCCCGCCGGCACCCCCGCGCGTTTGCCTGCCCAGGGCTGCGGCGGCGCGTCGGGCATCTCGAGTATGGAGGAACCGCGGCGCGACAGAACATCGGGGTCACTCGCCGAATCCCAGGTCGCCTTCGGATTCAGGGGATCGCGCACTTGTCGAACCGTAATCTGGCTCAGGACGTCGTCGTCGGCCTTCGTTCCCGGCGGCAACGGCGGCGCGTTCGGCGTCAACAGATAAGTGGTGCGCAGGCGATGGTCGAGGCGCAATGTTCTGTACCAGACATCCGTGCCTTCCACGTGGTGCAGGAAGCAATCTACCGGATCCGGCGAGCAGTTGTAAAAGTTGAGCAAGACCCGTTGGGTGTCCGCGTTGCCCCGCCAGAGAAAGGTTGTGAAGCGATTGATGGGATCGTCTTTAATCGGCTCGATGAGTGGGCTCCCATGCGGGCCGATCTCCTTCCAGAAGACATCCGCGTCCGCCTGGCTTGTAACCTTCCGGATACGCGGACTTATGTCCGGTTCTGCCGGCGCCGGCACGTGCGGAGTGGTGATTTTCAGATCAGAGATGCGGTAAGCGGCGGGAGAGTTTGCCTCGCGGGCGGCAATTTTAAGGGTCCAGCGGCCCGGCTGCGTGGCGAGGAATTGCAGCGCGTCTCCCTTCAGACGCTCAGACGAGAACGCACGGCTGAGGCGTCCGTCAGGACCGTAAACCGAGAGAATCACATCCTTGCCCCGACCTTCCAGCATCAACCGGACGATCTGATCGATCTTCAGGTCGAGCGCGAACAGGTCGGTGGCGCCGGCCGCCAGGTCGCGGTTAAAGGTCTTCTCTGGTTCGAGCTGGATGGGCGATTGAGACTGAGCAAATGCGATCGGGGCGAGAACAGCGGCAATGACGATCGGCAAAAACCCGGTGCGCATAGAGGTTCACCTCGAATGAGTCGTGATTTCTCTTATCCTATACGCTGGCGGCAGTGCACCGGGGCACTACCTGGCCGTGTCACGCCCGATGCTTCCTTGTGGCTCCGAGCAGCCGTGGTAATTCTCAATCGGCGGTTTGCCGACTACGCGGCCGTGTGGCTTTGCATCGCGACGTCCGCGACGGGCGTTTCCCGGAAGGGATAACTTCCGGTTACCCCCGCGCGGCACCGCTGAGTCGGGAGTGCGCCCAGTGCAAGCTCGCCAGGGTCGGTGTTCAGGCCAGAGCTTTTCCGTACAGCGCGAGCAAACGGCTCCACGCCTTCTCGGCCTGTGGCTCGTTGTAGACGCCCGAATCCGGCGGGCACCAGCCGTGCGCGGCGCCAGTGTACACTTCGATTTCCGCGGACAGGTTCGCCTTGGCGAAGGTCTCTTTCAGAACGTTCTTCTCATTGGGAGACCGCATGTCGTCATTGGCCGCAATCGCGATGAGGAACTGCGCCCTGGTCTTCGCGGCCTGCAGGTGCGGACTGTTCGGCATGTCCGTCACCAGTCCGCCGCCGTGGAAGGAGGCGACGGCCCCGACGCGATCGGGAACGGCGGCCGCGGCACGAAACGCCATCGGGCCGCCCATGCAATAACCCTGTGTGCCCATCTTCCGATTGCCGGCGACCGACGATTGCCGGTCCAGCCATCCGATGAACGCCTTCGCATCCGTCATCTGGGTGGTCTCGTTCAGACTTTGCGCGAGCGGCAACAGCTGCTGGATTGGGGTGGCGGCGCCCGCGTCCGCGGTCGGGGCTTTCCTGGTGCGGTAGAACGGATTCACCACCAGCACCGAATAGCCGGATTCGGCGAGCCGCTTGCTCATCTGGCGGAACGCCGCCCGCAGCCCGAAGATGTCCGGCCACACGAGAACACCTGGGGCCGTGCCGGTCGCGGGATGCACGAAGTAGCAGTCCGCCGTGCCGTCCGGCGTCATTACGTTCACGTCCGATTCGGTCACCGGAGCCGCGTTCGCGACTTGTGGCAGCATCATGGCCATGCCTGCGCCCAACATGATGCCGAATTGCTTTCGTGTCACTAAACCGAGAGCCTCGTAGCGCTGCCGGTCGTCCTCAAAGTGATCCTGATCACACATATTCGCTCCTTATGAACGCCCGGCCGCTCGGCAAACCGAATGCGCACTGGATATTCTATATCCACGCGGTCTCCCGTGGGCGCCAACGTCAGTCCCGGCAGCCCAGGGGGCCCCCGGACCGCGCTCGACGCCCCCGTCGGCTTCTTCGGAGAGCGGAAAGCGTCTGCCGCAACACAAATGTCGCAGGCTCGTGGAGCCGGACCGGGGGGCCGGCGCGGACGAGGGCGTCCGCCCCACTCACGACGGCAAGACTTATTAGAACGGATTTGCAACTCAGGACATTAGTTCACTGCCGGAATGTCTACAATAGTTGGCACCATGACAAAGCTACTTACGCAACGTGCGACCCGCCGGCGGGCTCTCGAAGTGTTGGGAATCGGCGCGGCAGCCGCCGCGGCCGCGAGGAGCGTATTCGCGCAGGAGCCGACATTTCCGAAAGGCGCAATCATCAGAACCGTCCTCAGAGACTACGCGCCCGAGGAGTTGGCGGGCGGCGCCACACTGTTCCATGAGCACATGCAACTGGCGCCGGATTTCAACGCGAGATTCGCGGCGGCCACAGCCGCAGCCCGAGCCGCGAACGGTTTGCCCCCGGCCCCCGCGCGCGGCGGCGCGGGCCGCGGGGCTGTTCCCGCAGGCCCGGACATCATGCATAACGCGGATCTGATGGCCGCCGAAGTGGCTAAAACCAAGGGCGACGGTGTCGCGTGCATCGTCGACGCGGGACATGCGGACATGGGACGCAACATCGACTTCCTGCGTCAGGTCTCGATGAAGTCCGGCATGCCGATCGTGGCTGGCGGCGGCTTTTACTCGCAGCCGTTTTATCCGAAGGAAATCTCCACAATGAGCGAAGAACAGATCCTGAAGGCGCTCATCAAACAGGCGGACCACGACGTGCTCGGGGTGTTCGGCGAAATCGGCTCGTGGGACGAGATCACCGCGGATGAACGCAAAGTCTTCCGCGCCGTGGGGAGGGCGCACGCGGCGACGAACCTGCCGATCTTCACCCACACCGGAATTCCCGGCAAGTCGGCGCTCGAACAGCTCGACATCCTCGAGGACGCGGGAGTTAAACCGGAGCGCGTCGTGATCGGACACCTGGGGAATCTGGTGGACGCGAACGTGTATGTGCAGAAAGCGATTTGCAGACGCGGCGCATTCGTCGGTTTCGATCGACAGGGCGGAAATGGCGACGCGCAGCAGGTGCCGATGGTCATGGCGCTCATCGAAGCGGGTTTCGCCGACCATCTGATGTTCTCCGCCGACGCATCGAGCGGCTACGCGAAGACGTTAATTGTGTTCCTGCCGAAGCTGAAGGCAGCCGGCGTGAGCGACCAGGCGCTGCACCGGATCATGGTGGACAACCCCCGCAGGTTTCTCGCGTTCGTGCCGAAACGGCCTCGAAAAGGATAAAGTACTACCGAACCTCAACCGTCAACCCGTGTTCGTGGCGGTACCTGAAGTATTCCTGCCGGCGGCGAACATCCACCTTCACAAAGGGGACATACACCCGATGCTGCTCTATGAGGTACGCGCGGTACCGGCGGTCTTCGTCGTCGTTCCAATAATGATAGTCGTGATGGTCCCGATCATAATAGCGTTTTTCACCGTGATGGTCGTCAGCCATGGCCGCCGGCGGGGCAAACAGGGAAGCAGCCATCAATAAGCCGCCGAGCATCAGAAAGTGTTTCATGTCGTCGATCTCCTGCAATGGTGCGGGCACGCGACTGGCCACTCGTCCGCGAGCAAGACTGCCGGCGGTACCCTTGCTTCGCTTCCGCGGACCAAAGTAGCATTTGAAGATGCGATATCGGCGGCTGTTCATCCTGTGCGCACTTCTCACGACCGGTGCGCGAGCGCAGTGGCTGCACTATCCCACGCCTGGGATTCCGCGCACGCGCGACGGTAAGCCGAATCTTTCGGCTCCCGCGCCGCGGGCCTCCAATGGCAAGCCGGACCTTTCCGGACTCTGGCAGGTGGAGCCCACACCGTTCGATGAAATGAAGCGCCTGTTCGGGCCAGACCTCGATTCTCTGAGCGTTCCCGGCGACGACCCGCGTAATTTTTCCAAATACGCGTTCAATATCCTGGCCGACTTCAAACCCGGGGAAGCTCCGATGCGGCCGGAGGCGGCGAAAATCGTTGAGAGCCACATGAAAGACTTCGGTATTGGGAATCCGACTACGCAGTGCCTGCTCGGCGGGGTTCCCTTCGGCGGGCTGCTGCCGTTTCCCAACAAGTTCATTCAAACGCCGGCGGTGATCGTAATCCTGCAGGAGGCCGACGGCGGACTGCGCCAGATCTTCACGGACGGCCGCAAGCATACCGCCGATCCGCAGCCCTCCTGGATGGGCTACTCGGTTGGCAAGTGGGAAGGCGATTCGCTGGCAGTCGATACGGTGGGTTTCAACAATAAAGGCTGGCTGGACGGGTCCGGTCATCCGCACAGTGAAGCGCTGAAGGTCCAGGAACGGTACCGGCGGCGGGACTTCGGTCACATGGACGTCGAAGTCACAATCGACGATCCCAAAATGTACACGATGCCATTCAGCATCAGGTACACCCTGGATCTGGTCCCGGACTCAGAGCTGGCGGAATACGTCTGCGACGAAAACGAAAAGGACCGCGCTCACTTGGGAAAGCAGTAGGCCGGGCGGTGTGCCCGATATAATCGGGGTCGCCGGAATGAAACGATATGCCGTCTTCACCGCGGGGTTCGCGCTCGCGCCGATGATCAGCGGACCCTTTGTGGTGAGCATGACCGGACGCGCGTCCGGGCTGGAGTGGGCACATACCATCACGGGCTTCGCAACCGTTTACCTGCTTATCCTTTTGCTGCTGAAGTCGGTCAAGAATGGGGAAGGCCGGCTGCCGGCAGCCGTGGCGCTGGCGCTGGGTCTGCTGGAGGCGATACCCGGGGTGCCGCGACTGCACGCCGCGGTTTCTCCGGTCCTTTTCGCCACGCTGGCCTGGGCCGTGATGGCGCTGTCTTCGGAACAAGAAACGGCGGAACAGGAAACGGCAGGGCAGGAAACAGCGCGGAGAAAGAGCCGCTGGATTTTCGTGCTGCCCGCGCTGGTGCTGCTGCCTATTTTTTACGGTGTCGGATACCGCCATCAAACGTCCGGCATCGTGCCTCATCTGGGTGCGGCGCTGACGGTAGCGGGCGTGCTGCTGATCTTCTGCAAGGCCATGAATGAGCGTCATCCCGCGAATAAGAAGCTGCGCAGGGCCTGTAACATAACGATCGCGGCCGTATTGTTTCAGATCGCGTTCGGCGTCGCCGCGTTCATCATTCGCCTGCTCGAGATTGAGGGAGGATTATGGCTCGCGGTCGCCAGAACCGCGCACATCACGGGCGCCGCGCCGGTGCTGGCGGCAAGTACGGAGCTGGCGATTCAATACCGGCGCAGCGTGTAAGGCAAGTTTTCCCCTCGCCAGGGACGACGGGATTCGCCACGATCCCGGGAATACTACCGAAAGTGGTAGATCGAAAGGGAGTCTTGAGTGGATAAGAACTTCGTGGGAAAACGGGACAGGCGAGGGGAAGCGGATTTCGATGGCGTCAATGATAACCAGTCCGGCGGCGGCCGCAGTGGAGAACGCAGCAAGGGCGCACGCGCCGGGGATCTCGGCCCCACTGGGCGTTATCGCGCGGCTCTCAATGGCCGCCACTGCCTTGTCTCTGACGATCGCCGCCGCCCTGTCCTTAATAATCTGGGGCGCAGCCCGGTTAACCGCTTCCGATGGCGGCCCCGCCGCGGCAGTCGGACTGGCGGCAGCCGGAATCGTATCCGGTTGCGCCTTCTTCGGGGTTAAGGACTAATCAACCGGGTTCCCGCGCGGCACCCATGCCTGAAATGCGCGTTGGCAGCGCCCCACAAAGTATATGATTACGGTGACAAGGCCCTAAAAGTACCGGATCGGTGGTACCGGCGATTCTTGCGGTCTCGACGCAGCACGTGAACACCGACACACCAGATCGAGCGGCGAGCCTGTTCCGCGGCATGCGCCCGTTCAGCCGCGGGCAAAGTCTGCGCGATTCCGCGGCCGGAATCGAACTGGCGGCGATGAGTATCCCGCAGGCCCTTGGCTATGCCAGCATCGCGGGGATGCCGGCAGTGACCGGGCTCTACACGTTGTTCGGGCCGCTGCTGGCGTTTGCGGCATTCGGCTCGTCACGGTATCTGGTGGTGGCGGCCGATTCGGCGACCGCGGCCATTCTGGCCGGGGGGATCTCCGGCATGGCGCCGGCGGCCAGTACGAGGTACGTGGCTCTGGCCGGGATGGTTGCGATGCTGACCGCCACGCTGCTGTTGCTGGCGCGACTGCTCAGGCTGGGCTTCCTGGCCGACTTCCTTTCGCAGACTGTGCTGGTCGGGTTCCTGACCGGGGTGGGGTTCCAGGTCGGGATTGCCGTGCTGGGCGAAATGCTCGGCCTGCAGGTGCACTCCCACCGGACGGTTGGACAAGTGGCTGAGATCGTCCGCAGTCTGCCGCGGATGCACCTGCCGTCGCTGGGTCTGGCCGCATTAGTAGTGGGCGGCGTCGTTGCGCTAAACCGGTTCGCACCGAGGGTACCGGGCCCGCTGATCGCCGTGGCCGGAGCGATAACGGCGAGCGCGACATGGGATTTCGCCGGGCATGGCATTGGCATCATCGGGCCGGTTCCGGGCGGTCTGCCGCAACTCGGCTTGCCAGCCGTGAACTGGAAGGACATCGAACCGCTGATTCCCGTAGCCGGTTCTTGTTTTGTGATGATCGTTGCGCAGAGCGCGGCCACGGCCCGCGTTTACGCCCTGCGCAACCGGCGCCTGAATCAGAATCGGCCGGATGAGAACGCCGACCTTGCCGGCCTCGCCGCGGCCAACGCCGCCGCGGCATTGAGCGGGACCTTCGTGGTGAACGGAAGCCCCACGCAGACGGCCATGGCGGAGCGCTCCGGCGGCCGCAGTCAGGTGACGCAAGCCGCGGCGGCGGCGGTAGTTTCGCTTGTCCTGCTTTTTCTGACCGGCCCATTTCAATATCTGCCGCGATGCGTGCTGGGAGGGATCGTGTTTACCGTGGCCATCCATCTCACAGACCTGCGCGGCCTGCGGGGCATCCGCGAGGAGAGCCCCGGCGAATTCTGGCTGGCGATCACTACGGCGAGTGTGGTCGTGCTGTTTGGCGTGGAGCAGGGAATCGTACTGGCGATGGTGTTGTCGCTGCTGCGCATAGTGCGCCACAGTTATCGCCCTCACACCGCGGTTCTGGTCCAGGACAAGAGCGGCGTTTGGCTGGCGACCCCGGTGGCTCCCGGCGCGGTAACCGAGCCGGGGCTGGTGGTATACCGTTTTGGCGCGGCGCTCTTTTACGCGAATGCCGGAATGTTTGCGGAGGAGGTCGGCCGTCTTGCCGGGCCGGCACCTTCGGGACTACGCTGGCTCCTCGTGGATGCCGGAGCGATTACGAACGTGGACTACACGGCCGCGCAAGTGGTGCGGGAGCTTCAGAAGGACCTGGCTGGCCGCGGCACGCAATTGGTTTTCGCGCACGTACAACCGGGCCTGAAGGCGGACCTCGACCGGCATCACCTCACGGAAGCCATCGGCCCGGATCGTCTTTTCGATACCCTGCGCGAGGCGCTCAAGGCTTACCACGATCTCGGGAACGTGTGATACTACACGCTATGGCAGGGTCCGCGTACTTTCCCCGGCCCGCGATCCGAACCTCAGATACTGCGGACGCTCCGCGTCACTCCGCAGTCGTCCGAATCACCCACTGGATCAACACGCTCAGCTTCTTTGGATTGCTCATCAGCGGCATTGCCATTCTGCTGGCTCACCCGCGTCTTTATTGGGGCGAAACGGGTAACTTGGAGACTCCCTCTCTTCTGGATTTGCCGCTGCCGTTCGTACTGACCGGCCAAACCGGCTGGGGCCGGTCGCTGCACTTTCTCGCGGCGTGGGTTTGCGTTCTGAATGGCCTGCTTTACGTGCTCTCCGGCGTACTCACGCAGCACTTCCGGAGAGATCTCGCGCCGCGCAGCCTGCGGGGTGAAGAGCAGCCGCCGACTTACAACGTGCTTCAGCGGTTGACTTACCTGGGGGTTGTCTTCATTCTGTTTCCTCTTACGATCTGGACTGGCCTCGCCATGTCTCCCGCCATAACATCGGTTTTTCCGGCGCTCGTGACCGGCCTTGGCGGCCAACAATCGGCGCGCACCATTCACTTCGCCGCGGCTGGTTTTCTGGTTCTCTTTCTGCTGGTTCACGTCGCCATGGTTTGTCTCGCCGGTTTCAGGAACCGCGTGCAGGCCATGATCACGGGAAAGGATCGCACATGAGCAAACTACTCTCCCGCCGCGGCCTCATTACGACCGGATTGGCAACCGCCGCGGGAGCCTCCGGCCTGGCGGTGGCGGCGCGCCTCGCCGATCGATACGGCCTGATCCCGCCCGATCATGGCGGCATCTACGGCGCCGGCGAAACGCTGACCTATGCCGCCCAGCGGCTGCTGACGGCAAACCATTCGCTGGCCCGCGAATTCAAGCGCAGCGAAATCTCAAAGGCGATCCCGATAGATGGCAAGCCACCTGAGAAAGAAAGCTACCAGCGGCTGCTGGCCGGAGGGTTCGCGGAATGGCGGCTCAAGGTGGATGGTTTGGTGGCGCGCCCGTCTTTTCTTTCACTGGCGGAACTCAGGAGTTATCCCGCGCGTACTCAGATCACACATCAGGCTTGCGAAGAAGGGTGGTCCTTCATCGCCGAATGGACCGGTGTCCCTCTTTCGTATGTTTTGAACCTGGCCGGAATTCTGCCGCGGGCAAAGTATGTGGCCTACTTCGCATTCGACGAATCCTGGGACAGTCTCGATATGCCCGAAGCACTGCATCCGCAAACGTTACTTGCCTATGGGCTGAACGGCCAGGAGCTTCCCGCGCCCCACGGCGCGCCGCTTCGTATGAAAGTTCCCCGCCAGCTGGGATATAAGAATGTCAAGTATCTGTCACGTATCACGGTCACCGACACTCTGAAGAACATAGGCGGCGGACAGGGATCGATCTCGCCGGATTACGGCTATTCCTGGTACGCCGGAATCTGACTTGCGTGAGCACTTTTGAACAGACACACGGCCGCACAGGTGCTTAGATTGAATAGTCCGTCGCACTGAAGGCGCCAACCGAAGGCGGGAGACGCGGATTCAGATCGGGAATCAGTCATGGCAAAGATAATCCTCATTGGTGTTGAACAAGCGGCTGCCGGGCAAATTTGCCGAGTACTTGCCGTAGACCGCCATCACATCGAGCAACGACCGCCGGACATTTCCATTGGTGTGCTCGGGGATGCGGACATTGTTTTCGCAGGCGGCGACCCCACCCACTACCTTCCCCTTTTGAAGCGCGTTCGGGAAACCCGGCCCACGCTGCCTTTTGTCGTGGTCACCCGGACTGCCGAAACGAAGGAGTGGCTGGATGCGATTGAAGCCGGCGCAACGGACTACTGCTCGGCACCTATCGAGAAGCGGCAATTGCACTGGTTGATGGAAGCCACGCGCAACTGGCCCAGCGCCGCCACAGCCTGATCCTTCGGTGCGCGGAGCAAATAGATAGTTGAACGCCGTCCTTCGTTACGTGGGATAATTGAATCGTTCTCCTCCACCGAGCGCGGTCTTCTGCTACGAATGGCCTGCCACTCCCTGCCGAGAGCAGAGAGATTCACTTTAAGTGGAACAAACGCCCGCAGCACAAAAAGATCAAAAAACCATTCTCGTGGTTGACAGCGACCCGGATGTATTACGGTTCGTCACCGAAGTACTGGTTGACGGTAACTATAATGTTCTCACAGCGCGCAGCGGCTCACTCGCCCTCGAGCGATCGAGAGATTTCAAAAGCGACATCCATCTTCTTTTGTCGGAGTTCCAGATGACGGGAATGAACGGCATGGATTTAGCCACCCAAATGAGCCGCGACCGGCCGCAATTGCAGGTGTTGCTGATGTCCGGCTTTCCCGATGGAATGCTTGTGCTCAATGAAGGATGGCATTATCTGACTAAGCCATTCATCCCGTCGCAATTGCGCACCTTAATTAAGGGTCTTGTTTCGCCGGAAAAGGCGTCCAAATTTTCAAAGCAGGCCGCTACCCGAATTGGTCAGGGGCCTGATTAAGGGCAGATCTTACTTTAATTGCCGGTCGGCGGAATTGGAAGAGGCACGCCAATGGCCGTTGGATCGATCAGGTGACCCTTTCAGCCCTAACGATAAACCTGTCGGGGGCGGAACCGACGAAATAGAAGGGATAACAGGTGACCAAAGTCAGGATCTGAGTTTGAGTTGGATCCAGCACCTCGACGTCGGACGGACTCACGATTCTGGTGGACACGACGCGATAACGGTACTCGCCGAGCAGCGTGCTTACCGTGATGACGTCATTTTGCCGGATGTTTCGCAACGGCCGGAAAAAAGTGTCGCGATGGGCCGAAATGCCGACGTTACCCGGCTGGCCCGGCAGCGCCGTACCGCGAATGTGACCGGCGGCGCGCCGCAGGTTTCTTGCGCCTGCGCCTTCGACGACCATCACGGAAAGGCCGAGGCGCGGAATGTCCAGCAGGCCGATCACGCCGCTGGCGGCGGCCGGCGGCGAGGCGGCCGCGGCGCGGTCGGTCAGCAGGCTTTCGAATTGACGGCGCTGCTCTTTCTGGAACATCCAGGTGTCCACAAGCACAAATGCGCAATAAGCCAGCATGGAGACGGCGCCGGCAAAGAGTACGATTCGAACGCACTGCAGAAAGCGCCTCATCGTATTTGACCGCGCACAACGGACCCTTCGGCCTGTGCGCTCGTTGAAATTTGACCGCGCACAACGGACCCTTCGGCCTGTGCGCTCGTTGAAATTTGACCGCGCACAACGGACCCTTCGGCCTGTGCGCTCATTTCGATTCACCCGGCGATTGGCTCTTTGATTCACCCCCGGCGATGTAGCCGGAGCGTGTGCGCACGACAAGTTTGCCGTGGCCAGGCGCCGCGGCGGTCAATCGAATGCTCCGCCAGGCGCCGGGGCGCACCGCGTTGCTCGAAGCATATCCGATGGTGTATTGGTTTCGAATGTCGCGCGCGATGCCTTCGCAAATCGTCACTACTTCACTATTTTGGCGGGGGAAAAAGGCATCGCCGCCGGTAGCGCGGGCGAGACGGCTGAGCACGTCCGGATTCTGGTCGGGGTCGTCTTCATCGAAGATGCCGATCGTGTAGACAAGCGCGCTCGATTGCTCGGCAGTTTTTAGCACCTCGGCCAGCCGGTGTTTGCTTGCATTGTCGCCACCGTCGCTGATGACTATCAGGACCTTCTTTTCCGGCCTTCCGCCTGCATTCAATTGGTCGAACGCTTCGAGAACCGCGTCGTAAAGCGCTGTTTTGCCGGTGGCGGGCCTGTCCGCGATCGCGCGCGCCAGTGCGTCGGAGAGATTTCCGGTTTGGATTGCGTCGGGCAGGCTCAGTGTTACGTTCTCGTTGAAATTGACGACGAACATCCGGTCGTCCGGCCGGCTGGACTGCACGAACGTCCGCGCCGCCGTAATCACGTCCCTGAGCTTCGG